>Ga0209371_1001932_pt1 | contig 12640 bp, 12 predicted proteins | sample AgamicAtAmrz_FD_187165 | JGI IMG/M metagenome (GOLD analysis project Ga0209371, IMG submission 187165) | Agave microbial communities from Guanajuato, Mexico - At.Am.rz (SPAdes) (version 2) | ecosystem: Host-associated > Plants > Roots > Rhizosphere | place: Guanajato, Mexico | collected 2012-06-07
AGGTCGATGACCCGGCCGAGGCGATCATCGAGCAGACCGAAGGCTATCGCGGGGTGGATGCCGCCATCGATGCCGTGGGTTTCGAAGCCAAGGGCAGCGCCACGGAAACCTTGCTCACCCAGCTCAAACTCGAGGGCAGCAGTGGCAAGGCGCTGCGCCAGTGCATCGCCGCGGTCCGCCGTGGCGGCACGGTAAGCGTACCCGGCGTGTACGCCGGCTTCATCCATGGCTTTCTGTTCGGCGATGCCTTCGACAAGGGGCTGACCTTCAAGATGGGCCAGACCCATGTGCACGGTCTGCTGCCTGACCTGCTGGAGCGCATCCAGAGTGGCGTGCTGCAGCCGGAGGTGATCATCAGCCATCGCATGAATCTGTCCGATGCGGCCGAAGGTTATCGCCTGTTCGACAAGCAGGAGGACGATTGCCGCAAGGTCATCCTGCGCCCTTGAACCTGGTGCCAACGGCAGGGCCGTCCATGGGCGGACCTGCCGTGAGCGATTGGCTTCGCTGCTTATATAAGGCAGCCATTATTAATTTGTAAGCATTGTAAATTAACTGGCGGAAATCTCCGCAACCATGAGTGTGGATAAAAGCGGGTAGTTGTATTTTGATGGCATGCAAAATGCGGCACCCCGGAAGTTGCATCTTGCACTTTGCAATATGGAAGTTTGCTCGAGTTGTGCGAAGTCCCCTGTTTACAGGCGTTCACCAACTTCCCTGGATTGGCATGTAGTGTGCAATAACGAGTGACGTTAAATCGTCATTCACCAAGGGAGTTTTCCGATGACTGCTGTTGCCATTGAAGTGCTTGCGTCTGCGCTGCCCGATCACGAGATCACTCTGACGCCGCGCCCGGATGGAAAATTTCTGCTGACAGTTGCCAAGGGTGGCGCGACTCAATTGTGTAGGGCTGTCGACCGCCACACGGTGGTCGATCAGCACGAGCTGCGTGCCCTGGCGCACGAGCTCGAGCGCGACCAGAAGCTGGTCAGCGGCGAGATTTCCTGGAAGGGCGCCGGTGCCCGCTGGGTGCGCCGCCAGCTGCCCACCTTCACAGGGGCGCCGGTGAGCCCGACTGCAGCCAAGATGATGTGGACCCGCCGCAACCTCGATCGCCGTCAGCGCCCCACTGCCTGAACATTGGTCGATTCCGAGCCCCGCACTTCGCGGGGCTTTTTATTTGAGATTGCGGACGGTAATACCCAGATATCTATACAAACAACTATATATAAGTGGCTACTTGTATAAGTTGCTCGAGGGCTGTGCAGCGCTTGGTCATTTTATTAGGGAGTTGCCAGCCAATCATTGCCGACGTCGATCCTCATTTAGTAATTGCACGAGCTTGCAATTAACCGCTCGTCCTTAATTGCGAACGTATCGGCCATCGCCCCGTTCCCAATAATGAATCCCCCATCAAGTCCAGGAGCGAACGATCATGGCGACCAAGACCGAAAATCTGTTGAGCTGGCTTCGCGATGCCCATGCGATGGAGCAGCAGGCCGAGCAGATGTTGAAAGCGCAGGCATCGCGCCTCGAGCATTATCCCAAGCTCAAGACCCGTATCGAACAACACATCGAGGAGACCCAGGGCCAGCGCGAACTGCTGGAAGGGTGCCTGGAGCGCCTCGGCGAGAAGCCCTCGATGCTCAAGGACATCGCTGGCAAGCTCACCGCCTTCGGCCAGGCGGTCGGCGGTTCGGTCATGAGCGATGAAGTGATCAAGGGCGCCATGAGCGGCTACGTGTTCGAGAACCTCGAGATCGCCTCCTACACGGTGCTGATCGCGACCGCCAAGGCAGTTGGCGACCGCGAGACCCAGCGGGTCTGCGAAACCATCCTGCCCCAGGAGGAAGCGATGGCCGAATGGATCAAGGACCATCTGCCGGAGCTTACCGATGCGTTCCTGACCCGCTCGGAAGCGCCGGATACCGAAGCCAAGCGTTAATGATCAGCGGCGCCCTGCAGCACGGTTGCAGGGTGCCGCGCCCTCTCTTTCCCCGTCGCACCGGTAGCCTTAGCAGTGTCCAGAATCATCACCTCCACCGATCCCGATCCATCTGCAGACAACACGGAAGTGTCCGACTCGCTGATGTTCGGCACCCCCAAGGAGCGCCTGGATTTCTACCGGCGGGAAATCCAGTACGAAACCAACCTGATGGCCGACCGCACCAACGCCTACCTGGCAGCGCAGTCGTTTCTGGTCATCGCCTATGCCTCGTCGATGGCCAATGCCAATCCGGACTGGGGCGACCTGTTCACCCTGGTGGTGCCCACGTTGCTGGCCCTGTTGGGCGTCGTCAGCTCGCTGAACGCCTGGCCGGGCATCCGCGCCTCGGCGGCAATCATCGGCCACTGGCACTTCAAGCAGGAGCAGCTGCTGCGCAGCGAGCCGAAGTTCGGCCATGCCTATGACGAGTCGCCGCTGTTCAGCGAGCACGAATCCAGCGAGGACCGCTATTTCAAGTCCCTGCGCTTCTCGCTGCGTTCACCCTGGATGTTCACCATCTTCTGGGCCGGGCTGGGCGCGTTCTCGGTCTGGCTGCAGCTGTCGTCGTCGGCCAAGGTCTGAGCGGTCGCGCCTGAGACCTGCGGTTACCTTTAACAGATCGCACGGCAGCCGACCGCCCGTGGTCATTAACTCGAGGCAGGCACCGGGGCACTGCCGGCGATGGGCGAGGAGGCCGCGCACGTGAAACCCACCTGGATCGCCAGCGCGGTGATCATCGTCCTGTTGTTCGCCGCGCTGCCGCTGTCATACCAGCTCTGGCCGGCGCGCACGCCAGTGGCCGCTGCCGTCGAGGCGGGCACGCCCATCGGCGGGCCGTTCGAGCTGCGTGACCAGCATGGCCGTTCGGTGAGCCAGCGCAGTTTCGACGGAAAGTGGCTGCTGGTGTTCTTCGGCTTTACCCGCTGCGCCGATGTCTGCCCGACCACCCTGGTGCAGATCGCCAAGGTGCTCGACGGCCTCGGCGAGCAGAGCGCCCGGCTCCAGCCGCTGTTCATCAGCCTCGACCCCGAGCGCGACACGCCCGAGGTGCTGGCCGCTTACATATCCTTCTTCGACCAACGCATCCTGGGCCTGACCGGCAGCCCGGAGCAGATCCAGCAGGTTGCTGAGGCTTACGGTGTGTACGTGCGCAAGGTGGCCATGGGCGACACCTATATGCTCGACCACACCGGCGCGGTGTACCTGATGAACCCGGACGGCGAGCTGGCCAGCCTGATCGCGTTGCAGAGGGCGCCGGCTGATGCGGTGCAGGACATTGCGAGCGCGATGGGGCGTTCACCCGATGGCTGAGCGGCTCGGGGAGGGCGCCGCCGTGGGCAGAGTGGCTTGGAACTGGCCATTGGTACTCGGTCTGCTGGTGTTGGCCGGGTGCTGGCTGGGGCCCTTGCCGGCGATGAGTCGCACGGCCTTTTCCGCGCATATGCTCTTGCACCTGGGCGTGGTGGCGCTGGCTGCGCCGCTGCTGGCCATCGGTCTGGCCCGCGCCGGCCTGCGGGTGGACGGGTTGCGCCACAGCAGTGCGGCACTGTGTCTGGTGTTCGCCGCGGAAATGCTGGTGGTATGGGGCTGGCACGCGCCACCGCTGCACGAAGCGGCGGCGCTCAACGTCTGGGCCTTCGTCGCCCAGCAGGCCAGCTTTCTCGCCGTGGGGCTCGGCGTCTGGCTGCTGGGGTTCGCCAGCGACGTGCGCCGCGGGCTGGCGGCCGCCATGTTCGGTTTCTTCCTGACCTTCGTGCACATGACCATGCTGGGCGTGGTGCTGATCATGGCGCCCAGGCTGATCTATCCGGCCGAGCTGTGCCTGGGCGCATTCGGTTTCGAGCAGCTGGACGACCAGCGCTTCGGCGGCATCCTGATGGCAGCCTGGAGCGCCGTGGCTTATCTGGGCGGGGCAGTGGTGCTGGGCGCGCGCCTGCTGGCGCCGGGGCGCGAGGCAGAGGCTTAGCGCGGCGCCACCGCCGGCATCACGCCAGCGGTGGCGGGGGGCTTAGAGCTTGAAGTTGCCGACCAGCTCGTCGAGCTGGCGTGACAGGTTCTGCAGGTTGCTGCTGGCGTCGTTCAACTGATCGGCGATCTGGGTGGTTTCCTGGGTGAACTGGTTGATCTGCTCGACGTTATGGTTGATCTCCTCGACCACGGCGGACTGTTCCTCGGTGGCCGTGGCGACCTGGATGTTCTGGTCGCTGATCTGGCCGATATGGCCATTGATCTGCGCCAGCGCCTCGGAGGCCTTGCCCGCGTATTCGACCACCCGCTCGCTCTGCTGGCGGCCCTTGGCCATGGCCTCGACCGCCGAGCGCGACTCGGCCTGCAGGCGGTCGATGACCTTCTGGATTTCTTCGGTGGACGCGCCCGAGCGGCTGGCCAGGGTGCGTACCTCATCGGCCACCACGGCAAAGCCGCGGCCCTGTTCGCCGGCGCGGGCCGCTTCGATGGCGGCGTTGAGAGCCAGCAGGTTGGTCTGCTCGGAAATGCTGCGAATGGTGCCCAGGGTGGCGCTGATCGCCTCGATCTGCCCGGCCAGGGCGCCAACCACGCTGGCGGTCTGCTCCAGCTCACCGCTGAGCGCGTCGATCTGCCGGTTGGCCTGGTCCACCACCTCGCGTCCGCCATTGGCATGCTCGGTGGCTTCACGGGCCACCCGGGCGGCGTTCTCGGCGTTGCCGGCGATCTCGTTGACCGTCGAACCCAGTTCGTGGATGGCGGTGGCCACCTGCACCGTGCGGTCGCTCTGGGCCACGCAGTTGCTCTGGGTCAGGCGTGCACGGTCAGCCACGTCGCGGGCCATGGCCGAGAGCTGGCGGGAGTTGCCGGCCAGCTGCTGCATGATGCCGTGCACCTTTTCCAGAAAGCGGTTGAAGCTCTGGGCGATGTCGCTCAGCTCGTCGCTGCCACTGAGTTCGATGCGCGAATTGAGGGCCAGGTTGTCGGCGGCATGGCCCAGGCTGCTCTGCAGGGTGGACACCCGGCGCCGCAGGTTGGCGACGATCAGCCAGGACGCGACGAAGGACACCAGCAGGCCCAGGGCGATGATCGTCAGCTGCTGCAGGCGGCCCTGTTCATAGTTGTCGGTGCTGCGCTGATTCTGCTGCTCGGCCTGCTGCAGCAGGGTGTCGAGCAGTTCGCCGGCACCCTGGCGCATCACCCCGTAGCTCTTGGCGTACTGGTCGCGGTAGATCTGCTGGGCGCGGGCCATGTCGCCCGCGTCGAGGGCCTGCAGCATCGGCATGAGTTCCGCGCTCACCATGGCCTCGAACTGGTCGAGCAGGCGCTGCGCCTGGGCACGGCGTTCCGGGTTGACCTGGGCCTCGACGGCGTGGCGCATGGCCTCGCGCATGCCGGGAATGTCTTCGTTGAGCGCCTCCTGCACCCGGGTCTTGACCCCGCGCTCGTCGCGCAGGGCGGTGTCCTGCAGCAGCATCATGTCGATACCGACGCGCATGCGCGGGATGCGCGAGGCGGCTTCGGCCATCGCGCGCATGGGGGCGGAGGTATTGAGATAGAGCGCGCTGGCCTCCTTCTGCATGTTCGACATGCTGGTAAGGCTGGTCACGGCGACCAGAACCAGGGCGATGCAGGGGATGGCCACTGCGATGATCAGACGGGTCTTGAGTGTCAGTGTGTCGAGGCGCATGGGTGGGTTTCCATGTCATTGGAGTGGCGCCAGTATACGGTCACTTGGTGATTACTGCGCCATCATTTCCGATCATTCGCAGTGTTGTACGCAGGCCTGGAAAACTGTGCGTTAGAGGGCTCTGTGGGATTTTTTCCCGGCGTGCCGGAAAGCGTGGCCAGGTCGCCGGTCCGCCGGGTTGCGAATGATGTCACTTTGGCGGCGTTTTTCGCTTCTGTAGGCGACATATTTACCCGTACTATTCGCGGCCAAAACCTGCTCCAACTATTGCCTCCCCTCACTGTCACTTTCTCAAGCCGATCGAAAAGGTCGGCCTGTATCCGTTTAGGAGTTTTGGCTCATGGCAGCACTGCAGACCGGCACCGTCCAGGCGATCAAGAACAACCAGGCGCAATTGCTGGGTGAATGGAGCAGAGGCCTGGAGGCCAGTGGCTCGACCCGCAATCTCAAGGAGCAGGAGCTGCAACAGCAGACCAGCGAGTTCCTGCAATTGACCCTGGCGGCCCTGGAAAGCGACAACGGTTCGAACATCGCCACCGCCGGCTGGGAAAAGGTCCGTCAGTTCCTCGAGCGCCTGTCGGCCAGCCGTGCCTTGCTCGGCCATGACTCGCACCAGACCGCCGCCTTCATCTTCGCCCTCAAGGGCCCGCTGTTCGCCCTGCTGCAGCGCCACTACCGCGACCAGCCCGAGGCGCAGGCCCAGCAGCTGCTGGACGTTTCCGAGCTGTTCGACAGCCTGGCCATGCACACCATCCGCACCTTCCAGAAATCCCGCGAGGCGGTGATCAAGCGCCAGCAGGAAGAGCTGCTGGAGCTGTCCACCCCGGTGGTCAAGCTGTGGGACGGCATCCTCGCCCTGCCGATGATCGGTACCCTGGACTCCCAGCGCACCCAGGTGGTGATGGAGTCGCTGTTGCAGCGCATCGTCGACACCGGCTCGGAGATCGCCATCATCGACATCACCGGCGTGCCGACCGTCGACACCCTGGTCGCCCAGCACCTGCTCAAGACCGTGACCGCCATTCGCCTGATGGGCGCCGATTGCATCATCAGCGGCATTCGCCCGCAGATCGCCCAGACCATCGTGCACCTGGGCCTCGACCTGCAGGGCGTGAGCACCAAGGCCAACCTGGCCGATGCCCTGAAGCTGGCGCTGAGCCGCCAGGGCGTCAGCCTCGACAGAGCGGTGTGAGCCCATGGAGCGCATTCCGATTTTGCGGATGGGTGAGTTCCTGCTGGTGACCATCCAGGTCGACATGCACGACCAACTGGCCCTGACCCTGCAGGACGACCTCGCCGAACTGATCAGCAAGACCTCGGCCCGCGGCGTGTTGATCGACATCTCCGCGCTGGACATGGTCGATTCGTTCATCGGCCGGATGATCGGCACCATTTCCGGCCTGTCACGCATCATGGACGCCGAAACCATGCTGGTCGGCATGCAGCCGGCGGTCGCCATCACCTTGGTGGAGCTGGGCATGACCCTGCCGGGCGTGAGCACCGCGCTGGATGTCGAGCGCGGCATGCAGCGCCTGCGCGAACGAGTGGCGCGGCGATGATCGTACGCAGCAGTGGTACCCAGCCGATCGCCATCGAGCAGGACGTGGTGCTGGCCCGCCAGACCACCCGCAAGCTGGCCAGCGAGTGCGGCATGCGGTTGATCGACCTGACCAAGCTGGTCACCGCGGTCAGCGAGCTGGCGCGCAATACCATGGTCTACGGCGGCGGCGGCGACATGGACTGGCAGGTGCTCGACGACAGCACCCGCGTCGGCCTGCGCCTGACCTTTCGCGACGAAGGCCCGGGCATCCCCGACCTCAAGCTGGCGATGACCGATGGCTGGACCTCCGGCAACGGCCTGGGCCTCGGCCTCACCGGCGCCAAGCGCCTGGTCGACGAATTCGAACTGGACACCGAGCCGGGCAAAGGCACCAGGATCACGATCACCCGATGGACATGAACATCAGCGGCAGCGTCACCCAGGTGCTGCCCATCGACGACGACAGCCAGGTCGGCCATGCCCGACGCAGCGCACAGAAGCTGGCCGAAGGGCAGGGGTTCGACGCGTCCGACGCCGGCCGCGTAGCGCTGGTGGCCACCGAGCTGGCCAGCAACCTGCTCAAGCATGCCGGGCGTGGCGAACTGCACCTGCGGGTGTTGCCGCGCAGCAATGGCGCCGGGGTGGAAATCGTCGCCGTGGACCGCGCCGCCGGGTTCGACCTCGACGCCTGCCTGGCCGACGGCTACTCCACGGGCGGTACCCAGGGCATCGGCCTGGGGGCGATCACCCGCCAGGCGGACGTGTTCGATGCCTACGCCGATGGCCGCGGCGCCGTGCTGCTCGCGCGCTTCTATCCGCGCTTGGCCAGGAAGCCCGATCTGCCGATCGGCGTCAGCCAGCACGCGCTCAATGGCGACCCGGCCTGCGGCGACGGCTGGCACCTGGTGCTGGGGGAGCAGGCCATCAGCGCGCTGGTGGTCGACGGCCTGGGCCACGGCGAAGAAGCGCAGCAGGCCGCGGTGCTGTGCAGCAATGCCTTTGCCCAGGGGCCGTTCAACGATCCGCTGTTGCTGATCGATGACCTGCACCGCGCCATGCAGGGCTCGCGCGGTGGCGCGGTGGCCATCGCCCAGGCCCGGCTCGACAGTGGTCAGCTGCGCTTCGTCGGCATCGGCAACATCACCGCCAACCTGATCAGCGCCGGCAAGTCCCGCGGCATGGCCTCGCACCCCGGCATCGTCGGCGGCCAGTACCGCAAGGCGCAACCGTTCGACTTCGAACAGGTCACCGGGCAACTGCTGATCATGCACAGCGATGGCCTGCAGTCGCGCTGGAACCTGGGCGACTACCCGGGGCTGGCCTACCGACATCCGGCGGTGATCGCCGCCGTGCTGCACCGAGATTTCTGCCGCGGCCGTGACGATGTCACGGTCGTGGTCATCGCCCTGGAGGCCGTTCATGGCTGAGCCCGAAAACCTGAGCCACGCCGAGCAGGCCGCACTGATCGCCCAGTTGCGCAGCGAGAGCGCCGCGCTGCGCGAAGAGCTCGAGGAAACCAACCAGGGCGTGCTGGCCCTGTATGCCGAGCTCGACAATCAGGCTGAAGAACTGCGCCAGGCATCGGATCTGAAAAGCCGTTTCCTGTCCTACATGAGCCATGAGTTCCGTACCCCGCTGGGCTCGATCCTGAGCATCACCAGCCTGCTCAGCGACGAGCTGGACGGCCCGCTGAGCGCCGAGCAGCACCGCCAGGTCGCCTTCGTCAGCACCGCCGCCCGGGAGCTGAGCGACATGGTCGACGACCTGCTCGACCTGGCCAAGATCGAGGCGGGGCGGATCAGCATTTCCCCGGCCTGGTTCGACATGCTCGACCTGTTCTCGGCGCTGCGCGGCATGTTCCGGCCCATCGTCGATGCCCGCGCGGTGGACCTGATCTTCGAAGAGCCGGTGGGCTTGCCGCGCCTGTACACCGACGACAAGAAGCTCGCGCAGATCCTGCGCAACTTCATCTCCAACTCGCTGAAGTTCACCGCCCGTGGCGAGGTGCGGATCTCGGCGCGCCTGGAAGGCAGCGACCGCATCCGCTTCGCGGTCAGCGACACCGGCATTGGCATTCCCGCCGAGCTGCACGACACCCTGTTCGAGGATTTCTCGCAGATCGACTCGCCCCTGCAGAAACGCCTGCGCGGTACCGGCCTGGGCCTGTCGCTGTGCAAGCGTTTCGCGGCGCTGCTCGGCGGCGAGGTGGGGGTGCAGAGCGAGCCTGGCGTCGGCTCGGTGTTCTCGGTGATCATTCCGCTGGCCATCGCCGTCGAGGTCGCCGATGAACACTGACAGCCGCGTCCTGATCGTCGACGACAACGCCGCCACCCGCTATGCCCTGCGCCGGCGCCTGGAGCGTCACGGTTACCAGGTGCTCGAAGCCGGCACTGGCAGCGACGGTCTGGCGCTGATCCGCGGCGACGCGATCGATGCCCTGGTGCTCGACGTCAACCTGCCGGACATGAGCGGCTTCGACATCGTTCGCAGCCTGCGGGCCGAACCCCGCACCGCGCTGCTGCCGGTGATCCACGTGTCCGCCGCGTCGATCCAGACCGGCGACATCGTCACCGGTCTGGAGGCCGGGGCCGATGCCTACCTGGTGCACCCGATCGACCCGGACGTGCTGCTGGCCACCCTGCGCACGCTGATGCGGGTGCGTGATACCGAGCATGCCCTGCGCGCCAGTGAGGCGCGCTTTCGGGAGATCTTCGTCAACGTCAGCGCGCCCATCGCCGTGCTCGACGCCGACCTGGCGGTGCATGAGTGCAACCACGCCTTCGCCCAGCTGATCGATGGCGACGTGGCCGACCTGGGCCTTAGCCAGTGCTTTGCCGATGGCCAGGCCGCCATGCTCGACGAGTTGCGCGGCCGGCTGGCGGCGGGCGAGCGCTGGCGAGGCTCGCTGACCATGCAGGTGCATGGCGAGGCGCGGGAAACCGAGTGGCAGCTCTCGCCCTATCGGGATTCGGCGTTGAGCCTGGTGTTCGTCGAGGACGTGACCGAGCACCGCCGCCGCGAGCGCCTGCACAAGGCCCAGCTGGACGACGCCACCACCCAGTTGGCCCACGAGGTGGCCGAGCGCGCGCGTACCGAAGCGCAGCTGTTGCAGATGCAGAAGATGGAGGCGCTGGGCAACCTCACGGGCGGCATCGCCCACGACTTCAACAACATGCTCACCGGCATCATCACCAGCCTGGAGCTGATCCAGAAACGGGTGGGCGAACACCGCCTGGATCGCGTGCAGCTGTATACCGACGCGGCCCTCAATTCGGCAATGAGCGCCGCCGCGCTGACCCATCGCCTGCTGGCCTTCGCCCGCAAGCAGCCGCTGGACAACCGCGCGGTGGACGTCAACGAGCGCATCCGTTCGCTGGAAGACATGCTGATGCGGACCATCGGCGAGCAGATTTCCCTGACCCTGGAGCTCAACGGCAAGCCGTCGATCGCCCTGGTCGACCCCAGCCAGCTGGAAAGCGCGGTGCTCAATTTGGTGATCAATGCCCGCGACGCGCTGCCCCAGGGCGGCCATATTTGGGTGACCACCTACACCGCCCATTCCAGCGGTGACCCGAACCTGGCCGACGGCGCCTATATCGCCCTGTCGGTGCGCGATGACGGCACCGGCATCGAGCATGCATTGATCGACAAGGTGTTCGACCCGTTCTTCACCACCAAGCCGGTAGGCCAGGGGACCGGGCTGGGGCTGTCGACCATCTACGGCTTCGCCCGCCAGTCCGGGGGGCATGCGGGCATCCGCAGCGCGCCCGGGCGCGGCACCGAAGTGACCGTCATGCTGCCGGTCAGCAGCGAACCGCTGGTCGTCCAGGGAGCCGTCGAGCAGGCGGACTACCTTGGCGCCGGTGAGTACGTGCTGATCGTCGAGGACGTGCCCTCGGTACGCTCGTTCGTGGCCGAGGTGCTCGAGGAGGCGGGCTACCGCTGTATCCAGGCCGGTGATGTGGAAACTGCACTGGTTCACCTGCAAGGCGATGGGCAGATCGACCTGCTGCTCACCGATGTGGGCCTGCCGCGCATGAACGGCCGCGAACTGGCCGAGCGGGCGCGCACCCTGCGCCAGGGCCTGCCGATCCTGTTCATGACCGGCTACGCCGAGAAGGCCATCAACCGCGAGGTGTTCCTGGGGCGTGGCATGGAACTGCTGGCCAAGCCGTTCAAGATGAACGAGCTGCTGGAAAAGGTGCGGGCCTCGCTTCCCGAACACTGATCGATGCGTCCACCGCCCGGTGGACCTCGGGCCGCGTTCGGCGGCCCCGCTACGCTCATGATGCCCGGCGCCGACCGGTCAGCTGAGCGGCTTTGTCTTCCCCTTCTCCAGACCTTACGCCAGACGGACGAACGGCCCGTCCCCTGGGCGCCCTGTGCCGGCCGCGGACCGCAACGGGCGCGTCGCCTGATCGCGAATATTTACAAAATTTACAGTTTTGCAGTTGGCCGCCGATAGGGTGGGTCACGCCGCAGGAACCGCCGCCATCTGCGCCGCGGTTTCCAACGCGCTTGTGGCAAGCGCCCGGGCGCACGTGACCAGAGGGCTTTGGCCTTATCGCACTATCAGGGAGTTCGTCATGTCCGTTGCCAACCTACTGCTCAACATGAGCGTCAAGAAGAAGCTGTTCAGCGGTTTCGGCCTGATCCTGGCCATCACCTTGGCCATCGTCTGGGTCGGCCAGTCGGCCCTGCAGACCACCTTGCGACGCTTCGACGTCCTGCTGGGGGTAAGCAGCATCGATGCCAAGCTGACCGAGGCCCGCCAGCAGGAAAAGAACTACCTGCTGCGCGACGACGACAGCTACATGCAGCAGGCCATCACGCTGACCGAGCAGATCCAGCAACAGGCCAAGGCCAGTGAAGAGCAGATGCAGCGCCCGCAGAACAAGGCGTTGATGCGCAAGATCCAGGAGGACGTGCAGGGCTATCGCGATGAATTGCAGAGCCTCCAGCAAGCCACCGACAGTAGCCAGTCGGCGCAGGCGGCCATGGAGAATGCGGCCCGCGCTGCGCTCGAGCGTTTCTCGGTGCTGGAGACGCGCCTGCGCCAGGCCGCCGTCGAGCAGATTCGCCTGACCGGCGACCAGACCAGTATCGATGTGCTGAACCAGGCCAACCAGGCCAATTCCCTGGCCATGGAGCTGCTCGAAGCGCGCCGCCGGGAGAAGGATTTCCTGCTGCGCAAGGACGAGCAATACGCCACCTTGCTGCAGCAGCACTTCGCATCGCTGGAGCAAAAGGGCCGCAGCCTGACCCGTGAGCTCGGCAACCCCACCGATCAGGCGGACGTGGAGGCAGCGCTGGCCCAGCTGCAGCAGTACAGCCAGCAGTTCGGCAACATGCGCAAGGCGATCGCCGACTACGCCACCACCGAAGACGACATGACCCAGCGCGCCCGGCAGGTGGCGGCCAGCTCCAGTCAAGCCTTGGAACTGCAGTTCGGCCTGCT
>Ga0209371_1001937_pt1 | contig 12632 bp, 12 predicted proteins | sample AgamicAtAmrz_FD_187165 | JGI IMG/M metagenome (GOLD analysis project Ga0209371, IMG submission 187165) | Agave microbial communities from Guanajuato, Mexico - At.Am.rz (SPAdes) (version 2) | ecosystem: Host-associated > Plants > Roots > Rhizosphere | place: Guanajato, Mexico | collected 2012-06-07
CCGTTTGGGCGTGGGATTCAACTGCGTTTGGTGTTGGTTTACCTGGTGTTCAGACTGTGAAGTTTAACCTTCGTTTCCCGGGTCAATACTACGATGAAGTGACTAAACAGCACTACAACCATAACCGCTTCTATAACCCTGCATTAGGTCGTTATGTAGAACCTGACCGTATTGGTTTAGAGGGTGGATTGAATCCTTATATTTATGCCAATGGAAATCCTGTTAATAATGTTGATCCTTCAGGACTTTTTGGAGTAATGATTAATGGTATGTACGTTACAGGGGGTGTATTTGATATTGCAAACCCAGATACCTATAATAATCTTTCTCCCATTTACATGCCTGTACCTACATATAATGTAAAACCATCTGGGTATAAGGATTATAATGACAACAGTACTATTAATAATATTGGAGGGGATTTTGGCCCATTAAGCGATATTCAGCTAGGAAATATAAATGCGACTGGTACACAACAAATAGGATTAAATTTTTCAGCTAATTTAGCTCTAGTTTTGGGAATTGGTGGCAATTTTGGTTTTGGAATTGCAAGAGATGATTTCGGCAATTACTCACTATATAGTAGTTATGGTTATGGTGGGGTTACAGGTTCAAGCGGTTTCTCTGCTGCAGTAAGTACGAATATATCAAATGCATATAGCGTAAATGATTTAAGAGGTGATGGTTATGGTATTGCTATTGGTGGAGGATTAGGGCCTAACGCGACTGTAAATTATTCTGGTGGTTCATCAGATCATGGCCCTGTGTTCGGAGGTGGATTTAGTTTAGGGGTGGGAATTGGTGTAGGAGCTGCAATGACTAAAGAAGAAACTTATATATCTCCTTCTATTAAAATATCTCCATTTTCTAGCACTGCGGGGAGAAGAAAATGATCAAAAAGAAATTATATAATATAGGTGTCATTTTATTCCTTACGTTTATAGCATCTGCATACTACTCAACAAAATTAAAACACTCCTATCTCAATATGGGAAAAGATAGCCCAACCTTAACACATTCAACCCCTCTAAATGAACGTGGTAGTATTAAATATATAACAAGTAAACAAGATAAGAACTTAAAAATTTTTAGAATTATGATTCCAGCCATATTTATACTAAGTGTTATTTTTTTATATAAAGGAGGTATTCCATTTAATACAAGAGCAGGGCTAGATAAAAAACAATAGAGTTAAACCAAAATCAATACATTTTCTATCTTAGAAAATGTATTGAAAATAATTACAATTCTTATATAAAAACAAATGGAGCACAATATAAAATCAGCACCTAATTTATTAAAAACCATAATACTTCAACCCCACTTAAATCAAACCAATAATTCATATAAATAATATTTTTAACAAAAAAAATAAAAACTCATTTAAAAACATTAATTAAAATAATATTAATTCATTACAAATTTATTAGATTATATTCTAAAAAAATCCATCCTTAATTAACTCAAAATGAATTATTAATATTTATAGAAATATATTATTTAGCTATTTTATATCACAAATAAATTTCCAATCTCTATAACTGTGAGCATTTTCAAAACCAGCCAACTCTTTGGAAAAGTTATTAATTTTTATAGGCTTTTTAAATGATGAGCTATAAATACCTATAATTCCATTTTCTTTATTTCTTATAACTTCAAAGTTTTTATTAGTCATTGGATCTTTCTCAATTTTTCGTAAATAACGAAAAATTTCAGAATGCCGCTCATCTCTTAATAATTCTTCAAGTTTTAGTGGATATTGGGGATATCCAAGTGGTGAGTTATTATAGTATTGTTTGATTGCTGCCTGATATAAACTACCAATACGGATAAGTTCCTGTTCTTTTTCTCTTTGTAATAAAGTTGCATAATTCACTGACCACTGACCTATAGCTATAGCCAAAATAGAAAAGATAACTAACATCCAAATATAAGCAAAACCAAGACTTCCTCGCTTCATTATAATCAATCACCATTCAGAATAGCGTTTATCATCACTTCCCACCTTATTACTAAATGAAGAAACATCGTATATACCATGCCCTTCTTGTGAGTCTATAGTTATTTCCCATTGTCTTTCACCAGTTATCGGATCTATAGGAACTTCTCGAAGATAACGCTTTTCAACTAAATCATTTAGTTTTTCAGGGTAATATCCTTTATCAGCATAGAATTTATCAATACTATGTCGAAGCGAACTCAAATTTTGGCGTAAAGCAACTTCCTTACTTTCATCAATTTTATCAATATATCTTGGGACAACAATTGACAACAATAAAGCAATAATTGCTAAAACAACGAGCAACTCTACAATCGTGAAACCATTTTTTTTATTCATATTAGCTTTCAATTATTTCTACCATAAACGATACGCAATACCATTCGAACCCGTTCCTTTTGATAAAGAATAAATATCATAGACATCTTTACCTTCTTTAGGGTCCGAAGCTTCACTTTCATAACTTCGAAGTCCCCAACTGAGTTCTGAATTTTTTATTTGATCATTAAAAGGATCATGAGGTACTTTTCTTATGAATCGTATAATTCTTTTTTCACCATACTTACTAGGCACTCCCATCAAAACCTTTAAATTTACTGGATATCCTGATTCAGTTTTAAACTCATCAGCAATTTCATTACGATCACTTGAAACTTTATATGCATCAATCGCAGTCCGAATCTCTAATAAGGCCATCTTTAGCTCTTTTTCTTTTTGCTGTTTTGAAACGATAATTGTTACAGGAATAATTATTGAAGCTAATAGTCCTATTAAAACCAGAGATACCATAAGTTCAACATAGGTAAAGCCTTGCGTATTATTTTTAATAAAGATAAAGCTGCGCTTCATGACTCATAATTCCTAAACAACTATGGCTTCATAACGATAAATTCTTTATCAATTTGTTTACTGGCATCCTTCTTAACAGTAGAACCTGCAACAGTATCAATAGAATAATCACTAATAGCAACTTTTTGAGTTCCTTCTAAATCTTTTGATACTCTAAAGTTGATTGTTGCTGTTTCCCCCTGATGGTTCGGGGTTTGGAAGAAAATAATTCGAGTTCCTCCTGCAATTTTCTCTTTCTCTACTTTTTGTGCTGCGATACCTAATACCATTTCAGAAAACTCTAATTTATCAGAATGCTGTATATCCAAACTTATTTTTTGTGCATTTGGAGCATTTTGAAGAATCTTAATTTTCAAAATCTCTCCAGCTTTTACCTGATCGTTAGATTCTAATTTGAAATCAATATTATTTGTATTTGTTCCAACTTGTTGAGCTTCAGATTGGTTTACTGTTTCTGGTGTATTAGGAACACTAATTGGTGCAGAAATATTTGATTGAGATAAATCAGCTTTACCCTGATAAATTGAATGGTCCATCAATCTTAAAGGTGTTGTTGTCACCTCATCACCAGTTCCAGATAAGTGTTCTTGTACATACGGTGCTGGCAACTCAAATGGTCTTACAATCCGAGGTGTTATCAGTAAAACAATTTCACTTTTATTTTTAGTATCGCGTGTACTTGAAAATAACCTTCCTAATAAAGGAATTTTCCCAATACCGGGTAAATGAGAAGCTGATGTCTGAGTATCATCTCGGATCAAACCAGCTAACATTTGTGTTTCATTATCTTTAAGTTGAAGAGTTGTAGATGCGTTGCGAGTCCCTATCTGATAAGCAATAAGTCCATTCTTTGAGGTTATTTCTTTTGCAATATTGCTAACTTCCATTTTTATGCCAATTTGTACTTCTTTATTTACTTTAACTTCAGGTAAAACCTCAAGTTTCAAACCAACATCAAGATAGTTAATCGATTCAGCAATTGAGCCCCCTAACTCACTCGTTGTTGTAGTAATAACAGGAACTTTCTCACCAATCAAAAAATCAGCTTTTTCTTTACTTTTTACACGAATACGAGGGTTAGCAAGAAGATTAGCTTTGCTACTTGTTTGCTGAAAGTTCACTGTGGCAATTCTATCTGCTGTAACCAGTTTAAGACTGTCCGAGGTTAGATTTCTTAACTGATTAATCGTATAGGAACCAACCCCACCAACACCATTTAATAAACTAACATCAACTTTCTTTGGAAAATCAATACCTAATTCTAAAAGATTATCTCGACTGACCTCTAACACTTCGATATCTAGTATTACTTCAGGTGAAGGTAAATCAAATGCTTGTAATAACTTATCGATACTCTCAATGACATTTTGATTATCACGTACAATTAGTAATCTTAATCGGTCATCAAAAAAAATAGCTTTAGGTTCATATAGTTTAGTAATTAAATCTTGAGTCTTTTGTACATCAGCAAACCCCAGATAAAATGATTTTGTCACCAACTCCTCATACTTTTTCTTCTTTTCTGGCGATTGTTGGTAAATTAAGTAAGAGTTTGAATTTAAAATTTTATAAGCCAAAGAAGAAGTACTCAGTATTGTTTTTAATGCTTCTCTAACAGTCGTATTTTTAGCATACACAGTTGTTGTCACTTGATCCAAATTTGCGTCTTTATCCAAAATAAAATTCATTCCAGAGTACTGAGCAAGGAAATCTAATACTGAGCTAACAGGTGCATTTTTAAAGTCTAAAGAAACTAACTGATCTAGTTTTTCATTCAAGCTTGGTGGATTTAATAAATTTCTATTTTTATTCTGTTCAATTTCATTTTTTAACTTATTTGCTTTGTAATAATTAGGAGAAACTTGCAAAATTTCTCGAAGAGTTACCAAAGCAGCAGGAATATTACCTTGATCAGCTGCCTTTTGAGCCACTTCAAATTGTAAATCTAGGTCTTTAATTTTATCTATTTTATTTATATTATCAATTGCAACCATATTCTCTGAATCAATTTTTAAAACATCTTGATTTAATGATAATGCTGTATTGAAATCACCATTAAGAAAGGCTTGTTGTGCAAGAATAAGTTTTTTATCAATCAATTCTCGTTGTTTATAAGTATAATCTAACTTATATTTTGCTGGGTTATTTTCAGCCGAATCTTTCAATTTATTTAACTTATTTATTTCATACTCACTTGTATTTTTATGCAGACTACATCCACCCAAAATAATACTTGCACTTAACATTGAAATATTAAATGTTTGTTTAAAAAAAATAAATGATTTTTCCATATTTACTTACTTATAGTCATAGTTCGTTGATCAGGAATATACTGGATCACAACTTGGTATGGAGTATTTTCCAAAACTATCCATGTATTGTTGTAAGGTACATTCGGGGCTAATATGAGATTTTCCTCACCCACTTTCAGGAAAATATTCACTTTTTGTTCTTTATCCAGAATCTGTCCCATGTACTGAATCGGGGGTAAAGATACTTGTTGAGGAATAGATGGAACTACTGGGGGAATTGGTATTAATTCTTGCTTTTTCTCAATAACTTTTGGTTTTATTACTTTAGGCTTTACAACTTGCTCTTCCTTCAATATAGGTAAATCCCAATAATTAAGCATGGCATTGCTTTCAGCCATAACTGATGGCTCTTGAGCAATAGAAATAGTATTTTTTCCCTGGTAATTATTTATCATAAGTGGTTCAACTGGTATTGGTGGTAAAACTAAACACCATAACGCAATAACGATAACTAATACTGCTAAGATTGAAACTCTAATCTTTTGTACTGGAATTTTTAAAGTTAAAAAGCTATTTATATCCATTTTTTTCATTGCAACTCCTTACCTTGAAGTAAGACAGTCATATTGACACTATTATTTTTTTTATTTCTTTGGAAATCGATGGAATTAATAATATAACCACCACTATTGGTTTGAATTTTTCCTAGTAACAATCGCGTATCTAACCAAGAACCAGACACAGAAAACTGGAATTTATTCAAATTTTTACTGTGTATTTCCTGATATTCCAATAAATTTGTATTCGTCTCTTTAACATATCCAAAAACCTCTTTGTATAATTGAATGTTAGTTAATAACTCTGGTTTTATATTAGTCGAAACTTGCTGCACACCTAGAGTGGTAGTTTTTACCTTAGCTAAGTAATGGTTTAATTGTTCACTTTGGGATTTTAACTGCGAAATTCGTTCATATGTGGCTGGAATAATCCAAAAAATTACCCCTAATGCCCAAACCATTACACCAAGAACAAACAATTTACTTATGGTCAATGTTGATGCATATTTTTTAAAAAACCATTTAAGTCTTAATATTAATTGTTGGATTGTCATTTTCTCTCCAACTCAAATTCGATAAGTCCACTCTCAACTCTAGCTAGTCTTTTTATTTGTAAATTAATTTTCAATGTTTGAGCTGCATCGATAAAGCCAGTTAAATCCATCAGTTCTGGACAACTACCTTCGACCTCCAAAATACCATCTAAAGAGTAACGCAGACGATCAAAATTGAGGTTGCTACTTCGGACACTCATCAATTGGTCTAAATCTGTTAATGATATCTGAGATATAGGAGCTTCTTTTTTTTCAAGATTACGATCCGAAATCTGATATTGCTCATAAAGCTCAATATTTGCAGTCCATAACTGGTTTTGAGAGACATATTCTTTTCTTATAGAAAAAAGAACCATAGTTAAAAAGATGATTAAACAAACCATGACAACAAAAGTTGCAAGGAGCAAATTATCATTATTTTTCTGATAAAGACTGATGTTAATTTTTTTCATTTCAAATTAAGTTTAAAATTTGTTCAGGAGTTTTTGCTACTAAACTTGACCAATGTTTAAATTGCTTACCTTTTTTCTCAAAGAAGATTTCACTAACTCTCTGATGATTCCAGATATTTATTGACTCTTGATTGATAAACTTTTTAGGAAAAATATCAATCCCTTCCTCTCCATTTACTGCACAATCAACATGATAGAAAAAATTTTCTTCCTCATACCAAAGCTCATTAATGTCTAATATATTGAAGATTTTAAACAATGAAATACTAAAATTATTAATATTTTGATATTCATTTAGTACCATTAATCCTTCATAAATATAGTGAGGTAGAGCTACTGTAAAAATAGGCTGATTAAATTTTACTTGATTAAATAAAAACTTATAATTTCCCGATGAAAAATTTGGATATTTTTCCTTGAAATGAGCTATTGCCAAAAATTCTAATACTTTTATATCCGGCCACTCTTGCTGACGAGGCAAAATACCAAAACGGCATAATGAATTGTCTAAGGTGATTTCTATAAATTTATATTTAATATCAATTTTTTTTAATTCATGAATAAATTGGTCTACCCAGTTTGGATCTAACAAATTACATGAAAAATCTCCTGCCGTGATTTCCGAGCTACGCTTACTTAACCATAAACATTTATGGGTGGTTAAAGTGATAGATAAGGTATTACCTTTCAATAAATGTAACACGGTTAATTTCCTGAAAAGTTGTCTGTCCTTGAGCAACAATTGCCAAAGCTTGTTGGCGGAGAAAAACCATATTTTCTTGTTGCAATTTTTTTCTAATTTGACTCATTGGCGTACCATTAAGTAATAGCTCTCGGAGCTCATCTGTCATAATTAAAATTTCAGCAATAGCTTTACGACCTTTATATCCCGTCCATTGACAATACTCACATCCGTTTCCTTTCTGTAAATGAAATAGGCCCTTATCTTTTATCAAACCAGCTTCATGTAGTGCATTATCATTAAAGGGGATATCTACACTACATTTAGGACAATTTAAACGAATTAAACGCTGTGCGATAATTCCATTTAAACTATTTAAAAAACCAAATAAATCAATTTCCATATGACGAAATCGGCCAATCACATCTAAAGCATTATTCGCATGTACCGAGCTATATACTAAATGTCCAGTTAATGCTGCCTGCACTGCAATCTCTGCTGTTTCTCGGTCTCGAATCTCTCCCACCAGAATTGTATCTGGATCATGGCGAAGAATAGATCGTAGTCCTTTTGCAAAGGTTAAGCCTTTACGTTCATTTACCGGGATCTGTAATGTCCCTTTAATTTGGTATTCAACTGGATCTTCAATCGTAATCAGTTTTTGCTGTTCTGAATGCTGTTCGTGCAATAGAGCATATAACGTAGTTGTCTTACCAGAACCAGTCGGGCCAGTAACCAACACCATTCCATAAGGTTGCTGAGCAAGATGCCTAATCTGTATCATACTTTGCTGATCAAACCCCAATAATTCCAGTGATAAGGGTTCATGCTCTTGTGTTAAAGCTTGCTTATCTAATATACGAAGAACAGCATCCTCCCCATGTAGCCCAGGCATAATTGAAACACGTAAATCAATATCTTGTTTACCTAAATGAATAGTCAAACGTCCATCTTGAGGAATACGCCTTTCAGAAATATCTAAATCTGCAAGAATTTTTAGTCTTGAAACTACTTGTTCTGCATAATTTTTAAGTTTAACTGACTCTCCAAGAATTAAGACGCCATCTATACGGTTCTTGATAATAAGACCATCCACTGTATTTTCAAAATGAATATCACTCGCACCTTTATCATAAGCACTAGCTAAGACTTGGCTCACAAAACTGATAACCTCAGTTTCTCGATTTTCAATAGATATTTCTGATTTTTGGTGTTCATTATCTAAAAGCAATAAATGGGCGAAAGAATCAACTGATTCAACTTTAATTTGTCCAACTTTAAACCCTTTAGGAAAATTGTAACTAAGCCAAGATAAATCCTTGAGCATGGGTTTGCGCGCAAAAATCACCCAATCGCTTTGATCTATTTGTATATGAATACATTGTTCTTTATTTGCTAAAGTTTTACTAAGCTTATCAAAACTGATTATCTCTCTTTTTAACTCTTCCGCTGTGAACCAGTGCTCGACAAGTACTTCATCTTGTATGTTGTTTTTAATATTCATGACTGTAATCCACTTGCCAATCCAAAAATTGGCATATATAACAATACAACAATTACGCCAATAAATAATCCAATTGCCAACATCAAGATAGGCTCTAGTAATCTCGATACCTTTTCTACAAACTGTGTTAAATCTAAATCATGGAATTCTGCCGATTTATCAAGCATTGCAACAATTTCACCATTTTTATCGCCCGCATTCAAAAGCCTGCTCGATACAGCCGTAGTTAAATGAGCCTGATCTAAGGAAAAACTTAAACCACGCCCCTCTAAAATTAATTGTTTTGCTTGTAGTAAATTTTTTTGTTGAGCAGGTAAAAGTAATGAATGAGATAAATTAAAAGCTTGTGTCACAGAAGCTCCACTATCTAACAACAATGAAAGTCCCCGATAAAATCGGGATAAATACATTACTTCTAATCTTCTTTTTAAAGGAGAAATTTTTGACAAAACTGCCATAAAAGTTGGTTCCAAACCCTGCTTTTGGACCTTATAAATAGACATAAAAATAATAATAGAAACCATGCCTATCAATAATAATCGGTATTCCCCTAACCAAGCGCCAAATTTCAGCATCAACTCTGAAGCTAATGGCAAATCCATGTCAATACCTTCATAAATTGCTCCAAAGCGTGGAACTAAATACATAAGTAGAAACATAATGACCCCAAAAGCTACGATCATTAACGTAAGAGGATACATAGAAGCATTATAAACTTTGGAACGGATTACAGAGATTTGTTCATCATATTTAATATAACTAGTTAAAGCTTTAATTAATGTCCCATTACGTTCACTTGCCGCTACTGTTGCGAGTAATATTTCAGGAAAAATATTTTCACAAGATCTCATTGCTTCAGAAAGAGGTAACCCTAAATGTAATCCATTACGTATTTTATAAATCGGGTTATCTTTAGTATTTTGAGATGCTCCATGATGGTCATTAAGGATATCTAATGCTTCAGATAAAGATAAACCCGATATAAGCAATGTTCTTAATTCATGAACAAATATAACAACATTAAATTTTATAGATTTTTTCTTTAGGGTAATAAAATCTTTTCTCTTCTGCTCTATCGATAAAACAAATAATCCCTGGCACTCTAAATCTTTCTTTATTTTCTCAGCATTTTCACCATCTAAATCAAGAGTTTCACGCTGACCTATTGAATTGATAACTCGAACATTAAAAGACTGCATTACCAATTACCAATATCTTGAAATTCATCTTTTTCACCTCCTGCTACTTTATCCTTACCAAAAGAGAAAACATCATAATTATTTGAATTATGCTCTCCAGGATATTGATATTGATAAGGCATTCCCCAAGGATCTAAAGGAATTTTCTTAATATAAGGCCCTTTCCATCTTGTTGCATTAGCTGGCGCAGTGGTTAAAGCTTGTAACCCTTCTGTATTATTAGGAAAATCACCATTATCAATTCGATATTGATCAATTGCTTTTACAAAAGAATCTACTTGTGCTTTTGCTGCCGTAGCTTCTGATTTTTCTAAATTTTTAAAAAGATTGGGGCCAATAATACCAGCCAGTAATCCAATAATCACTAGAACAATCATAAGTTCAAGCAAAGTAAAACCTTTTATAGATTTTTTTTTTATCAACATCTTACACATCTTTATTTTCATATTCTTACATACTAAATTTACACTAAAAAATTATTGTATGCTATATGTCTATTTATTTTTTTAAATCATTTAAACAAACTAATTTAAAGCATCTAATATTACAAGATCCCCTTATACTCATAAGTAATTTTTTCATCTTTTAATTAAAAATAATTACCCCCTATACATATAAATATTTATCTATATTATGCAACTAGGGGACTACCCTATACTTTATAAAACTGAAATAACAAGTTAAAAATCTTGGTAAATTTATGAATATTAGAATCAATAAATTAATGCTACATATGCTTGCTACGCCTTTTTTATTTTCAGCCATTCATACGAATGCTGCTTATCAAGATGAGCGTTATGGTCTCACAGCATTAACCGCACAAGCTCAAAATGTACAGTCATGTACTCCTGGTATTAATGCTATTTCTCGGCAAATTACAACTGGTACTACTGATATTCAAGGCCCGCTTCCTTTTACTAGAACCTATGAAACAGCTTTACAGTTAGGCTATGACTTAAGTAAACGTTCAAGTTCTGCAAAAAGTATTGATGCGGCCTTCCCAATTACGTATTTAGAAAATAGAGCATTCTTAGGATTAGGCTGGAGTCATAATTATGATTACCGTTTAATTACAGCAGGCAACCGAGCTTTTGTATTTAACTTACCTGGCGGAGGACTACCCATGACCTTTGCTAAACAAAGTGACGGCTCCATTCGTTTATCTGATAGCAATTTAAATGCAGTTACGGCAGATACGGAATATAAAATAACAGATAATAATTTAACCGTTATTTTAAATCACAATGGAACAGAGATTACCTTTGAATCTCTTGCTGGGTATAAAAGTCTCTTTCAAGAATTCCAAGCCACAAAAATTAAGTATCCGGGTGGCAAAGTTATTAGCATGACCTATTCTCCAGTCTCACGCTCTGGGTCTGTTGCAGGATATTTACTCACAGGGGTTTCAGATAATCGCGGAAATAGTTTGCAAATCAACCGCACTAATATGAATGGTTCAGACACTTCCACACTTGGCTTACAATTACAAGGTGCGATTGCCAGTGTTGAATCAGCGCCAAACGCTATAAATAAACAAACCGCAAATTATACCTATCAAATACAAGCAATCACTTGGAGTGGTAGTACTAAAAATCTACCAAAATTAATACAAGTAAATTCAACCACACGCGGTATAGAAAATTACCGATATGGTGATTATGTCCATAAAGGATTGGCTACAGATAGTGCCCGTACGATCTATGGTGCGACTATTCCTATTTTAGGTTCATACCGTAGACAAGATGGTGAAGGTATCTATTTGAATTGGTCCGCCAATGATAATACTATCTCAAGTTATACTAATCTCGTCAGAGATTTCCCTCTCACTTATGCTAATCATTCTACACTTACATATACAGAAGGGGCTGATGGAGATATTTTAACGCTTACAGGGGAACAACCTTCAACCTTAACCTCAACAGGATCATTTACGGAAAGCTATCAAATTCTCCATTATAGTGATAGTGGTGAAGTCAGGTACACCACAGACTTTACTACAAATAAAACTTTCCCATGTTTGAGTTACAATGGCAAACCAGTCAAGACTCTAGATTTCTCTAAAAAAATTAGAAAACTTACACAAGCTATTGATAAAAATGGTAATGCAACTACACTTAGTTACGATACTGATAATAGAATTACCAATATTACCGAAGCATCTGGTTCAACCGATGCCCGACCAACAAACCTTACCTATACCACTGCTTTTGACATTCCAAGCACGGTTCAACGTGGAAATCTTACACAAACGAATACCATCAATACGCTTGGGCAGATCACCAAATCTACACTCACCTCTTCCCAAGCAGACAGTACATCTAAAGCAACTGATTATACCTATTTAACAAATGGCCTTCTTTCAACTGTTGATGGACCTCGTACTGGTACAACAGATAAAATCACCTACACCTATGATGCTTATGGTAATAAAGCTTCCGAAGCTCAAGTGGTGAATGCTGTAACCCGCACCACCAGCTATGTTGGTTATAATTCACTTGGCCAGCCTGAACGTATTGTCTACCCTACAGGGCTCGTCGATAAATTCGTTTACAATGCAGATGGTACTGTCGCAAGTAAAACTACC
>Ga0209371_1001938_pt1 | contig 12623 bp, 11 predicted proteins | sample AgamicAtAmrz_FD_187165 | JGI IMG/M metagenome (GOLD analysis project Ga0209371, IMG submission 187165) | Agave microbial communities from Guanajuato, Mexico - At.Am.rz (SPAdes) (version 2) | ecosystem: Host-associated > Plants > Roots > Rhizosphere | place: Guanajato, Mexico | collected 2012-06-07
AGGATGGTGTCGAGATATTCGACGACGGTCACCTTGGCGCCGAGACGCGACCAGACCGAGCCGAGCTCGAGGCCGATGACGCCGCCGCCGACCACAATCATCTTGCCCGGCACCTTGTCGAGCGCGATGCCGCCGGTCGAGGAGATGATGACCTTCTCGTCGATCTCGAGCGGAACGCCCGGAATGCCGGCAACATCGGAGCCGGTGGCGATAACGATGTTCTTGCCTTCGATCTCGGTCACCTTGCCGTCGTCAGCCGTAACCGAAACCTTGCCGGCGGCAACGATCTTGCCGGTGCCCTGGAAGGCATCGATCTTGTTCTTCTTGAAAAGGAAGGCGACGCCGTCGACGTTCGACTTAACCGTCGCGTCCTTATGCGCCAGCATCTTTTCAAGGTTGAGCTTCGGTGCGGCGACTTCGACGCCGAGGGCGTCCATGCCATGGCCGGCATGATGGAACACTTCGGAAGCGTGCAGCAGCGCTTTGGACGGGATGCAGCCGACATTGAGGCAGGTGCCGCCATAGGTCGCGCGCTTTTCGACGACCGCGACTTTCAGGCCGAGCTGCGCTGCCTTGACTGCGCAGACATAGCCGCCGGGGCCGGTTCCGATAATGATCACATCGTAGGACATGTTTTAATTTCCTTGTTTTCTATCTGTTTAGAGCATGATGCCGAAAAGTGTGAGCGGTTTTCGGGCGACATCATGCTCTACTTCTTTGATTCTAGAGCGGATTCAGATTTTAGGTCGAACAGACCTAAAATCATCCGGCTCTAATCGGTCGCCCGTGCCAAGGCGAGGCGGATGCCGAAGCCGACGAGCGCCGCTCCGGTGATGCGGTTGAACCATTTGCCCGAGGCGATGAAGCGATCGCGCACCGGCTTGACGGTGAAAAAGGTGGAGACCCCGGCAAACCAGGCGACAAGCGCCGCCGCCATGCCGATGCCGTAGCTGAACTGGATGAACGCGGGCGTATCGTGATGGACGAGCGTCGAAAACAGCGACAGGAAGAACAGTATCGGTTTCGGGTTCAGCGCATTGGTGACGAAGCCGGTCGCCAGGCAGCGCCAGACGGAAACCGGCTTGCGGTCTTCCTCGGTGATCTCGACATCCTTCACCTGGAAACCCGCCTGACGGAAGGACTTGATACCGAGATAGACGAGATAGAGAACGCCGGCCCATTTGATCATGCTGAACAGGACCAGCGACTGCGAGACGATCAAGCCGAGACCGAGAATGGTGTAGCTGACATGAAAGAGCAGCGAGAAACCCATGCCGAGGCCCGTCATCATGGCGGCACGGCGGCCATGCACGATGCTCTGGCGCAGGATCATCGCGAAGTCGGCGCCGGGAATGACGATGAAGATCGAGGACACCGCCATCAGGCCCAGGAATTCGAGAATATATTGCATCTATCGACCCTTTCCGATCAGCGACCGCCGCTCACATCGAGCACGGCACCCGTTATATAGGATGCGTGCGGGCTCAAAAGGTAGAGGATGGCGTCGGCGACCTCGTCGGCCGTTCCCGCCCGCTTCATCGGCAATTGCGGCGCGATATCACGAGCCCTGTCCGGTAGCCCGGCGGCGGCATGGATATCGGTATCGATGATTCCCGGTCGGACGGCATTCACCCGAATGCCTTCCGCCGCCACCTCGCGTGCAAGCCCCACAGTGAACGTATCGATCGCGCCCTTGGAGGCGGCATAATCGACATATTGTCCACCACCGCCGAGCGTGGCGGCCATGGAGGAGAGGTTGACGATCACCCCACCCTTGCCGCCATGCCGGGTCGACATGCGGCGCAAGGCTTCGGCCGCCGCCAGCATCGAACCCGTGACGTTGATGCGGAACATGCGGTCGATCCGCTCCGGCGTCATCTCATCCAGGCGCTGGATGACATCGACGATGCCGGCATTGTTGACGAGCCCGTCGATGCGGCCGAAATGCGCGTCGACCTTGGCGAAGATGGCTTTGATATCCTTGGGCTTGCCGACATCGCCGGCAACTGCGATCGCCTGGCCGCCGGCGTCAACGATTGTCCCAACCACAGCCTCGGCCGCATCCTTGTTGGACGCATAATTGACCGCAACGGCCCAGCCGTGCTGAGCGGCAGCCAGACAAACCGCGGCACCGATGCCGCGGCTGCCGCCAGTTACCAGAAGAACAGGTGTGTCGTCGGTCATTGATTGCATCCTTTCAGACTAAGGACATCCCAGGGCGCGACAGTCGCCTTGCCCTTACCCCAGAGGGACGACTTCTGGATCGAGGGACCAAGCGCCGGCAGGAACAGCCGATCCGCTGCACTCTCGCCTTCCGCCGGCAGCGCGCGGATATGGCCTTTCAGATCCGAGGCATAGACCATGCCCTGCCATACGGTGCAGGCCCTGAGGTCGGCTCCGGTTACATCCCCCTCAGGGCATTCGAACATGATCCGCCCATCGGCGCGCAGATGGTCGTCCGTGCGCATCACGATTCCATCTGCCACGATATTGGTATTGCGCACTGCGAGCTTGAATCTGTTGCTGACGGATGATTCCGAGCCCATGGGCTCGAAGCGCAACTCATAGGCATTGTCCATATCGACATAGACAGCCTTTTCCTGCACGCATTCTTCCGCATAGGCAGACACGGGATTGACCGCGCAGGCCAGCATTATCCAGCGCATCGAGGCCAGTCGGATCATCGCCGTTGCGATCGGCATCGTCATTGCCCTCCCGGCTCGCGCCGGCCGTCGGCATTTTCCATGACGCCGAAATCGGTGAACAGAACCAGCGGCCTGCCGACGGCATCCAGCCCCCAAAACACCGGATAGAAGCCATCACCCCAGCCGCTCGAGAAGATGGCGACGTTGCCGCGCTTGCCCGATATCGGCCGATGTAAGACGTAGTCGTCGTTATTCGGCTTCAGCTCGGACGCCAGAACATCATCATAGTAGTTGATATCCGGCGACGACTTCTCTGCCTGGACCTGCTTTTCGCGCTCCTGGATCAGCGCGAAGGTGTCGGTATCCATGTAGCAGCCGAGACCGGCATCGACCGGATAGCCGAAGAACTCATCATTCTTCAGCGAATTGATATCCTGGCCGGGGACCACCGCCAGCTCCCAGCGCACCGGCTTGCCATCGGCAAAGCGCATGCTGGCCGCAGCGATGCGGCCGAAGGCCTGATACAAGGTGACGGGATAATCGCCGGGAGAAACGGTGCGGGAAAATGCCGCTCGGTCAGGCCCGACGAGCGGGTCGCTGGCGACGATACGCCCGGAGGTCAGTTCCACCTTGCCGATGCGCAGGACATTGATCGAGCGGGCGGCAAGATCGGCGTCGCCAAGCGACGCCAGATCGAGATTGCTGCTGAGCTTGGAAATGTCGAGCTCACCCGCGCCGGCGGAGGATGGCACCCATGCGGCGACGGCGCATAGCAATCCGCGCAGCGTCCGCATGGGCCATGTCGACATGATCCAACGCTCCCCTTAGAGATCGAGAACGAGACGTTCCGGATCTTCCAGGCTTTCCTTGACGCGCACGAGGAAGGTAACCGCTTCCTTGCCGTCGACGATGCGGTGATCGTAGGAGAGCGCCAGATACATCATCGGACGGATGACGACCTGACCGCCGATGGCGACCGGACGCTCCTGGATCTTGTGCATGCCGAGAATGCCCGACTGCGGCGCATTGAGGATCGGCGAGGACATCAGCGAACCATAGACGCCGCCATTGGTAATGGTGAAGGTGCCGCCCTGCATGTCGGCCATTGCCAGCGTACCGTCGCGAGCAGCCTTTGCCAGACGGCCAAGTTCCTTCTCGACTTCGGCGATCGACATCTGGTCGGCGTCGCGGATCACGGGAACGACAAGGCCCTTGTCGGTACCGACGGCCATGCCGACGTGGCAGTAGTTCTTGTAGATGATGTCGGTGCCGTCGATCTCGGCGTTGACAGCAGGCAGTTCCTTCAGCGCATGGGTGACGGCCTTGGTGAAGAAGCCCATGAAGCCGAGCTTCACGCCGTGCTTCTTCTCGAAGATATCCTTGTACTTGTTGCGCAAGTCCATGACGGCCTTCATGTCCACCTCGTTGTAGGTGGTAAGCATGGCGGCGGTGTTCTGCGCATCCTTGAGGCGCTTGGCGATCGTCTGGCGCAGGCGGGTCATCTTGACGCGCTCTTCGCGGTTGACGTCCTCGACGGCGGTCGGCGCGCGGGCGGCAATAGGTGCTGCCGGTGCGGCGGCCGGAGCCGATGCAGCCTTGGCAACGGCAGCGATCACATCACCCTTCAGGACCTGGCCGCGCTTGCCGCTGCCTTCGACCTGATCGGCGGAGAGATTGTTTTCAGCAAGCAGCTTACCAGCAGCCGGCGCCGGCGGCATGGAAGAAGCCGGAGCGGAAACGGCGGGGGCGGCAACCGGTGCAGCGGCGGCAGGCGCCGGAGCAGCAGCAGCGGCGGGTGCAGCAGCCTGTGCCGGAGCGGCGGCAGCGCCGTTACCGGCGGAGATCTGGCCGAGCAGCGCGCCAAGACCCACGGTTTCGCCGGCCTGGGCGACGATTTCAGAAAGCGTGCCGGCAGCAGGCGCCGGAACTTCGATCGTCACCTTGTCGGTTTCGAGTTCGAGAAGCGGCTCATCGGCCTTGATGGCATCGCCGACCTTCTTGAACCAGGTACCGACGGTCGCTTCGCTGACGGATTCGCCGAGGGTAGGAACGCGGATTTCAGTGGCCATTGTTCAAATCCTGATTTTTCGTCTTTATGAGTTGAATGGAATTCCGGCGACAGACGGCCGGGGGACGGGTGATACGCCACGGCGCAGATACCCGGACGACAATGGTCGACCGGGCATTTGCCTGGTTGTGGCGATAGGCGGCATGTTGCTGCATGGCGGCCATCTTCTCCCCCGTCGCATCATGCGGAAGGCTGGGACGCGACGACCCGACTTTCGAACGAAACCCGGTCATCGCGCAACCCCTCAACCGCCGAGCGCGTCCTCGAGGAACGCAGCAAGCTGCGACAGATGCTTGGACATCAGGCCCGTCGCCGGAGAGGCGGCAGCCGGACGGCCGGTGTAGCGAACGCGCTGGTACTTCGCATCGATATGGGCAAGCACCCATTCCAGATAGGGATCGATGAAGGACCATGCGCCCATGTTCTTTGGCTCTTCCTGGCACCAGACCATCTCCGCATTGCGGAAGCGGCTGAGCTCGTTGATGAGCGCCTTGGCCGGGAACGGATAGAGCTGTTCGATGCGCAGCAGGTAGATGTCGTCGATGCCGCGCTTCTCGCGCTCTTCCAGCAGATCGTAGTAGACCTTGCCCGAGCAGATGACGACGCGACGGATCTTGTTGTCCTTCTGCAGCTTGATCGGGCTGTCCTTGATCAGTTCCGCATCATCCCAGAGTAGGCGATGGAAGGAGCTTTCGCCGGCCATCTCCGCAAGGGTCGATACAGCGCGCTTGTGGCGCAGCAGCGACTTCGGCGTCATCAGGATCAGCGGCTTGCGGAAGTCGCGCTTCAACTGACGGCGCAGAATGTGGAAGTAGTTCGCCGGCGTCGTGACGTTGGCGACCTGCATATTGTCTTCGGCGCAGAGCTGCAGATAGCGTTCCAGACGGGCCGAAGAATGTTCCGGACCCTGGCCTTCATAGCCATGCGGCAGCAGGCAGACGAGGCCGGACATGCGCAGCCACTTGCGTTCGCCCGACGAGATGAACTGGTCGAACACGACCTGTGCACCATTGGCGAAATCGCCGAACTGTGCTTCCCAGAGGGTCAGCGCATTCGGGCGGGCAAGGGAATAGCCGTATTCGAAGCCGAGAACCGCTTCTTCCGAGAGCATCGAGTTAATGACTTCGTAGCGAGCCTGCGTCGGCGAGAGATTGGCGAGCGGAATGTAGCGCTCTTCGGTTTCCTGATCGTAGAGGACCGAATGACGCTGCGAGAAGGTGCCGCGTTCGCAATCCTGACCGGACAGGCGGATCTTGTGGCCTTCGACGACGAGCGAACCGAAGGCCAGGGCTTCCGCCATGGCCCAATCGATGCCCTCGCCGGTCTGCACCATGTTCGCGCGGTTTTCCATGAAGCGCTGGATGGTGCGGTGCGCATGGAAGCCGGCCGGGATTTCCGACAGCTTGCGGCCGATTTCCTTCAGCGACTTCATCGGCACGGCGGTCTTGCCGCGGCGCTGCTCGTCGGCATTGTCTGCCGTGTGCAGGCCGGACCACTCACCGTCAAGCCAGTCGGCCTTGTTCGGCTTGTAGGACTGGCCGGCCTCGAACTCCTGTTCGAGATGGGCGCGCCAATCGGCCTTCATCTTCTCGACTTCGCCTTCGGTCAGCACGCCTTCGCTGATCAGCCGCTGGGAATAGATCTGCAGCACCGTCTTGTGGGCGCGGATGACCTTGTACATGTTCGGCTGCGTGAAGGACGGTTCATCGCCTTCATTGTGGCCGTAGCGGCGATAGCAGAAGAGGTCGACCACGACCGGCTTGTGGAACTTCATGCGGAATTCGGTCGCGATCTTGGCGGCATAAACAACCGCTTCCGGATCGTCGCCGTTGACGTGGAAGATCGGCGCTTCGATCATCTTGGCGACGTCGGACGGATAGGGCGACGAGCGCGAGAAGGCCGGATTGGTGGTGAAACCGATCTGGTTATTGATGATGACATGCATCGTGCCGGCAACGCGGTGGCCGCGCAGACCGGAGAGGCCGAGGATTTCGGCAACGACGCCCTGGCCGGCGAAGGCCGCGTCACCATGGATCAAGAGCGGCACGACCTTGGCGCGTTCGGAGAGCGGGATGATGTCGCCATCCCACTGCGTGGCGCCCATATCCTGCTTGGCGCGGGCCTTGCCCATGACCACCGGATTGACGATTTCCAGATGTGACGGGTTTGCCGTCAACGAGACGTGCACCTTGGCGCCGTCGAAATCACGGTCCGAAGAGGCACCGAGATGGTACTTCACGTCGCCCGAACCTTCGACTTCGTCCGGTGCGTAGGAGCCGCCCTTGAATTCGTGGAAGATGGCACGATGCGGCTTGCCCATGACCTGGGACAGCACGTTCAGACGCCCGCGATGGGCCATGCCGAACACGGCTTCGCGAAGACCGAGCTGGCTGCCGCTCTTGAGGATCTGTTCGAGCGCCGGGATCAGCGATTCACCGCCGTCGAGGCCGAAGCGCTTGGTGCCCTTAAACTTGACGTCGAGGAACTGCTCATAGCCCTCGGCTTCGATGATCTTCTGCAGGATAGCCTTCTTGCGCTCGGGATTGAAGGCGATCCCCTTGTCCGGACCTTCGATGCGTTCTTGAATCCATGCCTTTTCCTCCGGATTGGAGATGTGCATGAACTCGACGCCGAGGGTGGAGCAGTAGGTGCGCTCGAGGATCTCGATCATCTCGCGAATGGTTGCGAATTCGAGGCCGAGCACGTTGTCGATGAAGATCTTGCGGTCGAGGTCGGCCTCGGTGAAGCCGTAGGCTTCCGGCGACAGTTCCTTGTAGTCTTCGACCGGTGCGGCGATGCCGAGCGGGTCAAGCTTGGCGTGCAGGTGGCCGCGCATGCGATAGGCGCGGATCATCATGATGGCGCGGACGCTGTCGCGCGTCGCCTGCAGGACGTCGGTCGCGCTCGCCGGCGTACCGGCAGTTTCCGCCTTCGCCTTCAGCTTTGTTTCGATGACCTTTTCGACCACGCCCCAGTCGCCATCGAGCGCGGAAACCAGATCGCCCTTTGCCGGGATCGGCCAGTTCTTCCGCTGCCAGGAGGCACCCTTGGCTGCCTTCTTCACATCGTCGGGACTATCCTCGAGCGCCTTGAAGAAAGACCGCCATTCGTCGGAAACCGATGAAGGATCGTCCTCGTAGCGCGCGTAGAGCTGCTCGATATAGGCAGCGTTGGCGCCATCCAGGAACGAGGTGATCTGAAATTGCTCGTTGGCTTCTTGCCTTGCCATGGTGAATCTGCGGGCGCTCTCGCCCGTCTCCCAACTTGTTTGCATTGCCGGTTTTCGGGTCCCCGGCGACCGTATTTCGTCTGAGGCCATCAAGGCCGTCGGTATGCACTTGCGAATGTCGAAACCGGACGGGACAAGGCGACCACCGCCCCGTCCGGCCTTGCTATAGGTAGGCTCAGCCCTTCAGGACTTCTACCAGCGTCTTGCCGAGACGCGCCGGCGATGGCGACACGCGGATGCCTGCCGATTCCATCGCCGCGATCTTGTCTTCCGCGCCACCCTTGCCGCCGGAAATGACGGCGCCAGCATGGCCCATCGTGCGGCCGGGAGGTGCAGTGCGGCCGGCGATGAAGCCGACCATCGGCTTCTTGCGGCCCTTTTTGGCTTCGTCCTTGAGGAACTGTGCGGCATCTTCTTCTGCCGAACCGCCGATTTCGCCGATCATGATGATCGACTTGGTTTCGTCGTCGGCGAGGAACATTTCCAGGACGTCGATGAATTCGGTGCCCTTGACCGGGTCGCCGCCAATACCGACGGCGGTCGTCTGGCCGAGGCCTTCATTGGTGGTCTGGAACACGGCTTCGTAGGTCAGCGTGCCGGAACGCGAGAGAACGCCGACCGAGCCCTTCTTGAAGATGGAGCCCGGCATGATGCCGATCTTGCATTCGTTCGGGGTGAGCACGCCCGGGCAGTTCGGTCCGATCAGGCGCGACTTCGACTTGATGAGACGATCCTTGACCTTGACCATGTCAGCGACCGGAATGCCTTCCGTGATGCAGACGATCAGCGGGATCTCGGCGTCGATCGCTTCGAGGATCGCAGCTGCAGCGCCTGCCGGCGGCACGTAGATGACCGAGGCGTTGGCGCCGGTTGCGTCCTTGCCTTCGGCGACGGACTTGAAGATCGGCAGCTTTTCACCGTCCTTGCCGGTCCAGGTTTCACCGCCCTTGGAAGGGTGGATACCGCCGACCATCTTGGTGCCGTGATAGGCAAGAGCCTGTTCGGTATGGAAGGTACCGGTCTTGCCGGTCAGGCCCTGAACCAGAACCTTGGTGTCTTTGTTGATGAGAATAGACATGCGAGGCCTTTGTTACGAGAGGTTGGAAGACGCGGAGGCAACGCGGCGATATAAGCCGCTGACGACCTCCTGCCATGTATCGCTGCCGGCGGGCGAGAACGTGACGCCCATGCGGTAGCAGTCTTCATTTTCGAACTGGAAGAGAGTGCGTTGCTGACCGCGCGGCGAGACCTTGGTCAGGACAAGCTTGTCGTCGATCCACTCGCCGGAGGCCGGCGCGGCGGGCGTAAAGCCCACCGTATCGAACTGATAGAGCTTGTAGGCCTGATCCGCAGCGTCGAAGCCGAGAATGTTCCGGGCTTCGAACGATGTGGCGCCGTCCCGCATCTGGACATAACGCTGTTCGACGAAAAATCCGCCGAACAGACACTCGGCCGTGAGTTGCGCGGTTGCCGTGCCTTCCTTCGTCCAGGCCGAAGCCGCGACACGCTCTTCTCCCTCCCAGGTGCCGGCAAAGGCACCGAGGCGAAAATGAGCAGCCGTTGGAGCGAAGGAAGCAGCCATCCCGATCAGCCCTTGACTGCCTTCACGATCTTCTGGGCGGCATCGTCCAGGTCATCTGCGGAGATGACGTTGAGACCGGATTCGTTGATGATCTTCTTGCCGAGCTCGACATTGGTGCCCTCGAGGCGAACGACGAGCGGAACCTTCAGACCGACTTCCTTGACGGCTGCAAGCACGCCTTCGGCAATGACGTCGCACTTCATGATGCCGCCGAAGATGTTGACCAGAATGCCCTGGACAGCTGGATCGGCGGTGATGATCTTGAAGGCGGCCGTAACCTTTTCCTTGGTGGCGCCACCGCCGACATCGAGGAAGTTCGCCGGCTCAGCGCCGTAGAGCTTGATGATGTCCATGGTTGCCATGGCGAGACCGGCGCCGTTGACCATGCAGCCGATGTTGCCGTCGAGGGCGACATAGGCGAGGTCGTATTCGTGCGCCTGGATTTCCTTCTCGTCTTCTTCGGACGTGTCGCGCAGCGCGCGGATGTCTTCATGACGGAAGAGCGCGTTGCCATCGAAGGAAACCTTGGCGTCGAGAACGCGAAGGCGGCCATTGGTCATGACGATCAACGGGTTGACTTCGAGGAGCGCCATGTCCTTCTCGACGAAGGCCTTGTAGAGGATCGGGAAGAGCTTGGCAGCGTCTTCGCGGGCAGCACCCTCGAGCTTCAGCGCGTCGGAAAGAGCAGCCGTGTTGGCAGCCGTCACGCCCGTCGACGGGTCGATGGCGACGGTGATGATCTTTTCCGGCGTGTCGTGCGCAACGGTCTCGATATCCATGCCGCCTTCGGTCGAAACGACGAAGGCAACCTGACCGACGGAACGGTCGACCAGGATCGAGAGGTAGAGTTCGCGGTCGATGTCGGCACCGTCTTCGATGTAGAGGCGGTTGACCTGCTTGCCGGCCGGGCCGGTCTGCTTGGTCACCAGCGTGTTACCGAGCATGTCCTTGGCATTGGCGACAACATCGTCAATCGACTTGGCGAGGCGAACGCCGCCCTTGGCGTCCGGGCCGAGTTCCTTGAACTTGCCCTTACCGCGGCCGCCAGCGTGAATCTGGCTCTTCACGACGTAAAGCGGGCCCGGAAGCTGTTTGGCAGCGGCAGCGGCTTCATCGGCGGAGAAGATGGCAACGCCGTCCGCGACGGGTGCGCCATAGCTCTTCAACAGCGCCTTGGCCTGGTATTCATGAATGTTCATGGGTCTATCCCTGTTGGAAGGCGGAAATTACTTCAGCGACGGCGCGATCGTGGCGCAGGCTTCGCAAAGACCCGCAACGGCTGCGACCGACTTGTCGAAGGCTTCCTTTTCGGCCTTGTTCAGGTCGATCTCGATAACGCGCTCGATGCCGCCGGCACCGATAACGGTGGGAACGCCGACATACATGTCCTTGACGCCGTACTGGCCATCGAGGTGAGCGGCGCAGGGCAGGACGCGCTTCTTGTCCTTGAGGTAGGACTCGGCCATGGCGATAGCGGAGGCGGCTGGAGCGTAATAGGCAGAACCGGTCTTGAGCAGGCCGACGATCTCGGCGCCGCCGTCACGGGTGCGCTGGATGATTTCTTCGAGGCGCTCGGCGGTCAGCCAGCCCATGTTGACGAGATCCGTCAGCGGGATGCCGGCAACGGTGGAGTAGCGGGCGAGCGGAACCATCGAGTCGCCGTGGCCGCCGAGAACGAAAGCCGTGACGTCTTCGACCGATACGTTGAATTCTTTGGCGAGGAAGAGGCGGAAGCGTGAGCTATCGAGCACGCCAGCCATGCCCACGACCTTGTTGGTCGGCAGGCCCGAGAATTTCTGCAGCGCCCAGACCATGGCGTCGAGCGGATTGGTGATGCAGATCACGAAAGCGTTCGGGGCATACTTCTTGATGCCGGCGCCGACCTGTTCCATGACCTTGAGGTTGATGCCGAGAAGGTCGTCGCGGCTCATACCCGGCTTGCGGGGAACGCCTGCAGTGACGATGCAGACGTCAGCGCCTTCGATCGCAGAATAGTCGCTGGCGCCCGTGAGATTGGCGTCGAAGCCTTCGACTGGAGAAGACTGGGCAATGTCGAGACCCTTGCCCTGAGGAATGCCGTCCGCGATGTCGAACAGGACGATGTCGCCCAGTTCCTTCAGGCCGGCGAGATGCGCCAGCGTGCCACCAATCATGCCAGAACCAATAAGTGCGATCTTGTTGCGCGCCATTTCGGTGTATCCTTTGCGATCAAAATCCGTGGCGGGACACCGTGACAGGCATCCACAATAGCCGCCAATCGCATAGACCCAAAGGCCGAAATTGGCAATTGATTATTTTGAGATCAGGAATTTCAATCGGTTAGATCGAAAAATTCTTACGTAAACGTAAGTTAACCTGTCACCGAATTGTTACTCGGCGGCGCGCCTGGCCGGAGTCTGAGCGAGATATTCGGCACTACGCATCTCGAAAAGCCGCGATGCCGTGCGGTCGAATTCGAAGCCTTCCGTCCCCCGCCGCTCCTCGAGCAGATCTTCAGGCATGGCAGCCGCGGAGACGTAGAGGCGGATATTATGGTCGTAAAGCGTGTCGATCAAAATGATGAAACGCTTCGTCTGGTTGCGCTTGTCCGGCCCGAGCTTCGGCACGCGATCGAGGAAGATCGTATCGAAACGTTCGGCGATGGCGAGGAAATCGGCAGGACCGAGCGGCGCGTCGCAGAGATCGGCGAAAGAAAAGCGTGCGATGCGGTCGACGGCAAGGGGCACATGGATGGAGCGCCCCTTCATCGGGATTTCCACCGGCTGCGCCTTGCGCCCGTGCAGCGCCTGCATCCAGGAGGCATCCATCGCCATGTCGGTGCGCTGGTCGAGCGGCGTCAGATAGACGGGCTGGCTGTTCAGCTTCTCCATGCGATAGTCCGTGGGTGAATCCAGCGTCACCACATCGACATGCTTCTTGAGCAGATCGATGAAGGGCAGGAAGAGACCACGATTGAGCCCATCGCGGTAGAGATTATCGGGTTCGACATTCGATGTGGCGATCAGCACGCAGCCGAGCGAAAACAGCTCCGAAAACAGCCGCGAGAGGATCATCGCATCGGCAATGTCGGTGACGGTAAATTCATCGAAGCACAACAGC
>Ga0209371_1001939_pt1 | contig 12606 bp, 12 predicted proteins | sample AgamicAtAmrz_FD_187165 | JGI IMG/M metagenome (GOLD analysis project Ga0209371, IMG submission 187165) | Agave microbial communities from Guanajuato, Mexico - At.Am.rz (SPAdes) (version 2) | ecosystem: Host-associated > Plants > Roots > Rhizosphere | place: Guanajato, Mexico | collected 2012-06-07
ATATATTTAAATGAATATTTACTATGATAGCAATGCAAAGAGTTGGCATTTTAATCAGCCTGGATTAACCTTCGGAAGCAATCAGCTTCCGTTGCTGCCTTTATTCCCTTTCCTTAAAGAGTTCCAGCCATTTAAAATGATCTACAAGGCAAACAATGCAGGCCCAATTGTCGGCATACTGACTTCCTACAATTCCAAAAACAAGCTAATCGGCAACCGGTCTTTATTTGAAAAGCTGCAAAGAGAACTAGATTCTTTTGGGGGAATGATTGTCGTCTTTCCTCCTGAAAGACTGACAAATACTAAAATTGACGGTTTTACGTATATCACAGCTAAAGATAAATGGCTTCCTATAACAACCCCTCTTCCCCATGTTATATATAATCGTGTGCCTTTCCGCAAAACAGAGGATGGCGATCATTTCGCAGCAGCTATTTCTATCATCAAAAGCTTTGACATACCATTTTTCAATCCGCATTTCATTCATAAATTTGCATTATATCAAGCATTAAAGCAACAGGAAATATTAGCAAAGTTTCTCCCTGAAACCGCACTGCTTCAATCTGAACAAGAACTGATTGATTTCCTCCAAAGACATGGTTCCATTTATGTTAAATCTGCTTCAGGCTCTAAAGGCAAGGATTTATACAGGCTAACTAGAAATCCTGATAATTCCTTCCTCCTCGGAGACATTCAAGGGACAAGAAGCTTTCATACATTACAGGAAATTATCGAGGATTATTTACCACAATGGACTTCTAAGGAATATATTGTTCAGGAAGAAATAGATGTGGATGTTTTCGATGGACAACGCTTTGATTTTCGAATACTGGCTACTTATCTCGACGGTAATTACCGCTTAACGGGAGTTGGTATAAGACAGTCCTCCCTTCAAGATGTCACAACACATGTGCCTGCAGGTGGAAAAATCATTCCATATGAAGCTGTGCGAACAAAAAAACATGATCACTTTATTAAGCTTGCTATTGAACATTGCGGAGCATTATTATCAAGCCAGCATGGATTTTTCGGAGAATTTTCCATTGACGCTTGTGTGGATAAACAAGGCAATTATTATATTTTTGAAGTAAACTCTAAACCGATGTTATTTGATGAGCCAGAAATTGAAACGAACCGCTGCAGACAGCTAGCCCAGCTTTTTTATGAGCTTGCTGGCTTTAAACAGCAAGAATGAAATACACCTTCCTGACACATTCTAACGGCAGGAGGGATATTTATGGGAAATAAAAACGATGACCTGCAATATGAAGGTAAAAAAGAAGCTTATTTAGACATCGACAGAATGATAAACGAAGGGATGTCTGGCGGAAAAGTCTTTCGTCACGATACTAGCACAAATATTGAAGAAGCAAGGGAACTTGGAGAAGAAGCTCCCCCTAATAAATGAGCTTTCATTCGACACAGTCATTATTAGACTGTGTTTTTTTGATTGCCGTTTTTCTGTAACTATAATAAGATAATGGTAACGATTACACTTTACACAGGCCAGTTTTTAGGTAAAAAGAAGCAATCGTACTTGCTTACTTTTTCAAACGCTTTCATCTCTAAATGGAGGAATGACGATGAAACAAAAATTATTAACCTATTTTCCAGGTGCGGTAGAGCAGTCTGCACCTCCTTCTCAACCACAGCTAATTGACTACCATTGGTTTCACATTGAAGGGGAAAATGGGTGGTTTGGCTTTCAAAAAAATGAGATGAACGATTCTCAACTTGATTTATTAAAAACGCTTTTTCAGCATTATTTACCGGAAAACAACAAGGAAAATACAGAGGACTTTAAATGGAGCCAATTCTTATTTTTCGGCGGTAGCATGCCAGAAAAAGTATGTAAAAATTTCCGGGTTATACAATTTCAAATAAATAACACTCCTATTGATAAAGAAGCTGTAGAAACTGTATTCAAAGGATTTATTCACAGCAGCAGCATCATTATTTGGAATGGTGCTAATAGAGGAAGTATTTTAGAGCGAGACGGGCACTTTCTTGAGGATGAGGAATATTCCTCTTTTGCCGAAGCCCTGCAGTCCGATTTTTATTTTACGATAACCTTTTATATTGGAAAAATCCTGCCCTTCATAATGGAAAGTCCTACCGTCTTTACTCAGGAACGGGATTTTTTCACAGCCGGCTTATCTGTGATTTCTTCTGAAAGAGTATTATCCTTTGAAACAATCCTTCCTCATCTATTAATAAGCAGGCTTGATCAGCATGAGCTGGAGCCATTTAAAAACTGGTTCTCTATCTTAGGGGAAGATAAGGAATTGCTGTTAACAATTAAAACATTCATTGAAAACAACGGACATAATACAAATACAGCAAAAAAACTATTTATCCACCGCAATACATTGCAATACAGATTAGACAAATTCACTGAAAAAACCGGATTGCCTTTAAAAAATTATCATAACTTCTTTACCGCCTATTTAGCCTGCCTATATTTCAGCCAAAAAAAGGCTTAGAAGAAACAAATCTTTCACAAGAACGTATGTTTCCATTTATTAACTGGTAAACTCTTTTTTCTTGGCATATAATAGAGCACTAGAATGCTAGTTTATATGCTAGAAAGAAATGAGGATTATAGTTGAAAGGTACAGCACATTCTTGTATTGGCGCAGGGGTTGGATTCGCAGCGGCGAATTATTTTGATGCCTCCCCTTCCACTACATTGCTTTTAGTCGGGATTGGCGGTATTTCGGCACTGATGCCTGATATGGACATTGACGGCAAGCTAAGCAACAAAATTACGATTTCCCATAAGGTGTTTCGATCCATTGCCCAAGCAGTTGGAGCATTGATGATTTTATACAGTATTTATGCCGGAAGCGCGTCAGAGCTGTTATTCAGCATTGGTGCAGGGATTGCCATCATACTCGTTTCTAGTTTAATTAAGCAGCGGCATATGTTAACAATCACTGGCGCTGGTGTTTTGTTTGGCGGGGTTTCCCTTCAGGAATACTGGCTTATCCTTTTGGCTGTCTTTATATTGATTGCTTCATTCGTACCGCATAGAAGCTATACACATTCCATCATTGGAACCGTTTATTTTGCCTACATATCGTTTCATTTTGCACAATCTCTGCAAATTGATGGTGTGTTTTGGACATGTGTATTAGCTTATATCAGCCATCTTGTAGCAGATATGTCGATTTTCCCATTTAACAGAAGAGGAGTTAAATTATTTCTTCCCTTCTCATCGAAGGAATTTTGACAAGGAGAGGACAAACAGTTCCTCTCTTTTTTTATAAAAAGAAAGCGCTTTAGTGCAACTTGCTCAAAACAACACTGGTTTTTTTCATGCAAACCGCCAATTTGAAAACGTTCCCAAACATGTTACATTATATATATCAAATCGCAGGGGGTATGAAAAAGATGGCAGAGTTAGTCTTAAAAAATATCTATAAAATTTATGATGAAAAAGTAGAAGCGGTTCGCGACTTTAATTTACATATTGAAGATAAGGAATTTATCGTATTTGTTGGGCCTTCAGGCTGTGGTAAATCTACGACATTGCGTATGATTGCAGGCTTGGAGGATATCTCAAAAGGAGATTTCTTTATTGATGAACAGCGTGTTAACGATGTTGCTCCAAAAGACCGCGATATTGCCATGGTATTCCAAAACTATGCCTTGTATCCACATATGACTGTTTATGATAATATGGCATTCGGATTAAAGCTAAGAAAATTTCCAAAAGCAGAAATTGAACAACGTGTGAATAATGCTGCAAAAATTCTTGGCTTGGAGCAGTACCTGAAAAGAAAACCAAAAGCATTATCAGGCGGTCAGCGCCAAAGGGTAGCCCTTGGCCGTGCCATTGTCCGTGATGCAAAAGTGTTCTTGATGGATGAGCCTCTTTCCAACCTTGATGCAAAACTTCGTGTACAGATGCGTGCTGAAATTTCCAAGCTGCATCAACGACTGCAAACTACTACTATTTATGTTACGCATGACCAGACAGAAGCGATGACAATGGCTTCAAGACTTGTTGTTATGAAGGACGGCGTTATCCAGCAGGTTGGTGCTCCGAAAGAAGTTTATGAAAAACCTGAAAATGTTTTCGTTGGCGGATTTATCGGATCTCCAGCAATGAACTTCTTTACTGGAAAAATCGTGGACAATAAATTAGTCATTGGCGATGCATCCTTTGTCATCCCTGAAGGCAAATTGAAAATCCTTCGTGAGCAAAACTATATCGGCAAAGAAGTAATCTTCGGCATCAGACCAGAAGATATTCACGATGAGCTATTATTCTTGAGCAGCTCTGAAAATACAAGCTTTGATGCAAGAGTTGACGTATTTGAATTGACTGGTGCGGAAAGCTTAGTATACTCAACGCTTGCTGGGAAAGAGTTCGTTGCTCGCCTTGATTCAAGAGCTAACTTGGCAGCAGGAGTTACTGTTCAACTAGGCTTTGATATGAACAAAGGCCACTTCTTTGACAAAGACTCAGAAAACCGTATCCGCTAATATCAAAGATTAGGAAGGGGAATTCCCCTTCCTTTTTTCTATTCCTGAATAAAAACTAAATCCTCACGTTCACATGACGGGCATAGGACAAGATGGGGACATAAATGCTGTTCCAAATCGGGATAGCCGTTCTCCAGCTTCATTTGGTCAATTGGCATATACGCACTATAGTCATCATAATAATCCATAATTCTTCCCTTGTCCTCTACCTGCTGTCCGCAATCTGCACAGACTTTGTTCAGTTGTTCAAAGCCATTGCATAAAGGGCAAATATTCATTCCTTCACCTCATTAAAACCTTTCATATTTCCGTTTATTTTTTGTTGGTCAAGAAGAAACTATTCTTTAGGAATTATTTTAAACAAGCAGAAAAATTGGAATAAATTTCATCTAAAAACAAATGCATAGAAACACAGCCACAGACCATAATAAGATTACAAGCAGCGACAAAGCATTGGGCCATACCAAGCGGTAGTAAGATTCTCTTACTTGCTGGTGCAAATCCAGCTGGTCCAACCAAAAAAAAACTAATTTACAAGGAGCTGGAAACACAATGGCAAACAACAATTCATCTAACAACCTTTTAGTACCAGGAGTATCTGAAGCTCTAGATCAAATGAAATACGAAATCGCATCAGAGTTCGGTGTTAACTTAGGTGCAGAAACTACTTCTCGTGCTAACGGATCAGTTGGTGGAGAAATCACTAAACGCTTAGTTCAAATGGCTGAACGTCAACTTGGCGGTTCTCAATTCTAATTTGCACAACTTAATATAAAATGGCCAAAGCCCCCATTTTTTAAAATGGGGGCTTACCTAATTAACCTGCTTTCGTACCTTGCTGGAGTTGGTACATTTGATAATATCTTCCTTTTAGGTTCATTAATTCTTCGTGATTCCCTTTTTCAACTATTTCCCCATGATCTAGGACAATAATTTGATCCGCATTACGGATAGTCGAAAGGCGATGTGCAATGATAAAGGTGGTTCTGCCTTTTTTGAGCACTTCCATCGCGTGCTGAATAATTTGTTCTGTTTCTGTATCAATACTGCTGGTTGCCTCATCCAATATGAGTATCGCCGGATTAAAGGCAAGAGCCCGGGCAAAGGAGATAAGCTGACGCTGTCCGCTTGACAATGTGCTTCCCTTTTCAATAACAGGCTCATCGTATCCATTTTCAAGATTTTTCAGAACCCTGTCTGCACCGACATCCTTTAATGCTTTCTCAACCATTTCTCTCGTGATGGCAGGATTATTTAATGTCACATTGGAGGCAATCGTTCCTTTAAACAAAAATGGATCTTGCAGAACGATTCCCATATGCTTCCGTAAATCTTGCCGCGGCATTTTGGAGATATCCTTGCCGTCTATTGTTATCGTTCCTGATTGAATATCATAAAATCGAAACAATAAGTTCATGATAGAGCTTTTACCTGAACCGGTATGACCGACAAGCGCAACAGTGTCTCCATGCTTTGCCTCAAAGGAAATGTCTTTTAAAACATATTCTTCTTTCTTGTATGCAAAGTTAACATGATCAAACTTAACATTGCCTTTGTACCTCTCCGTGCTAGGCTCTGCCACATCAATGCCATCTTCACGAAGCAGTTCAAATACTCTGTCCCCGGCAACAAGTGCTTGCTCAAGATTTGCCAGTTGATTGACAATTCCCTGCACAGGCTGGAACAAGCGGTTAATGTAATCAACAAATGCATAAAGAACACCTAATGATATCGCAGAAGACACGCTTAATGTCTGACCTGCAACAAACCAGATAAATGCTACGAAGATTAGGTTTCTCAATACTGCTACAAGATTATGGGAAGTCAAGCTGTTTAAATTCAGCATCTTGTTCTGGTAACGGAAATGTTCTTCATTCAACGTCTCAAACTCACCCATTGTGTGCTTTTCTTTACCAAAAGCCTGAATGATGTTCATCCCCTGAATCGATTCATTTACCATACCGTTAATGTCGCTTATTCTTGCTCTTATCACATGATTATATTTAGCCGCAAAGCGTCTGTATCCAATCATCCATACATAAAGGATCGGCAATAGGATGAGGCAGATTGCCGCAAGCGTAGGATTAAGAATAAATAAGGCAACATAAATTCCAATAATATAAATTCCGCTTGAGAAAAAGTTGGAAAGAACGGTCACATACAGCTCTCTTATTGCTTCTGTATCATTTGTAACCCTTGCTACAACCTTGCCTGCAGGCAAATTATCAAAGTACCTAATTGGCAGGCGCTGGATTTGCGCAAACACATCTTCCCGCATTTTTTGAATAATTCTGTTTGCAGATTTCTGCAGAAATAAATGCTGTCCATACTGAAACACAGAAGCAACGATAACAAGCCCGAAATAAAAGGCAAGCAGCTTAATAATCGATGGAACTTCCGGTTTGTAAAAGGCAAAAACCTGTTCAACTCTGAGACGGTCAGCCTCGTACTTGGCCACTTCATTTCCTGATGAGATAGTCAAGATTCCATCGGCATAGCTTCTCTCTCCGTCAAAGGAAATTTCCTCCTCTATAAACAAAAAATCCCTTCCGGCCTGCAATACTCTTGCATCAGCATCATCGGCTGCCTGTGGTTTCTCTTTCGTATAATATTTGCCTTTATACTGCACGGCCCCTTCACCTGAAGACGTTTCATACCAGCTGTTTTCGATTCCCATAATATGATCATCAATTATTTTTTTTGCGATAAAAGGTCCTGCTAAATCTGCTATAACTGCAATTGTCAGCATAATTAAGGCAAAGATAATTATTTTTTTAAACTGTAAGGCATACTGCACTAATCTTTTGCCAGTACTCATGCTTGCACCTCCTGTCCTGCAGACTGTGCGGTTTTTGTTTGCTGGACTTCAAACTGTTCTTTGTACCAGCCATTTTTTTGCATAAGCTGTTCGTGTGAGCCGCGCTCGACGATTTTTCCATCCTCAAGGACAATAATCTGATCAGCATGCTGAACGGCTGTCATGCGATGGGTGGTAATAATTGTTGTTTTTCCTGCACGTTCTTTTTTGATGTTTTGGATAATATTCTGCTCTGTTTTCGCATCGACTGCTGACAACGAATCATCCAAAATAAGAATCCCAGGATTTCGAATTAACGCCCGCGCAATGGATATTCGCTGCTTTTGACCGCCTGATAATGCAACACCCTTCTCTCCTACAAGCGTTTCCAATCCTTCAGGAAGCATTTCAATATCCTGCTGAAACGATGCCAACTGAATCGCATCTTTTAGCTGACTTTCCGATGCGTTTTCCTTGTTGCCAAACAGAATATTTTCTCTCACTGTTTTTGAAAATAAGACGTGATCTTGTGGCACATATCCAATCCAGCCGCGAAGTTTATCCAAGCTGATATCATCAATGCTTATTCCATTGACAGAAAGCTCCCCTTTTCCTTTTGGATACTCTCTGAGCAGCTGCTTAATAAGCGTTGTCTTTCCGCTTCCCGTTTTCCCAACAACACCAATTGTTTCTCCCCTTGTGATTTTCAAATCGATATCATCGAGATTTTTCACAGCCGAAGATGGGTATTGAAATTGGACAGAATCAAACACGATCGTATCAGGAACAGCAACTGCTTTACTGTCACCATGGTTTAAGACATCAGGCTTATAATCTAATGTTTCCTGCACCCGGTCTAATGAAGCATTTCCCCGTTGCATAACATTCATCAGCTCACCGATTGCAAACATCGGCCACACAATCATACCGAGGTAAACATTAAAGCTCACAAGCTGCCCAATCGTTATTTGCTGCTGAAAGACGAGATAAGATCCATAGCCTAAACCGATAATATAGCTTAGCCCTACAAGAATACGGATTGTCGGTTCGAACAGTGAATCCACTTTCGCAACTCGAATGTTTTTATTGTAAACATCCTCTGTCATGTGGTGAAATTCTTTTTCGTCATCCTTTTCTAATACATATGCCCGAATAACTCGGACCCCAGCAATGGATTGCAGCACGCGGTCATTTAAATCACCAAAAGCATCCTGAGCCTCCATAAATCGTTTATGAATTCTATCTCCATATATTTGCATCATAATTGCCATAATCGGCAGTGGCAAAATGGCAGCAAGTGTGAGCTTCCAGCTTACTAAAAGACACATTGTGATAAGAATTGTAATCATAAACGCTGTTGAATCAATGAGTGTCAATATACCAAATCCTGCTGTAATGCTGATTGCCTTCAAGTCATTTGTCGCTCTTGCCATTAAGTCGCCTGTACGGTTCTTCTCAAAAAATGTCGGAGTCATCTTCAATAAATGTCCCATGAAGTTGCTCCGCAGCTTCCGCTCAAGCACTATAGCCCCTCCAAACAGCTTATACATCCAAAAATAAGTTATCACATAAGAGCTGATTGTAATTGCCGCAATACCCAGCAAATACTGGGCTGTCTTTGCTTTTGTCAGAGTCCCGACATTTATTTCATCAATAAACATCCCGAGCAATTGCGGCGGTAAAATATCAATTACACCAACAATGATTAACAGGACAATAGCAACCGTATATCTTTTCCAATGTTCTTTAAAAAACCACTTCAATTTTAATAATATGGAAAACATGCTGTTCTCTCCTCTTCTAAGCTAAACTTTACTAGCCGCTTTCTATATCCTTTCTATTTGCTCCATGACTTCTGTTCATTACAATCATTAACATCTTCCTCCTTAAATTTTCAAGTATCTATAGAAAAGAGGTTTTCCTCTATTTCTCGCCACGAAAAAAGAGACAGACCCGCTACATGCGTTTCTGTCTCTTTTTGATGCTCATAAAACGGCCGTAACAGCCACAAAATGGCAATTATGGTTAATGCATCAATTATTTAACAGAAGCGAAGGCCACTGACATATGAAATTTGTTACGATTTAGATTGATTTTGTTTGTCATGTCAGTCGCCTCCCTTCATTTCATTAATTTTCCAATATAATATAATAGAAGATTAACATGCTCCTATACTAAAGTCAATTGCCAATATTTCGACAAATTACCCTTCAGGGGCAGGCACAACCGCTTCCCTCTTTGCAGTTTCTCCCGAGGTTTTCGCAAGCTTTGGGAGCACTAGACTGTAATAGATGCCAACGACAATAAAGCAGGCTCCCACTAACCAGAATATAGCTTCAATAGAAATTACACCAGGAAAGCCGATCGTAATAACACCTAATGTAATCGACTGTGCAAGCATCATAAGCGGGTTTATCCAGCCCTGTACTCTGCCCATCATTTCAGGCGCAATAATGGTAGGCATCCACCCTCCGATTGCAATATTAATCAGTGGCAATGCTAAAGCAATAAAGAAATAGAACACCATAAATACTGCTGTGGTAGCGGCGAAAGATGCTGCGATAGTAAATATAGCTACAAACAGTACACCAGTAATGATGAGCTTATGAAGCTTGACCTTTTGAGCAAGCAATGATGCTGCCAGACTTCCAATCAAGATGCCGCTGCCAAAGACAATTCCTAAATATATCGACATTTCCTCATAGTTTAATGGAGAAAGCTTATATTTTAAAATGAACACCTGCATTACACTAAAACCGCCATTAACAACTCCAAATGCAATAAACCCGTAAATAAGCGCAAGCAGCAGCTTGTTATTTAGAATGTACGTAAAACCTCGTTTAAAATCCTGCCAGACAATCTTTAAGTTTAAATCCTGAATGCGGTGCTCTCCATTTGGCATTCTAATATTTTCACTAAGAGGCGTCAGCTTGATAAGCAGGCTGCCAATTAACAGAGCTCCTGCATCTATCAGTATTGCTCCATATATCCCTAATGTCCAATAAACAAAGATCCCTAAAGCATTGCCAAAGAGCATGAAAATACTGTTCACGAATTGATTAAGCCCTGCTGCTATTGTATATTCATCCTTCTTTAAAATCCCCTGCATAAGCCCTTGCTCAGCCGGAAAAAAGAACTTAAGAACAGCGCTTCTCAGGAACAGAATAAAAAAGATGAGCGGCATCCATCCGATGGCAACTGCCACAAGCAGGCATAGTGAAGAAAAAGCTGCTACCCAATTGCATGTATAAGCAATTTTTTGTCTGTCCAGCCTGTCTGCAGCTACACCGACAAACAAAAACACAGCCAGTGTAGGCACAGAATACATCAGCTCTGTTACAGATGCATATGCAGGCTGGCTCGTAAACCGGTCCAGTATATAGTACATAAACGCAGTCAGCCCAACTAAACCGCCTAATTGCGAAGTAATGTTGGCCATAAATAACTTCCTGAAATCCTTATTGCTGAATACCTCTGAAAATTGCTTCACTTTGCATCCCTCATCTTCTTATGTGATAAGGTCCATTCTACCTTTTTCTGGTAGTTGCGATAATAGCCAGTAGATGGTTTTGATTTCAGCCTTAAGTCGGAGTTCGTTTAGTATTTAAGTCGTGTTTTCCCATCTGAACGTTTAATTCGAGCAGATGCGGGTACTTGTTGTTACATAACAAAAAAATAATGGACGATACTTCAAATATAAAATTCTAAAAAAAGGAGCAAGGATAATGGAGACATTTTTGAAAAAGGTTACACTTCATGAAAATATGACGGTGAAAGATATTTTATCTTTCTACGAGGCAACAAAGAAATTTAATGTGAAATGTCAGCTGCTCTGCAAAAAACACGTCGTGGAGACGACCAGCCTTCCAAAGCTTGTTTCTTTTTTCTTAACGGCAGGCGCAAGACAAGATATCCAAATTAAGCTGGAGGGAACTCAAGCAAACACCTTTTGGAAGAGCCTGCTTTCCAATGGTGAAAATCCCTTCGTAAAGTCATATAACAGAAACAATCTAACAGAAGAATATTAAAAGAACAAAAAGCTTGAAATGATTGATCATTTCAAGCTTTTTGTTGGCAAATTATTGTGCTGTCGATAATTCTTGAAATCTTTCCATTGATTCCTTTTCATCAAAGCTTGAAAAGATGCGAAAATGATCTTCATCAATAATTCTGTAATGCTGGCTAATGATGTTTTGCTGAAAAATAAAGCCGTTTTTCCGGTCGACTTCACGCCACCATACTTTGCCTCCGAGCGTCTTTTCTTTCCGATAATCCATGCCGTCGCGCGCAACTGTCTCTAGCACTTCCAATGGCTCATTCCCAAAAAGGAAACGCACTGTTTCTGTTTCCCTAAAAAGCGCACACACAGCAACAACAGTCGACCAGCCTGCATATAGTCGTCCTTTTTCAATCTGAACTAATGTCTTTTTAGACAAGCCAATAACCTCTGCCATCTTATCCTGGGTATAACCTGCTTCCGTTCGTATTAACCGCATTTTTTCCGATACATTAAAAATAATCTCTTCTCTTGTCAAAATGCATTCATTCCCTTATTAGTTATGTGTAATTTTACACCGATATCTATATTATAAGCTTATATAAGTCAAATTTCAATTTTTAGCCTAATCATTTATAAACCTTGCTTGACTAACCTAGAATAGGCCTGCTGCACATTTTGCAGCAGGCCAGTATATTTAATGCTGTTTGTAATTTTTTAAGATATCCTTCAGCTGCTCGCCGCGACTGATCATTGCTTCTGCTGCCTTTGTCACATTACTGATTGCAGCAATTTGTTCATCTGTTGATGAGGATACCTCTTCAACTGCAGCTGCTGCACTTTCAGAAACAGCAGATATTGCAGTAACAGATTCTAAAATATGATTATTTTGATCTACCACGGATGCAAGCTCATTTCCCAGATCCTTAACAGCATGGATTGTTTCATTAACAGCAGTCGATATGTTTGTGAATTCATTTTCTGTCCCATTGACGGCATTATTCAGCTCTTCTGATTGAGAGGTTGTTTCAAATAATGCTTGAACTGTTTTTTCAGTTTCCTTTTCTATCGCTTGAATCATTTCCTGAATTTGCTTTGTCGCCAGATTCGTTCCTTCTGCCAGCTTTCTTACTTCACTGGCAACAACAGAGAATCCTTTGCCATGCTCTCCGGCACGAGCCGCTTCAATGCTGGCATTTAATGCAAGCAGATTTGTCTGTTCGGATATCTGGTCAATTGTGACCGTGATTTTTGAAATATCAAGGATTTTTGTATAAAGGCTTGAAATTCCGACACTTACCTCATCTGTCGCTTTCTTTGC
>Ga0209371_1001940_pt1 | contig 12594 bp, 14 predicted proteins | sample AgamicAtAmrz_FD_187165 | JGI IMG/M metagenome (GOLD analysis project Ga0209371, IMG submission 187165) | Agave microbial communities from Guanajuato, Mexico - At.Am.rz (SPAdes) (version 2) | ecosystem: Host-associated > Plants > Roots > Rhizosphere | place: Guanajato, Mexico | collected 2012-06-07
CGAAGCCGCTGTTGCAGGTAAACGTGATGAACTGCGCGGTCTGAAAGAGAACGTCATCGTGGGTCGTCTGATCCCGGCGGGTACCGGTTATGCGTACCACCAGGATCGTATGCGTCGTCGTGCTGCGGGCGAACTGCCAGCTGCACCGCAGGTAACTGCTGAAGATGCATCCGCGAGCCTGGCAGAACTGCTGAACGCAGGTCTGGGCGGTTCCGACAACGAGTAATCGTTGATGCCCGGTGATGAGCATTACCGGGCATGTGCCTCGTAGGTCGGGTAAGCTCAGTGCCACCCGACAATAAAAAACCCGCCTCGGCGGGTTTTTTTACATCTGTAGGTTATCAGTTCACCAACGGGATCCGACGATAAAGCTCAATCATATCGCCCGCCAGATCCTGAATGACCATCGCGTTCATCAGGTGATCCTGAGAGTGGACGGTGATCAGGTTAACCGGAAGCTTCCCGGTCCCTTCGTCAAAACCGATAAGCTGCGTCTGGATCGTGTGCGCATGCTTCACATATTCGCGCGACTCTTCCATCGCTTTTTCTGCTTCGTCAAACTCACCTTTACGCGCCATCTGTAGCGCCGTCAGGGCCGCACTGCGCGCCGCGCCTGCGTTGACCAGCAGTTCCATTATCGTAGTTTCTAAGTCTTCCATTATGACTCCAGAAGTTTGAGCGCTTTTTCCAGGACGGCATCGCCTTTCATCATGCCGTAATCCATCATGTCGATCACCGCGACCTTTTTACCCAGCGGCTCGGCCTGCGCCTGAAGTTTAGCCTGCTCGTATTTAACCTGTGGCCCCAGCAATACGATGTCGGCCGTCGCGATGTTGTCTTTAAACTCCGCAACCGGAACGGCTTTAATGGTGACTTCAACCCCTTTTTTCTGCGCGGCGTCTTTCATACGTTGAACCAGCATGCTGGTTGACATTCCCGCTGCACAGCATAAAACGATGTTCTTCATAATCAGCCTCGATCTACATGTGTTTATTGATAATTATCCCGTGCAGAGCGCTTCAACAACCGGTTTACCGCGATTGTGTGTCAGGCATCACAAAGAAACCGGCGATTTTCTGAAACCGGTTACAATTTTGCATTGTCGCGTACCCGGCCCGTAGAAACGGGCAGGGTGAAAGAGGGAGGATTAGCTGATGGACGTTCGATTGATGCGGTTTTTGCCCTGCTGTTTGGCGCTGTAGAGGGCGCTATCAACGCTTCCGACAAATTGCTCCAGCGGTTCAAAATGCCACTCCCCAAGACCGCCGCTGAACGTAACCCGCAGGTTTTCTTCTCGCCAGACGCGTTTTTCAACTGCGGTACGCCAGGCTTCCAGCAATGAGAGCGCAGACGTCATCTGCTCAGCCTGGAAGATTACCGCGAACTCTTCTCCACCGTACCGGTAAATCGAGACGTGATGTGGCTGCATAATCTGGATCCCTTCGCGGGCCACGTTGCGCAGAACGATATCACCGGTCAGGTGGCCCAGCGTGTCGTTAATCGACTTGAAGTTATCGATGTCCACCAGCGCCAGCGCGAAAGGCTGCTGGGCATTCAGCAGCTCCGCGATATCGTTATCGAACGCGCGGCGGTTTTTACAGCCCGTCAGCGCATCGTGAGTCGCCTGGCGCACATAGGCCATCTCACGCTCTTTATTGGACTGGATAGTGTGGCTCAGCATCGCTTCCAGGCGCGGCGCCTCGCTGACGTCGCCGGTTTTAATGGCATTGATAATGTGCATCAGCACGGTACGCGAGGCGTGACGGAGGTATAAGCCGAAGAGGATGATGATGATTGCCGCCAGCGCAAACCCCCAGCCAACAATCGTCGTTTCGTGGCGGGTGATATCGGTGAGCGTCTCGCCAGAGACCCGGTAGATGACAAACCAGTCCGGATTGGTAAACGAGTAGTAGTAGTACCAGGCGTTGCTTTTCTTATCGTAAAGGTGGCCTTCGCCGCTGGTCATTTTGTCCATCAGCGCTTCGCTCACGTATTGTTTGAAGAGCGCGCCTGTATCCGGGTGAAGCACAACGGCGCCGTCGCGTTCAACGACGAAGAATTCTCCCTGGACGGGCGCCACCATCTGACGCAGGGTGAAGCCCATTGACGTCAAATCGAGATGAAACGCGATCGTGCCCTTCAGTCTGCCTTCGGGTGAAATCAAAGGCTTATAAAGTGTGACCGTTGGATGGCCGGTGAAGTAGTCCATGTACGGGCGAGTATAGTGGCTGAAGATACTGGCCTCGGCCTGAGCGATAAACCACGGCCGCGTCCGGGGATCGAAGGTTTTACTCTTCTCCGTGGGGAGCACTTCCGGCGCGCGGAGATAATGCCCCTGCGTGTCCGCCAGCGAGATGGAGGACACGGTCGGCATCAGGTTTTGCAAATGCATCATCATCTGAAGCCCCTGCATCGGGTTGACGTTGAGCGTCTCGTTTAGCCTGTCGTCGCGGGCAAAGTAAATCGCTGAACGGCCCAGAATATAGTCGTTTTCACGCAGGATAGATTCGGTATAGTTCACCGCCAGGTTGTGCGTGAAATTGCTGTTTATCTTATGATAATCCTCAAGAAAATCCTTTCGTTGCGAAAGCGTCACCGCGATCGCGATCACCGCAAAACTGCAGAGGATCCCCGCGAAGCTGAGCATGATTGGCCGGGTAAAAGAGAGCTTTTTGCTGTGAAGTGCCATGAGCTGTACATCGTTCCTGATGGTGATTACTTTTCGTCTGCCGATATCCTCTCAGCATAGTCGCTGTCCTGCGGTTAGCGGTGAATTATACGACACACGATTTCTGGCGGGATGATTTATCTTAAGAACCATTAAGAAAATACTTATTCAACCTGCTGGCGGCCGTGTGCGCAATGAACCAGAAGCAGGGCGAAACGAGGAAGAAGCTTTTCGCCCTGGTCAGCATCCGTTGCTGACCGTGTGACAATAAAAAACCGGACGATCGCTGACAACCACCCGGTTTTGCCTTTTCGTCGCGCCTCGACAATTTTTTATGGTGTTGCAGCGCGTTTCATCGTCATTGCGAGGCTCTTCCCAGCCAGCTGTCCCAGTCTTTCCAGACAGGCTGAAGACCCTGCGCCGTCAGGGCTGCGGCGACCGCTTCCGGACGTCGTCCGTCATGAGGCACAAATTGCTCCAGCTCCGGACGATCGTCGGCGTAGCCGCCAGGCTGCGTTTTGGAAAACGCGCTGACGTTGTTAATCGCAAGCGGGATAACGCGATCGCGAAACGCCGGGGATTCACGCGTTGAGAGCGATAATTCAACTTCCGGGGCGAGCAGGCGAAACGCACAGATGGCCTGCACCAGCTGGCGTTCATCCATCAGCGAAGCCGGTTCAATCCCTCCCGCGCAAGGCCTCAGGCGCGGGAAGGAGATGGAATAACGGCTCTGCCAGTAGTGCTGCTGAAGCCACAGCAAATGTTCCGCCACCATGTAACAATCCACCCGCCAGCTGTCAGAGAGCCCGATCAGCGCGCCCAGGCCGATTTTGTCGATCCCCGCGCGACCCAGCCTGTCCGGCGTTTCCAGCCGGAAAAAGAAATCCTGTTTCTTGCCCTTCAGGTGATGCCGGGCGTACGTCGCCTCGTGATAGGTTTCCTGGTAGACCATGACCCCGTCCAGCCCGAGGGTTTTTAGCTCCGCGTACTCCTCCTGCGCCAGGGGCTGCACTTCCATCTGCAACGACGCAAACTGACGACGAATGGCGGGAAGGTGGTGACGGAAATAGTCCATTCCCACCTTTCCCTGATGTTCGCCCGTGACCAGCAGAAGATGTTCAAAGCCCATTTCACGAATGGCCGCGCACTCGCGGGCGATCTCACCTTCATCGAGCGTTTTACGCTTGATGCGGTTGCTCATGGAAAAACCGCAGTAGGTGCAGTCATTGGCGCACAGGTTTGAGAGATAGAGCGGCACGTAGAAGCTCACCGTGTTGCCAAAACGCTGGCGGGTGAGCCGCTGCGCTCGCTGGGCCATCGGTTCGAGGTACGCGCTGGCCGCCGGGGAGAGCAGGGCCATCAGATCCTCGCGGGTCAGATGGCGGGCATGCAGCGCGCGCTCCACGTCAGCCGCCGTTTTGCTGTTGATGCGCAGGGCAATGTCGTCCCAGCTAAGCTGCCGCCAGCGCTCGGTAAACGTGCTCATGAGATCGCCTCCAGAAAACCGGTCAGCGGGCTGGTGGCCTGTGCCTGGAAACTGCGCGAGCCGGGGCCGGACTCCCTTGCCAGCAGGCCAGCCTCTACGGCCATGCGGAACGCACGCGCCATCATGACCGGATCGTCGGCAACCGCGATGGCCGTGTTGACCAGCACCGCGTCGGCGCCCATCTCCAGCGCCTGCGCGGCATGGCTGGGCACGCCAATGCCCGCATCAACCACCACCGGCACGGTAGCCTGCTCAATAATGATTTCCAGCATCGCGCGGGTTTCCAGCCCCTGATTGGAGCCAATGGGGGCGCCCAGCGGCATGACGGCGGCGCAGCCGACCTCTTCCAGCCGTTTGCACAGAACAGGGTCGGCGCCGCAGTAAGGCAGGACGATAAACCCTTGCTGCACCAGCTTTTCAGCCGCTTTCAGCGTTTCGATGGGGTCGGGCAGCAGCCAGCGGGCGTCAGGATGAATTTCCAGCTTCAGCCAGCGGGTGCCGAGCGCCTCGCGGGCCAGCTGCGCGGCGAAAATCGCCTCTTCGGCCGTTTTGGCACCGGAGGTGTTGGGCAGCAGCGTGACGCCAGCCTCCAGTAAAGGCGCCAGAATAGCATCGCTGTGATGACGCAGATCCACGCGCTTGAGCGCCAGCGTCACCAGCTGGCTGCCGCTTTCGCGAATGGCATCCACCATCAGCTGCGGCGAGGCGAATTTTCCGGTTCCGGTAAACAGATGTGAATCAAAGACTTTATCGGCAATACGTAACATCTCAGCCCCCTGCGATAACCTGAAACAGCAGGATCTGGTCGCCGTCATTGACCTGCTGGTGTTCCCACTGCTCGCGCGGCAGGATCTGTTGATTGAGCGCCAGCGCCGTTCCCGGCTTGAGCTGGCGCAGCTTGTCGAGCAGTACCGCTACGGTGAGCCCGTCGTCGCATTTCATCGGCTCATCGTTAAACAGAATGCGCATCGCGGCCTCCGCATACCGGGCAGCGGCTGGCGCGGTGTAACGCCAGATGACGCCAGCCGCTGGAGCGGGCATCAAACAGCCGCAGCGTATTGCGTTCCGTTTCCATGCCGCTGAGCAGCTTGATGGTCTCCAGCGCCTGCATTGTGCCCATTACGCCGACCACCGGACCAAGAATGCCCGCCGTACGGCAGTTGCGCGCCGGCTCTGCATCATCCGGCCACAGGCAGCGATAGCAGCCCTGCGACCACGGCGGGGTCAGGACCATCATCTGCCCGCCGAACCCCACCGCGCTGGCGGTGATAAGCGGCGTATTATTTGCCACGCAGGCGGCGTTAATCGCCTGGCGCGTCGCCATGTTGTCGGTACAGTCCAGCACCACGTCGGCAAGGGCGACCTCACGGCGCAGGTTTTCACCGCTGAGCCGTTCCTGGAGGGCAATCAGCGCGATATCCGGGTTGAGCTGGTTCAGGCGCTGCCGGGTAATTTGCGCTTTTGGCTGGTTGATATCCTCGGTGGTAAAGAGGATTTGTCGCTGCAGGTTGCTGAGGTGAACCTCGTCTTCGTCAGCCAGCACCAGCGTACCGATACCTGCACCAGCCAGATAAAGCGCGGCGGGCGCGCCTAGCCCGCCCAGACCGACAATCAGCACCCGGCTGGCGAGCAGTTTTTGCTGCCCGTCGATGGCGATATCTTCCAGCAGGATCTGACGGCTGTAGCGCATAAAATCACGATCGTTCATCACCCGCTCCTGCCAGCTGTAACAGCTGTTCGGTGGCGAACCGCCAGTCTGCGGCCTGGGTGATGGCGCTGACGACGGCGATACTGCCGACGCCGGTCTCCAGCACCGCCGGGGCGCGTTCAAGACTGATTCCGCCGATGGCGACGGTAGGGTAATCGGCAAGGCGTTTAACGTGACTCGCCAGCTGCGTCAGACCCTGCGGTGCGGAGGGCATCTGCTTGGTTTGCGTCGGGAAGACGTGACCCAGCGCGATGTAAGAGGGACGGGCCGCCAGCGCCACGTCGATCTCCATGTCATCGTGCGTTGAAACGCCAAGACGCAACCCGGCTTCGCGGATAGCGCTCAGATCCGTTGTTTCCAGGTCCTCCTGACCCAGGTGCACGCCGTACGCCTGGTGCTTAACGGCCAGCCGCCAGTAATCGTTGATAAACAGACGGGCGTTATGCCGACGGCCAAGCGCGATGGCGGCAGCCACATCGGCTTCCACCTCGTCATCGCGTTTATCCTTGATGCGCAGCTGGATCGTTCGAACGCCTGTCTCCAGCAGGCGCTCTATCCACTCCACGCTGTCCACCACCGGATAGAGCCCTAAACGGTAGGGGACGGGCGGGAAATCGGGCTTATACATTACGCCTCCTCTTTTTTGAGGTAGATTTCGCCGCCTTTGGCACGGAAGGTTTCAGACATGTCCGCCATACCCACTTCAATGGTCTGCGCGGCGGCGTAGTCGCGCACCTCCTGGCTGATTTTCATCGAGCAGAACTTCGGCCCGCACATAGAGCAGAAATGTGCGACTTTGCCTGATTCCTGCGGCAGGGTTTCGTCGTGATAGGCGCGGGCGGTGAACGGGTCCAGCGCCAGGTTGAACTGGTCTTCCCAGCGGAATTCAAAGCGCGCCTTCGACATGGCGTTATCGCGAATTTGCGCGCCCGGATGGCCTTTGGCCAGATCCGCGGCGTGGGCGGCAATTTTGTAGGTGATCAGCCCCTGCTTCACGTCCTCTTTGTTTGGCAGGCCGAGGTGCTCTTTTGGCGTGACGTAGCAGAGCATAGCGCAGCCGAACCAGCCGATCATCGCCGCGCCAATGCCCGACGTGAAGTGGTCATAGCCCGGCGCAATATCAGTGGTCAACGGCCCCAGGGTATAGAACGGTGCTTCGTGGCAGTGCTCCAGTTCTTCGGTCATGTTGCGGCGGATCATCTGCATCGGCACGTGGCCCGGGCCTTCAATCATCACCTGCACGTCATACTCCCAGGCGATTTTGGTCAGCTCGCCCAGCGTGTGCAGCTCGGCAAACTGCGCTTCGTCGTTCGCGTCGCGAATAGAGCCCGGACGCAGGCCGTCGCCCAGCGACAGAGAGACATCGTACGCGGCGCAGATTTCGCAAATTTCGCGGAAGTGTTCGTAGAGGAAGTTTTCCTGATGATGGGACAGGCACCACTTCGCCATGATGGAACCGCCGCGCGAGACGATGCCTGTCAGACGCTTTGCCGTCATCGGTACGTAGCGCAGCAGCACGCCCGCGTGAATGGTGAAGTAGTCCACGCCCTGTTCGGCCTGCTCCAGCAGCGTGTCGCGGAACGCTTCCCAGGTGAGGTCTTCGGCAATGCCGTTGACCTTTTCCAGCGCCTGATAAATCGGGACGGTGCCAATCGGTACCGGGCTGTTACGCAGGATCCATTCGCGGGTTTCGTGAATATAGCGTCCAGTGGAGAGGTCCATTACCGTGTCCGCGCCCCAGCGCGTGGACCAGACCAGCTTCTCCACCTCTTCTTCGATGGAGGAGGTGACGGCCGAGTTACCGATGTTAGCGTTGACCTTCACCAGGAAGTTGCGGCCAATAATCATCGGCTCGGATTCCGGGTGGTTGATATTGGCAGGGATAATCGCGCGGCCTGCGGCCACTTCGTCACGCACAAATTCCGGCGTGATGTTCTCCGGCAGGCGAGCGCCAAAGCCTTCACCCGGATGCTGATAGCGCAGCACTTCGCTACGGATGCGCTCGCGACCCATGTTTTCGCGGATGGCGATGAACTCCATCTCCGGCGTGACGATGCCCCGGCGCGCGTAGTGCAGCTGGGTCACGCATTTGCCCGCTTTAGCGCATTTTGGCGTCAGCAGGCCGGTAAAGCGCAGCTCGTCCAGGCCGTCGTCGGCCAGGCGCTCTTTGGTGTACGCAGAACTCAGGACGCTCAGCTCTTCGCAGTCGTTACGCGCGTCAATCCAAGGCTGGCGCAGCTTCGCCAGACCCTGCTGGACGTTGATGGCAACATCAGGATCGCCGTACGGACCGGAGGTGTCATATACCGGCACGGCTTCGTTGTTTTCATACTGCGGGTTATCTTTGCTGCCGCCGATAAGCGTCGGGCTAAGCTGGATTTCACGCATTGGGACGCGGATATCGGCCTGCGAGCCGGAAATGTAGATGCGCTTCGAGTTCGGGAAAGCGGTGCCTTCCAGCGTGTCGATGAAGTGTTGGGCCTGTGCGCGCTGTTCGCGGCGGGTCAGTTTTGCAGTAGACATAGCTCATTCCAAAAGTGAAGGACATGGCTTGTCAGACGACGGATGAAGCAAGAGAGGATCGCCCTCAGGCGATACAACAGCAGTGTGACTCTTGTTCCCTTCGCAGGTATTAGCCTGATCAGGTTCCGCGGATCCCGAATTAACGGTCTCAGCCCGCGCTTTCAGGCGCTGGGCACTCCGACAAGAAAAATCCCCCTCGTGAGAGGGGCGAATGGTTGTAAATTACTCGTTAACGATGAAGAACTCAAGCAGGGCGCGCGACGTTCTCTTCGTTACTGATGTTCAAATCATTGTCCAGCACGAGGGCGATCAGCTTATCTTCCAGCGTGAATCGCTCTTCCAGCGCTTCGCCGAGGTCGGATAGCGCCTGCTGAAACTCAAGATAGTTATCGTGGTCGATAGCGTTCTCGAGCGCGGAATCATAGTAATCCATGATCTGCTGGGTGTTGGCTTCCAGAAGGGGATAGAGCTTGCTGGCCGCTAAATAGGGTGTTGTCCCTTCCATTTCGCGGATAATGCGTTCATAAATATTGAAATGGCCGTCGGACAGATAGTCGACCAGGCCCTGACAAAAATCATCCAGCGCTTTTTCATTCAGTCGCATAAACGATTCTTTGCCAGGCTTAATACCGACCAGATTGTAATAAGCCACGAGTAGATGCTTGCGTACATGTAGCCAGCGATCCACCAGTTTGTTATTTCCTCTAACGCGCTCAGTCAGGCTTTCCAGCTGGTTTAACATGGTCGACTCCGCAAAATGTAGGATTGAATCTGCTTATCCAGAATGTAACCACAATGCTAACAACATGTCAGTGAAGCGAAGGTAGTGCAATAGATATGGATCGTATTATTGAAAAATCAGATCTTGGTTGGTGGATCGTCAGTCACGAACAAAAATTATGGCTTCCTGCCGGGGAAATCCCCTACGGTGCAGCTGAGGCGTTCGATCTTGTTGGCCAGCCTGCGCTGAAGATCGGCGAGTGGCAGGGTGAGCCGGTGTGGTTGATCCAACAGCCCCGCCGCCAGGATATGGGATCGGTGCGCCAGGTGCTGGATCTGGACGTGGGGCTGTTCCAGCTGGCGGGGCGCGGCGTGCAGCTGGCCGAGTTTTACCGCTCGCATAAATACTGCGGCTACTGCGGTCATACCATGCGTCCGAGCAAAACCGAGTGGGCGATGCTCTGCAGCCACTGCCGCGAACGCTACTATCCGCAGATTGCGCCGTGCATTATCGTCGCTATCCGCCGGGAGGATTCCATCCTGCTGGCGCAGCATACCCGCCATCGCAACGGCATTCACACCGTGCTGGCCGGCTTCGTCGAGGTGGGCGAAACGCTGGAGCAGGCGGTAGCGCGCGAGGTGATGGAGGAGAGCGGGATCAAAGTGAAGAACCTGCGCTACGTTACCTCCCAACCGTGGCCGTTCCCGCAGTCTCTGATGACGGCATTTATGGCCGAATACGACAGCGGCGAGATCGTTATCGATCAGAAAGAGCTGCTGGAAGCAAACTGGTATCGCTACGACGATCTACCGCTGTTACCTCCGCCGGGCACCGTGGCGCGTCGCCTGATAGAAGATACCGTGGCGATGTGTCGGGCCGAGTATGAGTAGTGTTACACTGAGGCCATGACGCTTAAGGAACTGCAAAAATGACCGAACTGAAGAACGATCGTTATCTGCGTGCGCTGCTGCGCCAGCCCGTTGATGTCACCCCGGTGTGGATGATGCGCCAGGCGGGACGCTATCTCCCGGAGTACAAAGCCACGCGCGCGCAGGCGGGCGATTTTATGTCGCTGTGTAAAAACGCCGAGCTGGCCTGCGAAGTGACGCTCCAGCCGCTGCGCCGCTTCCCGCTGGATGCTGCGATCCTCTTCTCGGATATTCTGACCATTCCGGATGCAATGGGCCTTGGCCTGTACTTCGAAACCGGTGAAGGTCCGCGTTTCACCTCCCCAATCAAAAGCAAAGCCGACGTGGATAAGCTGCCGATCCCCGATCCGGAAGGCGAGCTGGGCTACGTGATGAACGCCGTGCGCACCATTCGCCGCGAGCTGAAAGGTGAAGTGCCGCTGATTGGCTTCTCCGGCAGCCCGTGGACGCTGGCGACCTATATGGTTGAAGGAGGCAGCAGCAAAGCCTTCACCATGATTAAAAAGATGATGTACGCCGAGCCGCTGGCCCTGCACGCGCTGCTCGACAAGCTGGCGAAGAGCGTCACCCTCTACCTGAACGCGCAGATTAAGGCGGGTGCGCAGTCGGTGATGATTTTCGATACCTGGGGCGGCGTGCTGACCGGGCGCGATTATCAGCAGTTCTCCCTGTACTACATGCACAAAATCGTCGACGGCCTGCTGCGTGAAAACGAAGGCCGCCGCGTGCCGGTGACGCTGTTCACCAAAGGTGGCGGCCAGTGGCTGGAAGCGATGGCGGCAACCGGCTGCGACGCGCTGGGCCTCGACTGGACCACCGATATCGCCGATGCGCGCCGTCGCGTGGGCGACAAAGTGGCGCTGCAGGGCAATATGGACCCGTCCATGCTCTATGCGCCGCCAGCGCGCATTGAAGAAGAAGTGTCGACTATACTGTCTGGTTTCGGCCAGGGTGAAGGCCACGTCTTTAACCTCGGCCACGGCATTCATCAGGATGTGCCGCCAGAACACGCAGGCGTATTTGTGGAGGCGGTGCATCGGCTTTCTGCCCAGTATCACAAGTAAGGAGTGGTTATGGATCTCGCGTCGCTACGCGCTCAACAAATCGAACTGGCCTCATCGGTGATCCGCGAGGATCGTCTGGATAAGGATCCTCCGCAGTACATTGGCGGAGCAGACGTCGGATTCGAGCAGGGTGGGGAAGTGACGCGAGCGGCGATGGTGGTACTGAAATATCCTTCGCTTGAGCTGGTGGAGTACAAGGTAGCGCGTATCGCGACCACCATGCCGTACATTCCGGGCTTTCTCTCCTTCCGCGAATATCCCGCGCTGCTGGCAGCGTGGGAGCAACTCTCGCAAAAACCTGACCTGCTGTTTGTCGATGGACACGGTATCTCACACCCGCGCCGTTTAGGCGTTGCCAGCCATTTTGGGCTGCTGGTGGATGTGCCGACCATTGGCGTCGCCAAGAAACGCCTGTGCGGCGCGTTTGAACCTCTTTCTGCCGAGCCGGGCGCGCTGGCGCCGCTTATCCATAAAGGTGAGCAGCTAGCGTGGGTCTGGCGCAGCAAGGCTCGCTGTAACCCGCTCTTTATCGCCACCGGACACCGGGTGAGCATGGACAGCGCCCTGGCGTGGGTGCAGCGCTGCATGAAGGGCTACCGCTTGCCGGAGCCGACGCGCTGGGCAGACGCCGTGGCATCTTCGCGTCCGGCTTTTGTTCGTTGGCAGGAAATTCAGCGATGATTCAGGTAAACTGCGCCTAATTTTCGATTCGAGAGATCATCATGCTACAAAACCCGATTCACCTGCGCCTTGAGAAACTTGAAAGCTGGCAGCACGTGACGTTTATGGCTTGCCTGTGCGAGCGCATGTATCCCAACTATGCCGCGTTCTGTAAGGAGACGGGCTTTGGTGATGGCCATATCTACCGCCGCATTCTGGATCTGATCTGGGAAACGCTGACGGTGAAAGACGCGAAGGTGAACTTCGACTCCCAGCTGGAAAAGCTGGAAGAGGCGATTCCGGCTGCGGATGATTTTGACCTCTACGGTGTCTATCCGGCGATTGATGCCTGCGTGGCGTTAAGCGAACTGCTCCACTCCCGTCTGAGCGGTGAAACGCTGGAGCACGCAATTGAAGTCAGTAAGGCGTCTATTACGACCGTCGCGATGCTGGAAATGACCCAGGAAGGTCGCGAGATGACCGACGAAGAGCTGCGTGCGAACCCGGCGGTTGAGCAAGAATGGGACATTCAGTGGGAAATTTTCCGCCTGCTGGCAGAGTGTGAAGAACGCGATATTGAGCTGATAAAAGGGCTGCGCGCGGACTTACGAGAGGCTGCGGAGAGCAATATTGGTATAATTTTTAACCAATGAGACAATAAATCTTGAGATAACGCCCGTTTTGTCGCTCCTCGACTCTTCCCTTTCGCCCCTTGTCTGGTCTACATTTGGGGGGCGAAAAAAAGTGGCTATCGGTGCGTGTATGCAGGAGAGTGCTTTTTTGGCATTTTCGTCGCACTCGATGCTTAGCAAGCGATAAACACATTGAAAGGATA
>Ga0209371_1001942_pt1 | contig 12572 bp, 9 predicted proteins | sample AgamicAtAmrz_FD_187165 | JGI IMG/M metagenome (GOLD analysis project Ga0209371, IMG submission 187165) | Agave microbial communities from Guanajuato, Mexico - At.Am.rz (SPAdes) (version 2) | ecosystem: Host-associated > Plants > Roots > Rhizosphere | place: Guanajato, Mexico | collected 2012-06-07
GAATCAAGATGTCGCAAGACTGGCGACCAATAATGGCAGATGAGGAAACACCGATGCTGAAGAAGAACACATTGCTGACGGGGGTGGTTTTCCCCCTCATGTCGCTGGCGATTGCGGTGGAGCCGGCAGCGGCCGGTTTTGCCGGTGCTGCGCGGGCGCAGACGCCGGTGTCGCAGGCGCTTCCCGGCGATGCTGCGACCGGCCGGGTTATACTGGCGCAGGCGCAGCCGGAAGAACCGAACCCGGAAGAAGAACTGCGCAAGCGTCGCAAGCAGGCCGAAGAGGAGCAGCCGCAGGCCGAGCCGCAACGACAGGAGCGTGCGCCGGAGCCGCAGCGTGAACCTGAGCCCAAGCGCGAGGCCGCGCCTGCCGAACCGCGCCCTGAGCCGCAACGGGAACCCCAGCGGGAGCCGCAGCCCGAACCCCAGCGGGAACCGCAGCAGCGCGAGGCTCGCCCGGAGCCCGCGCCGGCCGAGCAGCCGCAGGAGCGTCCCCGAAAACCCGAACGCGCGCAGGAGCCGCAGGGCGAGGGCGAACAGCGCCCCGCACGCCAGCGCGAGGCCGCACCCGAAGCCGCACCTGCCGAAGAGCAGCCGAAGGAACGTCCGCGCAAGCCGGAACGGGCCGAGCAGCCTGCAGCCGAAGGCGAGCAACGTCCCCGCAAGGAGCGCGCGAAGGAACCTGCCGCCGAACAGGAGCCCGCAGCACGCCCTGAAAATGCCGGCGAGCCGGCGCCTGCCAAAAAGCCACCGGTAGAGGAAAAGGCCCCGGAACAGAAAGCCGAACCGGCCGAAAAAGCCGTTCCGGAGAAAAAGCCGGCCGCCCCCGAGCCCGCCGCGAAGGAAGCACCGGTTCCGACCGAAGCGCCGACGCCCGCGCGTCCGCCGGCACCTGAAGCCCAGCCCAACCCCGCACCCGGCCGTCAGCCTTCGGAACAGCCGCCGGTAGAGGGGCAGGGCAGAACCGAACCTGCAGCCCCGCTGCCAGGCGGGCCGACGCCGCCGCCGAGCGGTACGACAACCGGACAGGCGCCGGCCGGCGAACCCGTTCCCAATCAGGTCGCTGTTCCGCAGACGGAAGCGCCGCCGATGACGAAGGAAGAGCTGGACAAGGCCAAGGCCATCGCCAAGGATCCCTCCAAGACCGCCGATACCGTCATTCTGCCGGTCGACAAGGGCGCCGCCGTGCTCGACAGCGACAAGGAAGTGGAACGCTCCGGCAACCGCCAGACCCGCGAGGAGCGCCGTCGTGAACGCGAGCAGGCCGGTGACGTGAAGGTTCCGACCTCCGACGCCGAGGCGCAGCGCGCCGGCGCCGCCGAAGGCAAGGCTCCGCCGCCGCCCGTCAAGATGGAAGCCATCACCTCGCAGCAGGGCGAGCGTGTCGACCGCCGCCCGCAATATGAGCGGCCGGAAGGCGTGCGCGAATGGCAGCCGCGCGAAGGCCGTCCGCGTGACCGCGACCGCGATGCGCCGATCATCCTGCAATTCGGCGACCGCGTCGTGGTGCGCGGCGACGACAACCAGCGCTTCATCCGCGATGGCGGCGAGCCCTATTACGAGCGTCTGCCGGGCGGCCGTGTCCGCGAAACCGTGGAGCGCCGTGACGGAACGCAGGTGGTGACCATCCGCAACCGTTATGGCGACGTGATCCAGCGCTCGCGCATCGACGATCGCGGCCGCGAATATGTGCTGTTCTATGCGCCGGAGCTGATGGAAGATCCCGACCGAGACTACGTCTATCGCGATCCGGGCCTCGACCTGCCGCCGATGCGTCTGCGCATTCCCGTGACGGACTACATCATCGACACCTCGAGCGATCCGGACCGCGATTATTACCGCTTCCTGGAACAGCCGCCGGTCGAGCCGGTGGAGCGTGTCTATTCGCTGGATGAAGTGCGTTATTCGGCCCGTATCCGCGACAAGGTGCGCCGTATCGACCTCGATACCATCACCTTCGCCACCGGCAGCGCCGAAATCCCGATGACGCAGGCCCGTTCGCTGCGCAAGGTGGCGGATGCGATCAACAAGGCGCTGGACAAGAATCCCGGTGAAACCTTCCTGATCGAAGGCCATACCGACGCCGTCGGTTCGGATGAAAGCAACCTCGTTCTTTCTGACGAGCGCGCCGCTTCCGTCGCCAATGTCTTGACCGATGTTTACGGCATTCCGCCGGAAAACCTCGCGACGCAAGGCTATGGCGAGCGTTACCTGAAGGTCCAGACGCTCGGCCCGGAACAGCAGAACCGCCGCGTCACGATCCGCCGCGTGACGCCGCTGGTGAAGCCGGTCGCCCAGAACTGATCGGGTTCGACAGGAAAAACAAAGGCCCGGAAGCGCAAGCTCTCCGGGCCTTTTTTGTTGCTTACTATCTCCCCAGCGCCGAGACGTTTGACGAAGTTGGATCATCCGCAATCCGTCACCCCGGACCAGACCCGGGGTCCAGCGTGATCAAGTCGTTGATCACGAAAGACTCTTTCACGACGCAGACGCACCGTGGCTGGATGCCGGATCTGGTCCGGCATGACGGAGGAGAGGTTTTCGGACCCTGCCATCGCCCGCAAATTCGAGGATGATCCAACCCCGGCGGTTAGTTCAGCGCCACCGCGATTTCCGCCGCAAGCTGCGCATTGTTGCGCACCAGCGCGATATTGGTTTCCAGGCTGCGTCCATCCGTCAGGCGGAAGATGTCGCCGAGCAGGTAGGGGGTGACTTCCTTGCCGGTGATATCGTCGCGCTCGGCGTGGGAGATGGCGCGGTTGATGTAGATTTCCATTTCCTCGCGCGGAATTTCGTCCTCTTCCGGTACGGGATTGGCCACCAGCATGCCGCCATCGATACCCAGCTGTTCGCGGGTTGTCTGGAAATTGGCGATTGCCGCCGGGCTGTTGAGCGAGAGCGGGCTCGGCAGGCCGGAGGAGCGCGACCAGAAAGCCGGGAATTCTTCCGAGCCGAAAGTGACGACCGGCACGCCGTTGGTTTCGAGAACCTCGAGCGTCTTCGGAATATCGAGAATGGCCTTGGCGCCGGCGCAGACGACGATCACACCGGTTTTCGCAAGCTCGGTCAGATCGGCGGAGATGTCGAAGGTCTCTTCCGCGCCTTTGTGCACGCCGCCGATGCCGCCGGTGGCGAAAACGCGGATGCCGGCGCGGGCGGCGGCGATCATGGTGGCGGCCACGGTGGTGGCGCCGGTGCGGCGCTCGGCGATCGCAAAGGCGATATCGGCGCGCGAGACCTTCATGGCGTCGGTGGTCTGGGCCAGCGCCTCGAGCTGTTCTTTCTCAAGGCCGATATGGAGGGTGCCGTGAATGACCGCGATGGTGGCCGGAACCGCGCCCTGATCGCGGATGATCTGTTCGACGCTTTCCGCCATCTCGATATTGCCGGGATAGGGCATGCCGTGGGTGATGATGGTCGATTCAAGCGCGACGATCGGCGCACCGCGCTGCTTGGCGGCGGCGACTTCCTGAGAATAGACGATTGGAAGGAGCGGGGAGATAGGGCGGGTCATTTCATCTGTTCCAGTTTTTAAAAGCGGGTTCATGCCAGCATTTCAGCCCTGGGAACAAGCCCCAACATGGCTTCGACACTGTCTTTTGATAGTTCGTGGGAGGTGGCGAAGGGCGATTGCACGGTGATGGCGGCTGCCGCCGCGCCTTGCCTCAAGGCTTCCGCAATCGTCTTTCCCTCGGCGATGGCGGCGAGATAACCCGACGCCATGGCGTCGCCCGCGCCGGTCACGTCCTTCACCTCGCGGATGAGAGGCGGGTGGAGGATCGCCGTCTCCGTCCCGCTGAACGCCACCACCTCGCTTGCGCCGCGGGTAACGACGCCGCCGGAAAGCCCGGCCTTGCGCAGAATGTCGGGCCAGTCGCGGACATTGGCCGCCGTCTCCCCGGTCAGCGCGCGGGCTTCCGCCTCGTTCATGAAAAGGATGTCGATATCGCCGAGCGCCGCTTTCAGCTTCACCGCCTTGGCGGGGGATATGGCGATGGCCGCCAGCGGCTTTTCGCAGGCGCGGGCGACGAGGCCGAGCGCCGTCAGCGTATCTTCCGGCAGGTTGGCGTCGCAGAGCAGGATATCGCTCGCCGTGATCGCCTCGCGCACGGCGCGTATCTTGAGGCGGCGCGGGGTGAAGAGCTTGTAAAGGTCCATATCGGCCAGCGCGATGACCAGATTGCCGTCACGCTCCAGAATGGCGGTGTAGCTTGGCGTGCGGCGGTCCAGGAAGGTGAAGGGCGTGTCTTCCACGCCCGCCTGCCGTGCGGCCTCCGCCACCGCGTCGCCGGTCGTGTCGCCGCCGCGCGGGGCGATGATGCGGACCTGAAAACCGAGGCGGGAAAGATTGCGCGCGGCGTTGAAACCGCCGCCGCCGGCCTCTTCCATCCAGGAGCCGGGGTTGCTCGCGCCGGGCGCCGTTTCAGTCTCGATCATGCCGCGCCTGTCGATATGCGCGCCGCCCAGAACGAGTATTTTCTTCACGCTTGCGTTTCCCTCTGTGGCGGATGGAAAGACCGGACGATTCGGCCTAAACTGACGTCTTCCTGACCTCGCATCCGGTTTGCGGCCATGGGCCGGGCACAGAAAAACGAAAGCAGAACAAACGACTTATCGCTATTTGTTTTCAATATGCTGGCTCAGCCTTGCGAAATGAGAACAAATAGAGTACATACCGTTTCCATACTGCTTCATTGCCTGTGCGGCTTCAATAACCTAAAGGTGGTTCGGATGGCACAAAATTCTTTGCGTCTCGTAGAGGATAAATCGGTGGATAAAAGCAAGGCACTGGAAGCGGCGCTCTCCCAGATCGAACGGTCGTTCGGCAAGGGATCGATCATGAAGCTCGGTTCCAATGAAAACGTGGTTGAAGTGGAGACCGTTTCGACGGGTTCGCTCAGCCTGGATATCGCGCTCGGTATCGGCGGTCTGCCGAAGGGGCGCATCATTGAAATTTACGGTCCGGAAAGCTCGGGCAAGACGACGCTGGCATTGCAGACCATTGCCGAAGCCCAGAAAAAGGGCGGCATCTGCGCCTTCGTGGACGCCGAACATGCGCTCGATCCGGTCTATGCCCGCAAGCTCGGTGTGGATTTGCAGGGCCTTCTGATCTCGCAGCCCGACACGGGCGAACAGGCGCTGGAAATTACCGATACGCTGGTGCGTTCCGGCGCGGTCGACGTGCTGGTCGTCGACTCCGTTGCGGCGCTGACGCCGCGGGCGGAAATCGAAGGTGAGATGGGCGACAGCCTGCCGGGTCTTCAGGCGCGTTTGATGAGCCAGGCGCTGCGCAAGCTGACGGCGTCGATCTCCAAGTCCAAGTGCATGGTGATCTTCATCAACCAGATCCGCATGAAGATCGGTGTCATGTTCGGTTCGCCGGAAACGACGACGGGCGGTAACGCTCTGAAGTTCTATGCGTCCGTTCGTCTCGACATCCGCCGCATCGGCTCCGTCAAGGAGCGCGAAGAGGTTGTCGGCAACCAGACGCGCGTCAAGGTCGTCAAGAACAAGATGGCGCCGCCCTTCAAGCAGGTGGAATTCGACATCATGTATGGCGAAGGCGTTTCCAAGACCGGTGAGCTTGTCGATCTCGGCGTGAAGGCCGGCATCGTCGAAAAGTCCGGTGCATGGTTCTCCTATAACAGCCAGCGTCTGGGGCAGGGGCGTGAAAACGCCAAGATATTCCTGCGCGACAATCCGGAAACGGCCAATGAGATCGAACTGGCGCTGCGCCAGAATGCCGGCCTGATCGCCGACCGCTTCCTGCAGAATGGCGGCCCGGAAGCCGGTGACAGCGACGGTGACGACGGCTGATCTGGGTGATGCCGCGGGGTGTTTTCCGCCCGGCTGCTGCGCTCGACATGAATTGGCATTACAAAAAGGCCGTGCGATTTGCCTCGCATGGCCCTTTTTGTTTGTCGGCGCGCCTTCGCGGGCCTCCATGGCTGGACAGGGCCGGGTGCGGACGATAAAAGCCAGTGATTTTGCAATATAGCCATCCTTCGGGGTGGAAGTGATGGACTCCAGCTGTGAGCGGTGTGTGGGCATGAGCGGTGTGAATGAAATTCGGTCGACCTTTCTCGACTACTTCAAGAAGAACGGACACGAGATCGTGCCCTCCAGCCCGCTGGTGCCGCGCAACGATCCGACACTGATGTTCACCAATGCCGGCATGGTGCAGTTCAAGAACGTCTTCACCGGTCTTGAAAGCCGTCCCTATTCCACGGCCGCTTCGGCGCAGAAATGCGTGCGCGCCGGCGGCAAGCATAACGACCTCGACAATGTCGGTTATACCGCCCGTCACCACACCTTCTTCGAAATGCTCGGCAATTTCTCCTTCGGCGATTATTTCAAGGAAGAGGCGATCACCCATGCCTGGAACCTGATCACCAAGGAATTCGGCATCGACCGCAACCGTCTGCTGGTCACCGTCTACCACACCGACGACGAGGCCTTTAATCTCTGGAAGAAGATCGCCGGTTTCTCCGACGACCGCATTATCCGCATCCCGACCAGCGACAATTTCTGGGCGATGGGCGATACCGGCCCCTGCGGTCCCTGTTCGGAAATCTTCTACGATCATGGCGACCATATCTGGGGCGGCCCGCCCGGTTCGCCGGAAGAAGATGGCGACCGCTTCATCGAAATCTGGAACCTCGTCTTCATGCAATATGAGCAGCTGACGAAGGAAGAGCGCATCGACCTGCCGCGTCCGTCGATCGACACCGGCATGGGTCTTGAGCGTATTTCGGCGCTGCTGCAGGGCAAGCATGACAATTACGATACGGATCTGTTCCGCGCGCTGATTGCCGCTTCCGTGGAAGCGACCGGCGTTCCGGCCGAAGGCGAAAAGCGCGCCAGCCACCGCGTCATCGCCGACCATCTGCGTTCGTCCGCCTTCCTGATCGCCGATGGCGTCCTGCCGTCCAATGAGGGCCGTGGTTATGTTCTGCGCCGCATCATGCGCCGCGCTATGCGCCATGCCGAACTTCTCGGCGCGCGCGAGCCGCTGATCTACAAGCTGCTGCCGGCGCTGGTGCAGCAGATGGGCCGCGCCTATCCGGAACTGGTCCGTGCCGAGGCGCTGATTTCCGAGACGCTGAAGCTTGAGGAAACCCGTTTCCGCAAGACGCTGGAACGCGGCCTGTCGCTGCTGTCAGACGCCACCTCGACCCTGCACAAGGGCGACATGCTGGATGGCGAAACCGCCTTCAAGCTCTACGACACCTATGGTTTCCCGCTCGACCTGACGCAGGATGCGCTGCGCGCCCGCGAAATCGGCGTCGATATTTCCGGCTTCACCGATGCGATGGAGCGCCAGAAGGCGGAAGCCCGCTCGCACTGGGCCGGTTCCGGCGACAAGGCGACCGAGACCGTCTGGTTCGAGCTGAAGGAAAAGCTCGGCGCCAGTGAATTCCTCGGTTACGACACCGAAACCGCCGAAGGCGTCATCCAGGCAATCGTCAAGGACGGCAAGGCTGTGGAAAGCGCTGCCGATGGCGAGACGGTGCAGGTCGTCGTCAACCAGACGCCGTTTTATGGCGAGTCCGGCGGCCAGATGGGCGATACCGGCGTGATTTCCGGCGACAACGGCGCCTTTGCCGTTTCCGATACCCAGAAGAAGGGCGAAGGCCTCTTCGTGCATCTGGGCACGGTTTCCAAGGGCGGTCTGAAAGTTGGCGATGCCGTTCAGCTGACGGTCGATCATGACCGCCGCTCGCGTCTGCGCGCCAACCATTCCGCCACCCATCTGCTGCACGAGGCGCTGCGCGAAGTGCTCGGCACCCATGTCGCCCAGAAGGGTTCGCTGGTTGCGCCCGAGCGCCTGCGTTTCGACGTTTCGCATCCGAAGCCGATGTCGGCCGAGGAGCTGAAGGTCGTCGAAGAAATGGCGAACGAAATCGTGCTGCAGAACTCGCCGGTCGTCACCCGCCTGATGAGCGTCGACGACGCCATTGCCGAGGGCGCCATGGCGCTGTTCGGTGAAAAATACGGTGACGAAGTTCGTGTTGTCTCCATGGGCACCGGGCTGCATGGCGCAAAAGCCAACCGTCCCTATTCCGTCGAGCTCTGCGGCGGCACGCATGTGGCGGCGACCGGCCAGATCGGCCTCATCCGCATTCTCGGCGAAAGCGCCGTCGGTGCCGGCGTGCGCCGTCTCGAAGCCGTGACCGGGCAGGGCGCGCTTGCCTATCTGGCCGAACAGGATGAGCGGGTGAAGGCGCTTGCTTCTTCGCTGAAGGTTCAGCCGGGCGATGTGCTGTCGCGTGTCGAAGGTCTGCTCGATGAGCGCAAGAAGCTGGAACGCGAGCTTGCCGATGCCCGCCGGAAGCTTGCCATGGGCGGCGGTTCGGCGGATGCCGGCGCAAGCGATGTCAAGCAGGTTGCCGGTGTCAACTTCCTGGCAAAATCCATGTCCGGCATCGATGCCAGGGATCTCAAGGGTCTTGCCGATGAGGCCAAGGCCAATCTCGGCTCCGGCGTCGTTCTGTTGATCGCCGTTTCCGACGATGGCAAGGCAAGTGCCGTCGCCGCCGTCACCGAAGATCTGACGCCCCGTTTCAGTGCCGTGGACATCGTCCGCACCGCGTCCGCAGCACTTGGCGGCAAGGGCGGTGGCGGCCGCCCGGATATGGCGCAGGCCGGCGGTCCGGACGGCGCCAAGGCGCAGGAGGCCATCGAAGCGGTGGCGGCGGCGCTGGCTGCCTGATCGGCGTGAATTGAAGAGGGCGGGGTTTTAACCCCGCCTTTTTTGTTTCCGCCTTCAAAGACAAGATGATTGCGCGCCAAGGACGCGACGGGGGAAGCGATGCGCTTTGTAATTCCTATTCCTTTTGTGCGCGATATCGGCCGTTCGAAGGCGTTTTATCGTGACAGGCTGGGCCTGAAGATCATCGAGGATTTTGGAAACTTCGTCCTTTTTGAAAGCGGTTTTGCAATCCATGAGGGGCGGTCGCTCGCGGAGACGGTCTGGGGCACATCGTCGGGCGCGGAGGAACCCTATGGCAGACGGAATATGCTGCTTTATTTCGAACATGCGGATGTCGATGCGGCTTTTCGAAATATCGCGCCGCATGTGGAGCTTATCCATCCACTCGAGCGACAGGCCTGGGGGCAGAGGGTGTTTCGCTTTTACGATCCGGACGGGCACGCGATAGAGGTCGGGGAGCCGCTCGGCCAGTCCGGTACATAACCCGCCGCGATGATCGATCGGATGTTCGATTTTCGGGCGGGCTATTGTTATCGGTAGCGGCGCGGCTGGCCCGTACTATCCGGTTGCCTGCAAGTCCTTCGCCGCTTCCTCGTCGAGCTGGGCGGCCCGCTTATAGGCCGGGCGGTCGGTGAGGTGGGCCATGTAATCGAGAAAGGCCGGGCGTTTTTCGATGGTGCCGAAATGCAGGCCCCAGCCGATATGGGCGCCGACATAGACATCAGCCGCCGTGAAGAGATCGCCGGCGATGAAGCGGTTTTCGCTGACGGCTCGCTCAAGCGTATTCATCACATCCGCATAGCTGCCGCAGCCGGCCATGCGCAGCTTCTCCTTGGGCACTTCGAAACCCATCGCCTTCATGCTTGCTGCCATTTCCAGCGGGCCTGCGGCGAAAAACATCCAGCGATAATAAAGCCCGCGCGCCTTGGGTGTGGGCGCAAGGTTCGCGCCGGGAAAGGCATCGGCGAGATAGGCGCAGATCGCCGCCGCCTCTGTGACGATGGTATCGCCGTGTTTGATGGCGGGCACCTTCGCCATCGGATTTATCAGCCGGTAGGCGGGCGATTTCATCGAGGTCTCGAAGCCCAGTATCTCCGTTCGGTAAGGAACGCCCACTTCTTCAAGCATCCATCGCGCTATGCGTCCGCGCGACATGGGGTTGGTGTAGAAGATCAATTCACTCATGCTTTTGCCTCCCCAAGCAAAATCGTCGAAGCATCATGGGAAAACCGATGCGGATTTCGCACTCGTGCTTCGCTTTTTAACCATCCCGCAGCGTCATTCGCGTGTTCCCTAAAGATCGCGCCGATGCTCCGATGAACGTTTGACTGTGCCTGGCAAGTTATGTGCAAGTAGATGCTGTTTCAGCTTTGTCTTATTGTTGTACTGGCCGTGGCACGCGGAATCGAAGTCTGCGCCTAGTACAACGGCTAATCAAGATACTGTGAACAAAAAAGAAAACCCGCCATTGCGCCGGGTCAGGGTTCGCTCCTATCGGCGTCCGTCAGCCATCAATGGCATTGGCGGACGGGGCTTTGGAAAGAGAAGCCATTGCAGTTTAGTGGGTTGGTTTTCTTCCTGCATGCCTCGTTGCCGCGAGCAGCGCCAGAAAAAATGCGACCGTGGTGAGCACGGTGCGGAGAAGGTTGGAAAGTGCCCAGCGGTCCAGCAGTTCCTGCCAGTTGGCTGGTACGTCGGCGGCAACAGTCTTGAAAAACTCGTTAATCGGAACATTGATCATTCGCGTGTGAATGACGACGACGGTGTAAATTATCAAGGCCAATAGCCATAGCAGCCTGCAATTGCGATCAACGACCACGGCGACGAGAAGGGCCGCCAGCGGCGCAAAGAAGGCGGTGAAGAAGACGCCGTTGCGGACGCTGATATTGATGCCGTTGAATGCCGGAATGAAGATATTGGCCTCCAGTTGCTGGAAAGCCATCATCACGGGGTTGCTGAAGGCGAAAAAGAAGCCGGCCATCATGCCAAGGCTCAGCGGAGCAACGATGCGCAAGACCGATATTGCCGGTTCTCTTGCGATGGCCAGCGCGGGAAAATGCCTTGTTCTGATCTCGTGCAGAAATGAGCTGGACATCAAAACCTCCATCAAATAACCGTACATATATGTACGGAATATCCGTACGCCTATGTACGGTTATTGTCAAGGAAGTGCGGATGCGAAACGAAAGCAGGGAATTGCGCCGGCGCGAGATTGTCGAACATGCCTTCGCCATGCTTGCCAGGGAAGGATACGCCGCCTTTTCCATGCAGGCGCTGGCGAAGGTGAGCAGGTCCTCCAAGGAAACGCTCTACGGCTGGTTCGGCGGCAAGGCCGGGCTTTACGAAGCCATGGTCGCGGAAAATGCCGCAAGGCTGGTATTGCCGTCGGCGGAAGCGGCCGATGGCGTGAGGGAGCTTTCCCGTTTCGGGGCTGAACTATTGTCGATGCTTCTCGGGGAGAGGGCGGTGCTGCTCAATCGGGTTGCCGCGGCGGAAGCCGGCGGTGACGCCACGCTCGGAACATTTCTGGCGGAAAAGGGTCGTGACCATGTCATGCCGAAGCTTGCGGCGTATTTTCAGGCGCTGGCAAATCAGGGCGTCATGGGTATTGCGGCATCGGAAGAGCCTGCGGAAGTCTGGCTGTCGCTTCTGGCAGGGGATTTGCAGATAAGGCGTGCGACGGGGGCAATTGGCCTGCCGACGCAGGAGGAGATAGACGCTCGCTCGGCCCGCGCCGCGCAGCTGACGTTCCAGCTCTACGGTACAAATGAAAAACCCGGCGCTGAGGCCGGGTTTTGAAGTCGCTGGGAAGGACAGCTTAAGCCGCCATTGCCTTCTTGAGATTTTCGTCGATCTTGTCGAGGAAGGCGGTGGTGGAGAGCCAGGGCTGGTCCGGACCGATGAGGAGCGCCAGATCCTTGGTCATGAAGCCGCTTTCGACGGTGTCGACGCAGACGGTTTCGAGCGTTGCCGCGAACTTTGCCAGTTCGGCATTGTCGTCCAGCTTGGCGCGGTGGGCGAGGCCACGGGTCCAGGCGAAGATCGATGCGATCGAGTTGGTCGAGGTTTCCTGGCCCTTCTGGTGCTGGCGGTAGTGGCGCGTAACCGTACCGTGTGCGGCTTCGGCTTCGACCGTGCGGCCATCGGGAGACAGGAGAACGGACGTCATCAGGCCGAGCGAGCCGAAGCCTTGCGCAACCGTGTCGGACTGCACGTCGCCATCGTAGTTCTTGCAGGCCCAGATGTAGCCGCCGGACCACTTCAGCGCGGAAGCGACCATGTCGTCGATCAGGCGGTGCTCGTAGGTGATGCCGATTTCGTCGAACTGCTTCTTGAATTCGTTCTGGTAGACTTCTTCGAAGATATCCTTGAAGCGGCCGTCATAGGCCTTGAGGATGGTGTTCTTCGTGGAGAGGTAAACCGGCCACTTGCGCATCAGGCCATAGTTCATGGAGGCGCGGGCGAATTCGCGGATGGATTCGTCAAGGTTGTACATGGCAAGCGCCACGCCGGCGCTGGGGGCGTCGAAGACGTCCTTTTCGATGACCTGGCCGTCTTCACCGACGAACTTGATGGTCAGCTTGCCCTTGCCGGGGAACTTGAAATCGGTTGCCTTGTACTGGTCGCCGAAAGCGTGACGGCCGACAACGATCGGCTTGGTCCAGCCGGGAACGAGGCGCGGAACGTTCTTGCAGATGATCGGCTCGCGGAAGATGACGCCGCCCAGAATGTTGCGGATCGTGCCGTTCGGGCTCTTCCACATCTGCTTCAGGCCGAATTCCTCGACGCGGGCTTCATCCGGCGTGATGGTCGCGCACTTGATGCCGACGCCATGCTTCTTGATGGCGTGCGCCGCATCG
>Ga0209371_1001948_pt1 | contig 12536 bp, 13 predicted proteins | sample AgamicAtAmrz_FD_187165 | JGI IMG/M metagenome (GOLD analysis project Ga0209371, IMG submission 187165) | Agave microbial communities from Guanajuato, Mexico - At.Am.rz (SPAdes) (version 2) | ecosystem: Host-associated > Plants > Roots > Rhizosphere | place: Guanajato, Mexico | collected 2012-06-07
GGCCGCAACGCGGACAACATCCCTGTATGCCGACCTTGAACGGATCGACGGGCGCAAAGAGAGCGCTATCGCTGTGGGATGCCTCGTTCGGCGTCTTGTCTTGCTCTGAGGTCAAAGTTCTGTCTCGATCGGTCTGCCATTTGCGGGCGAACCTATCGATTTCGCCTCTGTCATTATCAGTAACTGCGATGCAGGCATCCGTCCAATCGAAAAGCGTGGATACGCCACACCAGCTGCCCGGGAAAAGCATGCAGAAAGGATTGAATTCATGGTCCCCAGTGAAGGCTCTCCTCTTGGTCAGATCATCATTCTCAATGGTGCGCCGCGATCCGGAAAAAGCAGCATCGTCGAAGCGATACAGGCTGATTTCGAAGGCGTGTGGGTCAATCTCGGCGTCGATGCCTATGTGCGGCATGTGACGCCCTCGCGCTATCGCCCGGGCATCGGCTTGCGCCCCGGCGGTGAGCGGCCCCATCTCGAACCGCTGGTCCAGCGCTTTTATGCCGCACTCTACGCCTCGATCGCCGCGCATAGCCGCACGGGGCTCAATGTCATCGCCGAGTTCGGTCATCACGACAGCTATTCGCAACCGCTCGGCATTCTCCCCGATTGCGCCCGGCTGCTGACGGGGCTGCCCGCTCTGTTTGTCGGCGTGCACTGCCCGCTTGATGTCGTGATGGGGCGGCGGCTGGCCGAAGGTCCGGAAAGACGGGACACTTACGTCAAGGTCGAGGCTGGCATGCCTGTCCCTGCGCCGGTCGTTGCCTGGCAGGAACAGGTACATCGGCCCGGTATTTACGATCTGGAGATTGATACGTCCGTGAGCGACCCCAAGGCATGCGCCGAGCAGATCCGGCGATTGCTCGCTGAAGGTCTGCCTCATCCGACGGCATTCGAGAGGATTGCCTCAAGGGATTGAGGGCATCAAAACAAAAGACAGGCGCTGAGCGCCGCCCCTGAGTTAATGTGGAATCCAAGTAAATACTGCTGCTGAAACCTTATGGCATAGGCATTTCGGACGGACAGCAATCTGGCAATCATACCGTCGCAGAATCTTGAGACTTGTTACGCCACTGGCTTTAGTCGCAAAATGTGCCGCAGGTTTCAGGGATTTTAGCGACAGCCTATGTCTCTTTATTCCATTCGAGAGCACGCCGTGCCGCGAAGAAGGCAGCCACAATGATCAAAATCGGCTCGATCGTGATCCATTGCTGTGAGTTTGAGCGCATGGTCGCCTTCTGGCAGGAAGCCTTGCATTACGTCCCGCGTGAGCCTGTGAGCGATGACTGGGTTGTGCTTCGTGATCCTGAAGGCCACGGCCCGAATGTCTCCTTTCAGGCCCGTGACCGAAGTGGCTGGCGGAGAAGCTGGCTGCACTTGGATCTTTATACCGATCGCCAGCAGGAGGAAGTCAATCGCTTGCTGACGATCGGAGCGAAACAGTACCCGTGGCGCTATCCGGAAAATGCCGACTATGTGGTTTTGCAAGACCCTGACGGCAATCTTTTCTGTGTCGTGCAAAAGCCGCAAATTTCCTGACTTTCGAAGGGCGCAAAAGTCCAGCTAAAATATCGCTCGCAAAAGGAAGAGTTTCGCGACAGAAGGCATTCAGCATTTCAGTTAAAGGCTGGCGCTAAGCGCCCGCCTTTGGTTTTCCAGAGATCGATACCGATCAGCCAGCTGCGAGCGGTGCGCCCCAGCTGCCCCAGACATAGATGCAGAAGAACAGGAACAGCCAGACGACGTCGACGAAATGCCAGTACCAGGCGGCCGCCTCGAAGCCGAAATGCTGCTTGGGCGTGAAATCACCCCTGATGGCGCGAACGAGGCAGACCAGCAGGAAGATCGTCCCGATCAGAACGTGGAAGCCGTGGAAGCCCGTCGCCATGAAGAAGGTCGCGCCATAGATCGAGTTTCTGAACTCGAACGGCGCGTGGGCATATTCGTAGGCCTGTACGCAGGAGAACAACGCGCCGAGCAGGACGGTGAGCGTCAGGCCCTGGATCAGGCCCTTCCGGTCGCCATGCAGCAACGCGTGGTGAGCCCAGGTGACGGTCGTGCCCGACAGCAGCAGGATGATGGTGTTGTAGATCGGCAGGTGCCAGGGGTCGAGAACCTCAACGCCCTTCGGCGGGAACTGGCCGCCAAGGAAGGCTGTGCGCGATGCCTGGATCGCCTCGTTCGGGAACAGGCTGACATCGAAATAGGCCCAGAACCAGGCGACGAAGAACATCACTTCAGAAGCGATGAACATAATCATGCCGTAGCGCAGATGCAGCGAGACGACTCGGGTATGCGCGCCCTCATGCGCTTCCTTGATCGTGTCGGCCCACCAGCCGTACATGACGTAGAGGATCACGGCGAGGCCGATGAAGAACAGCCAGGGCTGCGCGAAATTGATCCCGAACAGATGTACCGCGCCGCCATTCAGGTAGCGCATGAAGCAGACGCCGCCGAAGGTGATCACGAACGCCCCAAAGGCCGCAATGATCGGCCACGGACTGGGATCGATAATGTGATAGTCGTGTTTTCTCTGATGCGCCTCGGCCATATCAGCAATCCCCGAATAACTTTTTCCCATATTGCTTCCGGTCAAACCGAGAAGCACTCTCCATCAAAGTTTCTTTTCCACCGGCTTCGTACCGCCGTCATTGGAAGCCACGGGCTTTGCGCCTTCCCGCGGGTAGTAGGTGTAGGACAGTGTCAGCGCATTGATCGTCTTGGTTTCCACAGCCTTGGTGATCTCAGGATCGACATAGAAAACCACCGACATCTCGCGCTTTTCTCCGGGCGCGAGATCCGTCTCATTGAAGCAGAAACACTGGACCTTGTTGAAATAGACCCCGGCTTCCAACGGCGTGACATTGAAGATCGCCTGGCCGCGCTCCATCTTGTCCGACTTGTTCTCGATCTGGAACTTGACCTCGACCGTCTCGCCGATCTTCGGGCTCACCGACTTCTGCAGCGGCTTGAAATCCCACGGCAGGCCCGGCGCGACATTGGCGTCGAAGGAAACCTGGATCTGCTTGTCGAGGATGACGTTCGAGACCTGCTCGACGCGCTGCGTCGTGCCGTTATAGCCCGTCACCTGGCAGAACATACGATAGAGCGGCACGGCGGCGGCGCACATGGCGCTCATGCCGACGACGAAGCTCAGGCACATGGCAACGATCATCCCGTTGTTGCGGCCGCCGCTTCTCGTGCTTTTTGTGACCTCCCCCTGCATGACGCCTCCTCAAACGTGTCCGGAACCGACCTTGATGATGGTGATTGCGTAGAACAGCACCACCAGACCGGCAAGCACCAGCCCGAGCGCAATATTGCGCCCTCGCCGCGATTTCTTCTGCGCCTCGGTCAGCTTGACGAGTTCGATCATAGCCAGCCTCCACCGCCACCCGACATCAGAACGGTAACGAGCCGGTCGATCAATAGCGCGGAAAAGATCGCGAAAAGATAGAAAATGGAGAAGCCAAAGAGCTTCTTTGCCGGCACCATCTTCACGTCGCCATCGGCCATGCGCCAGACGGCGATGGAACAGTGCACGAAGATCACGCCGAGGATCGCGGCAACAACACCATAGCCGAGGCTCGCAAAGCCCATGAAGGTCGGCACGACGCCGAAGATGGCGGTCAGCACCGCATAGACGACGATCTGATTCTTCGTCGTCTTAACGCCGGAGACATTCGGCAGCATCGGGACGCCGACGGCCTCGTAATCACCCATCTTGAAGAGCGCCAGCGCCCAGAAATGGGCCGGCGTCCAGAGGAAGATGATGAGGAAGAGCACAATGCTTTCGACTGGCACGCTGCCGGTGACGCAGGCCCAGCCAATAACGGGCGGGAAAGCGCCGGCTGCACCGCCGATGACGATGTTCTGCGGCGTCGAGCGCTTCAGCCACATCGTGTAGACGACGGCATAGAAGAAAATGGTGAAGGCGAGAATGCCGGCGGAAAGCCAATTAATCGCAAGACCGAGGATAACAACCGAGAAGCCTGACAGCACCAGACCAAAGGCCAGCGCCTCCGACGGATTGATGCGGCCTGAAGGTATCGGCCGGCTCTTGGTCCGGGTCATGACGGCATCGATATCGGCGTCGTACCACATGTTCAAGGCACCGGATGCGCCGGCACCGACCGCAATGCAGAGGATTGCGATGAAGCCGAGAACTGGATTGATATGACCTGGGGCCAGCACCAGGCCAGTGAAGGCAGTAAAGACGACCAACGACATCACGCGCGGCTTCAGAAGCTCGAAATAATCGCGCGCACCCGCTTCCGACAGGCCGGTTTCGCCTTGCTTTGCGAGCGCTTCGTGATTGTCGATGACCGTCATTCTCTCTTCCAATTATCCGTTGAACCGGACGCCGCTTATTACGGCGTCCGGAAATGAGCTACTTGATGCGCGGCAGCTCTTCCCACTGGTGGTGGGGCGGCGGCGACGACAGCTGCCATTCCAGCGTGGTCGCACCATCGCCCCAGGGATTATCGCCTGCGACGCGCTTCTTCGCGAATGCATCTATAACGCCCCAGAAGAAGAAGCAAAGGCCTACGGCTGCGACATAGGAGCCGATGGAGGAAACGAAGTTCCAGCCGGCATAGGCATCCGGATAGTCGATATAGCGGCGCGGCATGCCCGCACGGCCCAGGAAGTGCTGCGGGAAGAACACCATGTTGACACCGATGAAGGTGATCCAGAAGTGCCAGTTGCCGATCCGCTCATTGTACATGTAGCCCGTCATCTTCGGGAACCAGTAGTACCAGGCTGCGAAGATGGCGAAGACGGCGCCGAGCGACAGAACGTAGTGGAAGTGGGCCACCACGTAATAGGTCGCATGCAGTTCGCGGTCGAGGCCGGCATTGGCGAGCTGGACGCCGGTGACGCCGCCGAGCGTGAACAGGAAGATGAAGCCGAGCGCCCAGATCATCGGCGTGCGGAACTGGATCGAACCGCCCCACATCGTCGCGATCCACGAGAAGACTTTGACGCCTGTCGGCACCGCGATGACCATCGTCGCGAAGACGAAGTAGCGCTGCGTGTCGAGCGAGAGGCCGGTCACGTACATGTGGTGGGCCCAGACGACGAAGCCGACGGCGCCGATCGCGACCATGGCGTAGGCCATGCCAAGATAGCCGAAGATCGGCTTGCGCGAGAAGGTCGAGATGATGTGGCTGATCATGCCGAAACCCGGCAGGATCAGGATGTAGACTTCTGGATGGCCGAAGAACCAGAAGAGATGCTGATAGAGCAGCGGGTCGCCGCCGCCTTCCGGCGCGAAGAAGGTCGTGCCGAAGTTGCGGTCCGTCAGAACCATGGTGATGGCGCCAGCCAGAACCGGGAGCGACAGCAGCAGCAGGAAGGCGGTGATCAGAACCGACCAGGCAAACAGCGGCATCTTATGCAGCGTCATGCCGGGAGCGCGCATATTCAGGATGGTGGTGATGAAGTTGATCGCACCGAGGATCGAAGAGGCACCGGCAATATGCAGTGCAAAGATGACCAGATCGATCGCCGGGCCGGGATGGCCGACCGTGCCAGACAAGGGCACATACATCGTCCAGCCGCCACCAGCGCCGTAGGCACCTGCCGGGCCTTCGACAAACATCGAGAGGAGGAGCAGCAGGAAAGCCGGAACGAGCAGCCAGAACGAAATGTTGTTCAGGCGCGGGAAAGCCATATCGGGCGCGCCGATCATGATCGGCACCATCCAGTTGGCAAAGCCGCCGATCATCGCCGGCATGACCATGAAGAAGATCATGATCAGCGCGTGGGCGGTGACGAAGACGTTGTACATCTGCTTGCCGCCATCAATGGCGGCATCGCCCGAAAAGCCGTAGACCATCGACGCCAGACCGCTGAAGATCTGGATGCCTGGCTCCTGCAATTCCATGCGAATGGCAACGGAGAGGAGGAAGCCGATCACGCCCGCAAAGATCGCGAAGATCAGATAGAGCGTGCCGATATCCTTGTGATTCGTCGAAAACAGCCAACGTTCGGCGAAGGTCTGCTTGTGTGCGTGATGATCGTCGTGCGCGTGAGCGTCGTGAAGCTCATGCGAGTGATCGTCGTGTGCCTTGGATCCAGCCATTGTTCCTACCCTCTTACTTCGCCGTATTTTCCGCGACCTTGACGGTCGTCGGCTGATCGACGGCGGCCATCAGAGCCTTGTTCGCCTTGCCGACGTCGGTTGCAGCAGCGGCAAGCCACTGCTTGTACTGATCATCGGAGACGACGCGGATGGCAATCGGCATGAAAGAGTGATCCTTGCCGCAGAGCTCGGAACACTGTCCATAATACAGGCCTTCGCGGTCAGCATTGAACCAGGTTTCGTTCAGACGGCCCGGAATGGCATCGATCCTGATGCCGAAGGCGGGCATGGCGAAGGAATGGATGACGTCGGCCGGTGCGGCGGTGATAAGAAGGCGAACGTTCTTGCCGACAGGCACGACCATTTCATTGTCGACAGCAAGCAGCCGCGGATATTTCGACTTGTCGTCCTTGCCGGCGGCGGTGCGGTCCTGTTCCTTCAGCATGAAGGAATCGAAGGCAACCGGCGTCGCGCCGCTGCCCTCATATTCATAATTCCACTGCCATTGCGTTGCCGTCGCCTTGACGGTGACATCCGTCTTCTCCGGGAAGGTCAGCTGATCGGTCAGTAGATTGAAGGAGGGAATAGCCAGGAAGAGAAGAATGAGGACCGGTCCGATGGTCCAGATGACTTCGATCAGCGTATTGTGGCTCGTCTTGGACGGAACCGGGTTCTTGGAAGCCCGGAACTTGACCATGACCACCACCAGGAGGGCCAGAACAAGCAGCGTGATCGGAATGATAAACCAAAGCGTGTATGCCTCAAACCAGCGGATTTGATGCATGTTGCCGGTTGCCGCCTGCTGCATACCGGTTTCCCAAGGTCTCGGCTGATCGGCGTAGCTACCCGTCGCAAAAAGCAGACAGATCATAGCCGCCAGAGCCGCGTAAGCTCTTTTCATCACGATGTCTCTCCCTCCAGCGTTTGATCCCAGATCTTCCTCAAACGCAGTATCCCTACAATCCATTGCGCTTCAAACCACAGTTTGGGATGCTCCGCAACAACTCAAGACATTTGTTAGTGCGGCATTTTTGCGCGAATATCCCCCCATGCTTGTCTCGGACATGGCAAGCATTTCATCATCATACGAAAAATTGCATCGCGGTCCATGGCGCCGCCGGGACAAAATGGAGTAGACGTCGTATTTCCGCCGTAGTCGGTTGGAATCCAGCAGCCGGGGCTTTTCATTTGCCGGCCTGGGCTTCAACAATAGCGGCACTGATTCGAATCTAGAGGTTTCCATGGGTTTTCGTTCCCTCGCCCGGCTTTTGCTTGTTACCGGCAGCGTTGCTGCCGCAGTTGCCGCACCCGCATGGGCGCAACAGGCACAGCAGACTCAGCCGCCGGCGCAGCAGACCCAACAGTTGCAGCCGGACCAGCCGGGCCAACAGCAGCCGCATACGCAGCAGGTGCCAACAAGCCAGGTTCCGCAACCGCCGGGTACGGTTCGCTCCAGCCATGGCGCATGGTCCGTCGTCTGCGACAAGCCGGCCGGCGCCTCGACCGAGCAATGCGCGCTGATGCAGAACGTGATTGCCGAGGATCGTCCGGAAATCGGTCTGTCCGTCGTCGTGCTGAAGACGGCTGACCGCAAATCCAAGATCCTTCGCGTGCTGGCGCCGCTCGGCGTGCTGCTACCGAATGGTCTCGGCCTCAATATCGACGGCAAGGATATCGGCCGCGCCTATTTCGTGCGCTGCTTCTCCGACGGCTGCTACGCAGAAGTCGTGCTCGAGGATCAGTTGCTGAAGACGCTGCGCAGCGGTGCCACGGCAACCTTCATCGTCTTCCAGTCGCCGGAAGAAGGCATCGGCATCCCTGTGGATTTGAAGGGCTTCGCGGACGGCTACGACGCCCTTCCCTGACCGGATGGGCTTGCTCTTGCGCGGTGCGAAGCCTACATCGGCTCTGAACGGAGCACCTGATCCATGAATACCGATCTCCTTACCCTTTTCGATGCCGATGAAGCGAAGCTGCGCGGCATCGTTGCCGAGGCGCTTTCAGGCGCCGATGACGGCGAGCTCTTCGTCGAGCATGTCCAGGCGGAATCGCTGACCTTCGACAATGGCCGGATGAAGGGCGGCAGCTTCAACACCGAGCAGGGCTTCGGCCTTCGCGCCGTTGCCGGCGAAGCGGTGGGCTATGCCCATGCGGGCGATCTGTCCGAAGCGGCCTTGAAGCGCGCCGCCGATGCGGTGCGTGCGGTGACATCCGGCTATGCCGGCTCCTATGCGGCCGCGCCACAGCGCACCAACAAGGTGCTCTACGGCGACGAGAACCCGATCGGCACGCCGAGCTTCGAGGAAAAGGCAAAGCTCCTGCAGCGGATCGACAGCTATCTGCGCGACAAGAACGACAAGGTACGCCAAGTGACGGCATCCATCGCCGCAAGCTGGCAGGTGGTCGACATTCTTCGCGCCGACGGTCATCGCGTCCGCGATGTCAGGCCGATGACGCGCGTCAATATCTCCGTCATCGTGGGTGACGGCGACCGGCAGGAATCCGGCTCGTTCGGCACGGGCGGCCGCATCGGCTTCGGCGATTTCGTCACGGAGGACAATTGGCACCATGGCGCCGACGAGGCGCTTCGCCAGGCGCTCGTCAATCTCGAGGCGATCGAGGCACCCGCCGGCACGATGGATGTCGTGCTCGGCTCCGGCTGGCCGGGCGTCATGCTGCACGAAGCCGTCGGTCACGGGCTGGAAGGCGATTTCAACCGCAAGAAGACATCGGCTTTCGCCGGCCTGCTCGGCCAGATGGTGGCCGCTCCCGGCGTCACCGTCGTCGATGACGGCACGATCGAGAACCGCCGGGGCTCGATCACCGTCGACGACGAAGGCACGCCTTCGGCCTATAACGTGCTGATCGAGAATGGCAAGCTGGTCGGCTACATGCAGGACCGGCAGAATGCCCGGCTGATGGGCATGACGGCAACCGGCAATGGCCGCCGCCAGGGCTATGCCCATACGCCGATGCCGCGCATGACCAACACCTATATGCTCGGGGGCGACAAAACGCCGGAAGAGATCATCGCCTCGGTGAAGAAGGGCATCTATGCCGTTTCCTTCGGCGGCGGTCAGGTGGATATCACCTCAGGCAAGTTCGTGTTCGGCTGCACCGAAGCCTATCTCATCGAGGACGGCAAGGTCGGCGCGCCGATCAAGGGCGCCATGCTGATCGGCAACGGCCCGGATGCGATGAAACGCGTCTCGATGATCGGCAACGACACGAAGCTCGATACCGGTATCGGCAATTGCGGCAAAGCCGGCCAATGGGTTCCCGTCGGCGTTGGTCAGCCGCATCTGCGCATGGACCAGATCACGGTGGGCGGCACCAAGGCCTAGCCGCCCCGGCCTGCTACGCCTGAGGGCGAAAGAGCCACTTGCGCTCGACGGCGGCCGGCAGATCGAGGCTGTTGCGATGCGCGAATAGAAGAATATGGCCGAGCACATCGGCCGTTTCATCGGCAAGCGCCGTCGCGAGATCCGCGTCGCTCATGCCCTTGCGGCGTCCACGGCCAGTAATCCTATTCCAGATCTGGACCAACTCGCCCATTTCTTCCTGGAGTTTCAGGACGAACCAATCGTCGTCGCGTTCCATGCCGTTGTCAGCGGCGTAACTCGCCGACGCCCTTTCGAATTGCGTCATCAGATCTTTCAGCATCGAAATCGTTCCTCTTATGTTCTCAACATCAATGAACGATTCCGGCAAAAAAGTCGAGCCGGCGGAGATCGCTCCGCCGGCTCGCGTTTATCCAATCAAGATTATGCTCAGCCCTTGCTTGGCAGCAGCATGCAATCGAAGTCCTTGCGCTTCAAGGCGGAGCAAGCCGAACTTGCATCGTCGCGGCTTGCAAAGCCGGTGAAGCGGGCGCGGTAGACCGTGCCGGCGCCCTTGCCGACGGCTTCGGTATAGGGCGAGGCATTGGCGAGCGCATTGCCAGCCTTGGACTTCGCTTCCGAGAGCAGATCCTTGGCAGCCTGGGCGGTTGGCGTCGCCGCGATCTGCACCTGCCAGCTTCCGGATACCACCGGCTTGCTGGCGGCTGCCGTCTGCTTGTTATCGACGAGGATCTCGTCCATCGCAGCCGGGCGATCCATCGGCACGGTGACGTTCGAAGCGGCGGCAAATGCCATCGGAACGACCTCGGTACGCTTGCGCGCCGGTGCAGGTGTCGTCGTGGCAGTAGTCTGGGCATCAACATCGACGGCAACATCGTCCGATGCAGACGCCACTTCAACCTGCTTGCCCATCTTGCCGCCGCCGACGCTCGCCATCAGACGCGATGTCGCCACGGGGGCTGCCTTGGGCACATAGCGATCCAACAGCGACGCCATCATCGCATCGCGGCCGCGCGCGGTGGCGCCGCCCATAACAACGCCGATCACCCGCCGATTGCCCTGACGCACGGCGCTGACGAGGTTGAAGCCGGAGGCATTGGTGTAGCCGGTCTTAATACCGTCCATGCCTTCATAGCGATACATCAGGTTGTTATGGCCGCGCACGTAATGGCCGCGGTAGTTGAAGCTCGTCTGCGAGAACAGCCGGTATTCCTGGGGATAGTTGTTGATGAGAGCGACTGCGAGCGTCGACATATCCCGCGCCGTCGTCCACTGCTGCATGTTCGGCAAGCCGGAGGCATTCAGGAAGGTGGTGCGGCGCATGCCGAGTTCGCGCGCCTTCTGCGTCATCATCCGGGCAAAGCCGCTTTCGCTGCCGCCGAGCGCTTCCGCCATGGCGGCTGCCGCATCGTTGGCGGATTTGATGATCATGCCATCGACGGCTTCGCGGACAGTCACCGTACCGCCGGGCTTGAGGCCGAGTTTGGTTGGCGGCTTGGCGGCGGCGAAGCGCGACACCGGGATCCGGGTATTCCAGCTCAGCTTACCGCGATGGATCGCCTCGAAGGTCATGTATAGGGTCATCATCTTGGTCAGCGATGCCGGATGGTTGAGGTCATCCGCATTACTCGATGCCAGCACTTTGCCGGTCTTTGCATCCATGATGAAATAGGCGCTGCCGGCGAAGCTCGCTACAGGAGCGCTCAACAGCAAGACGGCCGCAGACAAAGCCATCAGAAGTCGTTTCATAATTGTCCCCAACCGAAAGAATGCCAACACACCGCATCAATCCCTGTACGATTTTGCGACAAGAAGCCTGATATCGGTGCGATATTGAGGCAACAGCCTCGATAGTTCTTCAATTTTGCCTTTCCTGGTAAAATAAGCATTAACGCATTGGAAATTATGGCAAAGATTCAGTAAGGTTTAACGGGGATGCGCTACAGCGTTGACATTGGTCAACCGGGTCGAGCCGCATGGAACAGGGCATCAAGGTCCGCCTTAAGCGCACGATGATCTCAAGCGGGCTTGAGGCTGCCGCAATCTTGAAGGGTGCGGGACTGATGCGCGATGTTGCCGGTCTCGGCACGATCTTCACCCTTCATCACGTCCGCCCTGCCCTCCCCCGCCGTTTTGCGCCCAATGCGCATCTGGAGGTCTCGCCCGACTTTCTCGATCAGGCGGTCGCCCGGCTGAAACAGGACGGTTACGAGTTCATCGCACTCGACGCTCTTCCGTCACGGACAAAAGCGGCTGCCGGCAGGCCGCCCTTCGTCGCCTTTACGCTCGACGACGGCAACCGGGACAATCTTGACCACGCGCTACCAATCTTCGCGCGCCACGATGTGCCCTTCACCGTCTTCGTCGCCCAGGGGCTTTCGGAGCGGACCCATAGTTTATGGTGGGAGACGCTGGGCGAACTGCTTGGCGGGCTTGATCGCCTGACATTCGATTTCGGACGGGGAGAAGAGTTTCTGCCACTCGGCAAGGACAGCCAGAAGCATGCCGCATTTGCCCGCTTCGCCGCCTTTGTCCATAGTCATGAAGAAAGTGAAGCCATCGGCCGGATCGATGAGCTTGCGCGGCGTCACGGCCTGGAGCCGCTCGACATCGTCCATGCATCGATCATGGATCGGGATGAATTGCGGCAGCTCGCTCGCCATCCCCTTGCCTCCCTCGGCGCCCATACGGTGAGTCATCGGGCATTGGCAAGGTTGCCCGAGGCAGAGGCGGTCGCAGAAATTGCACTCTCGGCCGATTACGTCGCTGACATCACTGGAAAGCGGCCAACCACAATCGCCTATCCCTATGGCACGAACGAGGCCGTCTCCTCGCGCGAGGGGCGGCTTGCGGCAGAGCTCGGCTTTTCCGTCGGCGTCACCACCCGCCCAGGCACGATCACGACAGCAAACGGCAACTCGCCGCTATTGCTGCCGCGGCTCTCGCTGAACGGCCATTACCAAAAGCCTCGCTTTGCGTCGGCGCTTGCATCCGGCATCCCCATGCGGCTGATGGGGCGCCGGGAAACGGCATAGGATTCAAAGCATGTCGCGCAAAAGTGTGCAGCGGTTTTGGTTTTGCGGCGACGACATGCGTAACATCCAAAGACC
>Ga0209371_1001950_pt1 | contig 12521 bp, 7 predicted proteins | sample AgamicAtAmrz_FD_187165 | JGI IMG/M metagenome (GOLD analysis project Ga0209371, IMG submission 187165) | Agave microbial communities from Guanajuato, Mexico - At.Am.rz (SPAdes) (version 2) | ecosystem: Host-associated > Plants > Roots > Rhizosphere | place: Guanajato, Mexico | collected 2012-06-07
AGCGAAAAGAGCTTCCTCGTCGATGATTTCGTGCCTGACCGCACCGAGTTCGATCTTTCCAGCAAGGCAAAACAGATCGACCCCGGCGCGGAAACGGCAATCGACGTCGATGGCCGTTATCTCTATGGCGCGCCCGCTGCCGGCCTGACACTGGAAGGCGAGGTCGCGATCAAGCCGACGCGCACCAGTGCCGATTTCGAAGGTTATTTCTTCGGTCTGGCCGATGAGGAGAGCGAAGAGGAAAACCGCACGACGCTTGCCGATCTGCCGGTTCTGGACGAAGAGGGCAAGGCGAGCTTCAATGTCGATCTGACCGACCTGCCATCCACAACGCAGCTTCTTTCCGCCAACATCACCGTGCGCATGCAGGAGGCCGGCGGCCGTGCCGTGGAGCGCTCCCTGACGCTGCCCATCAAGGCTGAAGCGCCGGTCATCGGTATCAAACCGCAATTTTCCGGCGATCTCGCCCAGAATTCCGTGGGTCGTTTCCACATCATCGGCGTCAATGCTGACGGTGCCAAACAGGCGATGAATGGTCTGACCTGGAAACTCATCAAGGTCGAGCGGAACTATCAGTGGTACCGACAGGGCAATTCCTGGCGTTACGAGCCGGTGGAATATACCAAGCAGCAGGAAGCCGGCAGCTTGTCTGTCGATGCCAATGGCGGTGAGATTTCCGTGCCCGTCACCTGGGGCCGTTACCGGCTGGAAGTGGAGGGCGCCGGCAATGGCGCGCCTGTCTCCAGCGTTGAGTTCGATGCCGGTTTTTATGTCGAGGCAAGCTCGACGGAAACGCCGGATGCGCTGGAAATCGCTCTCGACAAACAGAGCTACAAGATCGGCGATACGGCCAAACTCAAGGTTTCGTCGCGTTTTGCCGGTGAGTTGATGGTGACTTCCGGTTCGGAAAAGCTGATTGCCGTTCAGAATGCCGAGATCGGCGAGGATGGCGGCGAGATCGACATTCCCGTCACCGAGGAATGGGGTGCGGGCGCTTATGTGACGGCCACGCTGTTCCGCCCCGGCGATGCGCAGGAAAGCCGTATGCCGATGCGCGCCATCGGCATCAAATGGCTCGCGGTCGATCCGGCCGAGCGCAAGCTTGCCGTCACGCTCGGCGCGCCGCAGAAGACGCTGCCGCGCCAGCCGCTTGAAATTCCGATCACCGTTGCCGGTGCCGGCGTTGGCGAAAAGGCCTATGCCATCGTTGCGGCCGTCGATGTCGGCATATTGAACCTTACCCGCTATGAGCCGCCGAAACCGGATGAATGGTATTTCGGTCAGCGCCGACTGGGGCTGGAAATCCGCGACCTTTATGGCCGCCTGATCGACGGTTCGCTCGGCGCCACCGGCCGGCTGCGCACCGGCGGTGACGGCGGGCAGGCAGCCCTTCAGGGCAGCCCGCCCACGGAAAAGCTCGTGGCCTTCTTTGCCGGTCCGGTCGAACTCGACGCAGGCGGCAAGGCGACGGCGAGCTTCGATATTCCGCAGTTCAACGGTACTGCCCGCATCATGGCGGTGGCCTGGACGAAGACAGGCGTGGGACACGCCGTCTCCGACGCCATCATTCGTGATCCTGTCGTGGTCACGGCCAGCGCGCCGAAATTCCTCGCACCCGGCGATGTCTCGCAATTGCGGCTCGATATCGCCAATACGGATGGCGAGGCCGGCGACTATCGGCTGGATGTGACCAGCAATACGACGCTGACCGTCGATCAGGGCGAGATGTCGCAAACTCTCGCGCTTCAGAAAGGCGGCAAGTCTTCGCTGACGGTCCCGCTGACGGGCGAACAGCCCGGCAATGGCGCGATCACTATCAAGGTTTCCAATGCCGCCGGTCTTTCACTGGAGCAGGTTCTGAACGTTCCGGTGCGTCCGGCCGTTCTGCCGGTGACGACGCGGCGCGAAATCAAGATCGCGCCCAATAGCAGCCTGACCATCAACGGCGATCTTCTGGCCGACAGCATGCTTCTCGGCTCTTCCGTCGCCGTCAATGTCACGCGCTCGCCCGCCTTCGATATTCCGGCGCTGGTGATGATGCTGGACAAATATCCATACGGCTGCGCCGAACAGACGACGAGCCGCGCTTTGCCGCTGCTTTACGTTTCGGAACTGACGAAGGATAGCGGCCTTGCAGAAGACCCCGATACCCGCAAGCGCGTGCAGGAGGCGATCTACCGGGTGCTGTCCTTCCAGTCCAGTTCCGGCAGTTTTGGCCTCTGGTCGCCGGGTTATGGCGATCTGTGGCTCGATGCGTATATAAGCGACTTCCTGACCCGCGCCCGTGAGCAGAATTACGATGTTCCCGAAGCGGCCATGGTGCAGGCGCTGAACAACCTGCAAAACGGTCTTTCCTATGACAGCAATGTCAAGGATCGCGGCAACGAGATCGCCTATTCGCTTTATGTGCTGGCACGCAACCGCAAGGCGGCGATCAACGATCTGCGTTATTACGCGGATACGGCGCTTGCCGATTTCCCGACGCCGCTCGCCAAGGCGCAGGTTGCCGCCGCCCTTTCGCTTTATGGCGATCAGGCCCGTTCAAAGAGTGTATTCGGCGCTTCGCTCGATATGGCAAGCCGCACCACCAATGTCAGCTTCTCGCGCGCGGATTACGGCTCCGCCCTGCGTGACGGCGCGGCGACGCTGGCGCTTGCGGCGGAAAGCCGGCCGGTTCCGGCCGTCGTGCCGCAGCTTGCCGGTGCGGTGGCCAAGGAATGGGAAAAGAAGCCCTATACCAGCACCCAGGAACAGGCATGGATGCTGCTTGCCGCCCGCGCCGTCAAAGGTGAGGATAAGGATATCCGTCTCGATGTGAACGGCGATCTGCAGACCGGCGGCTTCGGCAAGCGGATGAGCGGCGATGAATTGCTGGCCGCACCCTTGAAGATCGCCAATGCCTCGGCCGATCCGGTCACGGCCGTCGTCACCACGGTGGCGCCGCCGGCGCAGCCGCTTGCGGCGGGCGGCGAAGGCTTCGCCATTACCCGCACCTATTATTCCATGGATGGTGAGGAGGTGAACCCGAGCGAGGTGATCCAGAACGAGCGTTATGTCGTGGTGCTGAATGTGGTGCCGCAAAATAACTGGCAGTCGCGCATTCTGGTAACAGACCTGTTGCCCTCCGGTTTCGAAATCGACAATCCGAGCCTCGTCAATTCGGCAGCGCTTTCGAATTTCGACTGGCTGCCGGAAACGGAAGCGGCGCATACGGAATTCCGCTACGACCGTTTCGTGGCGGCCTTCGACCGCTCCGCCGGCGACAGTTCGGAAATTGCGCTTGCCTATGTGGTCCGCGCCGTTACCCCCGGCACCTATGACCATCCGGCAGCTTCGGTTGAGGATATGTACCGGCCGCAATTTGCCGCCCGCACGGCAACCGGCCGCATGGAGGTGCGCTCGGCAAACCCATGAGGCGGAAGAAGGCGATCATTGTCGGCATCATGACGGCCGCGCTGCTTATGGGCGGCGCGGCCTTCGGTCTTGATGCGCTGGACAAGACCTATCCGCCGCCGCTGGACGCTGCGCAGCAACGATCCTTCGAGGTTCTGGATCGTGACGGCAGGCTTTTGCGCGCTTTTGCGACACCCGATGGCCGCTGGCGGCTGAAAACTACGGCCGCCGAAGTCGACGCACAGTTCCTGCGCATGCTGGTGGCCTATGAAGACCAGCGTTTTTATGAGCATCACGGGGTCGATCCCTGGGCGCTTTTGCGCTCCGCCTGGCAATTGGCCAGCAACGGCCGGATCGTTTCCGGCGCATCGACGCTTTCCATGCAGGTGGCGCGGTTGATCGAGCCGCGCGCCGACCGGTCGTTTTCGGCGAAATTCCTGCAGGCCGCGCGCGCGCTCCAGATCGAGAGACGGCTGAGCAAAGCGGAGATCCTCGATCTCTATCTGAATATCGCGCCCTATGGCGGCAATCTTGAAGGCATTCGCGCCGCAAGCCTCGCCTGGTTCGGCAAGGAACCGGGCCGCCTCGATACGGCGGAAGCAGCGCTTTTGGTGGCGCTGCCGCAATTGCCGGAAAAGCGACGTCCGGATCGTTTTCCGGAGGCGGCGAAGCAGGCGCGTGAGCGGGTGCTGCAACGGCTTGCCGTCGAACGCGTGGTGGGTGAGGGGGAGGCGGAACGGTCGGCGCTTGCGAATGTGCCCGCCAACCGGCGGGACCTGCCGGCCTATGCGCCGCATATGGCCGTCGCCGCACGGGTGAAATTCCCGAATACCGCCAAAGTACGCTCCACGCTGAAGCTGCCGATCCAGCGGGAGCTGGAGGGTGTTGCCCGCCATGCGGCGGAAAAGCTCGGCGACAGGGTCTCCGTCGCCATCGTCATGGCCGATACGCAGAGCGGCGATATTCTGGCGGAAGTGGGCTCGGCGGATTATCTCGATACGGCAAGACGCGGTTTCGTGGAGATGAGCCGGGCCGTTCGCTCGCCGGGTTCCACCCTCAAGCCGTTTATCTACGGCCTTGCCTTCGAAGACGGTCTTGTCGGGCAGGAAACCATCATCGAGGATCGCCCGGCCGACTTTTCCGGTTACAGGCCGCGCAATTTCGACATGCATTATCAAGGCGATGTCAGCATCCGGCAGGCGCTGCAACTGTCGCTCAACGTGCCTGCCGTCAAGCTGCTCGATGCCGTCAGCCCCTCGGCGCTGATGGTGCGGTTCCGGCGGGTGGGCGTCAAACTCGTGCTTCCCGCCAATGAAGCGCCGGGGCTTGCCATAGCCCTTGGCGGCGCGGGTATTTCGCTGGTCGATCTGGTGCAGCTCTATGCGGGGCTGGCCGGCGGCGAACCCGTGCGGCTTGGAGACGGCGTCCGCTCGGACCCGGAACGGCTGGAGGGCGACCGGTTGTTCTCTGATGCCGCGATCTGGAACATCTCCGACATCCTCTCCGGCGTGCTGCCGCCGCTCGGCATGAAACAGCGCGGTATCGCCTACAAGACCGGCACCAGCTATGGCTATCGCGATGCCTGGTCGGTGGGTTATGACGGGCGGCATGTGGTCGGCGTCTGGGTCGGCCGGGCCGACAATGGGGCGGTGCCGGGCATTGCCGGTTATGCGACGGCCGCCCCGATCCTGTTCGAGGCTTTCGAAAAATCCGGCGTGGCGATCACGCCGATGCCTGCCGCGCCTTCCGGCGTCGCGCGGGTCGCGGTCAACGATCTCCCAGCCAACCAGCGGCGTTTTACCACGACGGCCAGCGGCCTGCTTTCTGCTTCAAGACGTGAAAGCGCCCCGCGCATCGTTTATCCGCCGGAAGGCGCGCGCGTGGAGCTTTCCGGCCAGTCGGGCATCTCGCCGCTGGTACTGAAGCTGCAGGGCGGGCGCGCACCTTTCCGCTGGCTTGCCAATGGTTTGCCCTTGCCGAACGCGTCCCACCGCCGCAACAGCGAATGGCGGCCGGAAGGCCAGGGATTTTCCACGCTTACAGTGATCGATGCCGACGGCCGCGCCTCGAGCGTGCGGGTTTTCGTCGAGTGAATTTCTGCGGCCAGACGGTGCCCGCTTTCATCTGATCTTGTTCAAAAGGAACGTAGTCCCACGGTTGCGCCCCGCGAAGCCGTGGGCACCGGGTACTGGCGCCCCTCATGGCCTTGGGTCCGCGAGTGAAATTCTGGAAATTTTATTGCCGTATAAAAATTCTGCAATTTTTGTTGCTAATCCTGTTCCGTCCCGTTATGTTGAAACTGCAGCCGGAAAATGCCGGCCGCATGGGAGAGACGGGCGCAGCATTGAAGCTGCGCGCAAACGGTGCTGCCGTTTCGGCTGATCGAAAGGACATGACCTCGCTCGGGGCGGATTGTGCTGCTGCATCCGTCAAGGCGAAGTCATGCCCTGGAGATGGCCGGGAAGCGTCGATTTGGGTGGTCGCACACATTCGTCACGTGCGGGAAAAAAGAGGAGGAGAAAATCTCGTGATCAAAAAAATCGCAATCACAACCGCATTCTGCGCCCTGATGGCAAGTGCCGCCCATGCCGAAAAAATTGGCGTGGCGATGTCGCTGTTCGACGATAATTATCTCACCGTATTGCGTCACAATATCCAGCGCCACGCCAAGGACCTCGGCGTTGAAGTCCAGATGGAAGATGCGCAGGGCGATATCGCCCGCCAGCAGTCGCAGATCGAAAACTTCGTGGCGGCCGGGGTCGATGGCATCATCACCATGCTGGTGGATGCGGATTCCGGCAAGGCCATGTCGAAGATCGCCGATCAGGCGGGCATTCCGCTGGTCTTCGTGAACATGCTTCCGGCCAATATGGAAAAATTCCCGGAAAAGCAGGCATGGGTCGGCTCCAATGAGGAACAGGCCGGTGAATTGCAGGCGACCGAGGTTTGCAAGCTTGCCGGCGGCAAGGGCGAGGCCGTCATTCTGATGGGCCAGCTCGGCACCACGGGCCAGCGCGGCCGTACTGCTGCCGCGGAACGCGTCCTCAAAAGCGATGCCTGCAAGGGCATCAAGGTGCTGGACGCACAGACCGCGAACTGGATGCGCACTCCGGCCATGGATTTGATGGCGAACTGGATCACATCCGGAATGAAGCCCAGCATCGTGCTCGGCAATAATGACGAGATGGCGCTCGGCGCAATCCAGGCGCTCAAATCCTCCGGCATCAGCATGAAAGACGTCGTCGTTGCCGGTGTCGATGCGACGCAGGATGCGCTGGCGGCCATGGAAGCGGGTGATCTCGACGTCACGGTCTATCAGTCCGCCAAGGGCCAGGGCGAAGGGTCGCTCGAGACCGTACTGAAAATCGCGCGCGGCGAAAAATTCGAGCAGAAGGTGGATGTGCCCTTCGAACTCGTCACCCCCGCCAATGTCGCTCAATACAAGTCCAGCAACTGATTTGCAGCCGGCGGCCGGGCGGTTCCCCCGGTCGCCGGCACGGCAAATCATGGCCCGGCCGATGGCCGGATGAAGGACGGGTGAGATATGATTTCCACGACCACCTTAGAGGCGATCGAACGCTTCAAGCAGACTATTGGACCTTATCTTCTCGAAATCGAGGGGGTGCGGAAGGAGTTTCCGGGCGTCGTTGCACTGGATGACGTCCAGTTCCGGCTGCGTCCCGGTTCCGTGCATGCGCTGATGGGCGAAAACGGCGCCGGCAAATCGACGCTCATGAAGATCATCGCCGGAATTTACAGCCCGGATGCCGGCACCGTTCGGCTGCGGGGGGAAGAGGTTCGCCTGAAAAGTCCGCGCGATGCGCTGGAGCGCGGCATCGCCATGATCCATCAGGAACTGGCCCTGATGGACTGGATGACGGTGGCGGAAAATATCTGGATCCGCCGCGAACCGAAAAACCGCCTTGGCCTCATAGATCATGCGCAAATGCTTGCTGAGACAAAGGCGCTGTTTAACCAGTTGAAGATCAATATCGATCCGGCGGCGGAGGTCAGCACGCTGACGGTGGCGCAGCGGCAGATGGTCGAAATCGCCAAGGCCGTCAGTTACCAATCCAGCGTGCTCATCATGGACGAGCCGACATCGGCGCTGACGGAGTCCGAGGTCGCGCATCTCTTCGATATCATCCGCGACCTGCGGGCGCGCAATATCGGCATCGTCTACATCACCCACAAGATGAACGAGCTGTTCGAGATCGCCGACGAGTTTTCGGTGTTCCGCGACGGGCGATATGTCGGAACCCATGCGAGCACCGATGTCACGCGCGACGACATCATAAAAATGATGGTCGGACGCGAGATCACCAATATGTTTCCCAAGCAGGAGGCATCGATCGGCGACGTGGTTCTCGAGGTCCGCGATCTCGGCTTGTCCGGCGTTTTCCGCGGTATTTCCTTCGATCTGCATCGTGGTGAAATCCTCGGCGTGGCGGGGCTGGTGGGATCCGGCCGTTCCAACGTCGCCGAGGCGATTTTCGGGGTGGTGCCGGCGAGCGAAGGGACCATCCGCATCAACGGCGCCCCAGTCACGATCCACTCGCCGGGGGATGCGATGCGCAGGGGCATGGCGCTGCTGACGGAAGACCGCAAGGCAACCGGCTGTTTTCTGCCGCTCTCGATCCTCGAAAACATGCAGATCGCTGCCCTCCAGAATGGCCATGCGGCGATGGGTTATGTCGATGAACGCGGTTTGACGGTGCTGTGCAACGACATGAAGAAGGCGCTGCGCATCAAGACGCCCGATCTCGACGAGCGGATCGAAAACCTGTCCGGCGGCAACCAGCAGAAAGTGCTGATCGCCCGCTGGCTTCTGACGAAACCGGCAATCCTCATTCTCGACGAGCCGACGCGCGGCATCGATGTGGGCGCGAAGGCGGAAATCCATCGCCTGATTTCCAGTCTGGCGAAGGAAGGTGTGGCCGTCATCATGATCTCGTCGGAACTGCCGGAGGTTCTCGGTATGTCCGACCGGATTGTCGTGATGCATGAGGGGCATATGACCGGGATTCTCGATCGCGCCGAAGCGGACCAAGTCAAAATCATGGAACTGGCGGCCCGCTGAGGCTGCGACGGCGGTAATGCCGGGGAGGAAAAATCATGGATAGCGTACAGACCGAACCGGTCGAACGGAAAAGGCGCAAGCTGCCGCAGGAACTGAATATTCTGACCGTGCTGATCGGCGTCGCACTTGTGTTTGAGTTGCTCGGCTGGTTCGTGCAGGGGCAGAGCTTTCTCGGCAGTCCGCAGCGCCTGACGATCATGATCCTGCAGGTCTCCGTCGTCGGCATCATCGCTGTCGGCGTCACCCAGGTCATCATCACCGGCGGCATCGATCTCAGTTCGGGCTCGGTAGTGGCGATGACGGCCATGATCGCCATGAGTTTTGCGCAAAGCAGTGATTTCGCCCGGGCGATCTATCCGGCGCTCACCGATTTGCCCGTGGTGGTGCCGCTGGCCGTCGGCCTCGGTCTCGGCCTGATCGCCGGCATTGTCAACGGCATGCTCATCGCGGTGACGGGAATACCGCCCTTCATCGCCACGCTTGGCATGATGGTGACCGCACGCGGCATCGCCAAGTGGTATACGAAGGGGCAACCGATCTCCTTCCCGACCGAGAGCTTCGCGTCGATCGGCTCGGGCGCATGGCCGGTCGTCATCTTCCTGCTTGTCGCCGTCACCTTCCACATTGCCCTGCGCTATACGCGTTATGGCAAGTTCACCTATGCGATCGGCGCGAACATGCAGGCGGCCCGCGTGTCCGGCATCAATGTCCAGCTGCATCTGGTCAAGGTCTATGCCATTGCCGGCCTGCTCGCTGGCCTCGCCGGCATCGTCACCGCTGCCCGTGCGGAAACGGCGCAGGCCGGCATGGGCATGATGTATGAACTCGACGCCATCGCCGCCGCGGTCATTGGCGGCACGTCGCTCTCGGGCGGCCGTGGCCGCATTTTCGGCACCGTCATCGGCACCGTGATCCTGGGGCTGATGATGTCGGGCTTCACATTCCTGCGCGTGGATGCTTACTATCAGGAGATCGTCAAGGGACTGATCATCGTCAGCGCGGTCGTTGCTGATGTCTACCGTCAAAAAGCCCGACTCAGGAAGGGCTGATATCCATGCGCGCGGTGCCCCGGCAGGGGTGCCGGCGGCAATGCCGGGGAGATGCACTTGAACCTTTTCAACTCTCCTCTGGAACTGGGCGTCACCGTGCTTGCCGTCGTGCTGGTCGGGCTTTCCAAGGGCGGGCTCGGCGGTATGAGCCTGCTTGGCGTGCCGCTGATGGCGCTGGTGATGTCACCGGTCACGGCAGCCGCGATCCTGCTGCCCATTCTGGTGGTCATGGACATGGTCGGCGTGGCGGCCTGGCGCAAATGGGTCGACTGGCGGATCATGCGCCAGCTTCTGCCGGCAGCCGTTCTCGGCATCGGGCTTGGATGGATGACCGCCGAGATCACCTCGGATGCCGTGGTGCGTCTGATCGTCGGCCTTGTCTCGGCCGTGTTCGTGCTGCGCGTCGTGCTTTCAAGGGGCGTCCTGGTGACGGTTGCGAAGGAGCGGCCGATGGCGGGGCGGTTCTGGAGCCTGCTTGCGGGTTACACCAGTTTCGTCGCCCATGCGGGCTCGCCGCCGCTGCAGGTCTATCTGCTGCCGCTTCGCATGGACCCGAAGGTTTTCACCGGCACCAATGTGATGTTCTTTGCCATCACCAATGTGCTGAAGCTCGTGCCCTATGCGGCTCTCGGCGGTTTCGGCGCGCAAAATCTCGGCCGCGCCGCCCTGATGGTGCCGCTGGCTATCGTCTCCACATGGCTTGGCGCCTGGACGGTCCGCCACATGCGCGCCTCGATCTTTTATCCGCTGACCTATGTATCCGTGGCGCTGGTGGCGGTGAAGCTGATCTGGGACGGCGTGACAGGGATTTGAGTGTGAGTGCCTAGAGGCCGGTCACCGTCGGAATGCGCGGCGCTGTTTCGTTCTTCTGAACCCGCGCGGCAACGGCGACGGCCAGAGCCTGCGCAAGACACATCGGCGCGGCCAGAGACCGGGAAAAGCTGTAATCATGCTCGGGGACCGAGAACAGGACCTTTGCCGATTTTGCCAGCGGCGACAGGGTACTGTCGGAAATTGCCACCGTTGGCACACCGATCTTTTCCGCCTCCTCGACGATATTCACCACTTCCGTTGCGTAAAATCGGAACGACACCGCGATCAGCACGTCACCGGTCTTCATCGTTCGCGCCATATGGGTGGCGAGCCCACCGCCGGGATCGAGAAGGATACATTGCTTGCCGAGCATGGTGAGGATGTAACGCAGCAGTTCCGCCACCGGTGCGGAGCGCAGCTGGCCGACGAGATAGACTGTACCGGCGGCCTCGATCAGATCGGCGGCGGTGCCGAGCTGCTCGGCGCTGATGCGTTCGAGCAGATCCTGTAGCGAGGCGATATCCCTGACGACCAGATCGTGAAGGAAACCATATTCCGAACGGTCCTCGCGGCTCTGCAATTCATCGTCGAGCGCGCGCACGCGTGCCTCGAAACCCGGAGCCGCCGTCGCCAGCCGTTTCTGGAACAGCGCCTGCAGCTCCTTGAACCCCTTGTAGCCCAGCGACTGCGCAAACCGCACGAAGCTGGAGGCGTGGATGTTGTGCCGTTCGGCAATGGTATTGACCGAATGCACGGCGACTTCATTGGGGTTCTGCGTCAGATAAACGGAAATCCGCTGATAGGTCTTGCTCATCTGATCATGACGATCATGGATGAGGCGGATCAGTTCTTCGTAATCTTTCGGAGGGTCGACGGGCTGCGGTTGTTGCTTCATGGCATGATCTTGCAATATTTATTGCGGTTTTCCAAGAGGCATGAAGGTCCGCAGCCCGCCGCTTAATCCGGGATTTCAGGCAGCAACATCCAGCCATTGCCGGGCGAATGACGAGCGCTGGATCGTCTCGACCAGGCGCTGGATGCGCAGGCCGGCAGCGAAGCCGAAAGGCTCTGGTGCCTGTCCCGCGATCGCCCGGAGATAACCTTCGATTTCGATGGCTTTCAGGTCGTTGAAGCCGAGCTGATGGCCGGGCGCGACGCAGAAGCGGCCATAGGGCGCGTGGTCAGGAGAGGCCTCTATTTTGCGGAAGCCACGGCGGCCGGCTGGATCGGCGGCGGAATAGAAATGCAGCTCGTTGAACCGCTCCTGTGTGAAATAAAGCGCACCCTTGTCGCCGTAGATCTCGAAATCATGCTGCATCTTGCGGCCGGTGGCGATCCAGTTGCCTTCGACCGAGCCCTGCGCGCCATTGGCGAAACGCAGGAAGGCGCGCCCCACATCGTCCACTTCCACCTTGCGTGTGCCGCCCTTGCCATCCGGCCGCTCGGCAATCAGCGTCACGCAATCCCCCATCACTTCGGTTATCGGGCCGAGCAGGAATTCGGCTGTGGCAAGCGCGTGCGAGCCGATATCGGCAAGCGCACCGCCGCCGGCCGGATCGTGGCGGAAGGTGAAGGCGCCGGAGGCGTCGGCCATATAATCTTCTGCGTGCAGACCACGATAACCGCGTATCTTGCCGAGTTCGCCTGCCGCCACCATTTCCCGCGCCAGCCGCAGCATGGGATTGCAGAGATAGTTGAAGCCCACTTGTGTTTTGACGCCACGCGCAGCCGCGGCAGCGGCCATCTCGCCGGCATCCGCAGCAAGCGGCGCCAGCGGTTTTTCGCAATAGACATGTTTGCCGGCGGCAATCGCGGCAAGCGCCATTTTCTTGTGCAGGGCGTTCGGCGCGGTGATGTCGACGAGGTCGACATCCGGATCGGCGATGATGCTGCGCCAGTCCGCCGTGGAATGGGCAAAGCCGAAATCCGCAGCTGCCCGTACAGCCGCATCTTCGGTGATGTCGGCAACGGTGTGCAGTTCGATCCGGTAGGGCAGGTCGAAGACCTTCTGGGCAGAGGCGAAACCGAAGACATGGGCTTTGCCCATGAAGCCGGTGCCGATGAGGCCGACGCGTAGAACGGGTTTTTCAGACATGGGCAAATTCCGGATTGACGATGAGGCCGGGATCGATCGTCCCTTTCAGATAATTGACGGCGTTCTGGATGGACGCGATGGCCATCCTCTC
>Ga0209371_1001951_pt1 | contig 12502 bp, 12 predicted proteins | sample AgamicAtAmrz_FD_187165 | JGI IMG/M metagenome (GOLD analysis project Ga0209371, IMG submission 187165) | Agave microbial communities from Guanajuato, Mexico - At.Am.rz (SPAdes) (version 2) | ecosystem: Host-associated > Plants > Roots > Rhizosphere | place: Guanajato, Mexico | collected 2012-06-07
TAAAAAGATCTCAACTGGCGACAAACTCTCACTGACGGTCGGCTACAAAGGCGGCCTGAGCAGCCGCTCTGCGTATGTCGTCAGCGAGGCCTCTGAGTTACAGTGTAACGTTTCTGACTGGTTAACCCGGCTGGCAATCCCCTATTATCATGCAGTAGTCAGCTGGCTGGAGCAGTTACGAATCGGGATCACTGGCGGCGAACTCTATACGCTGATCGAAACGGTATTGCCCAAAGCGCAGTATGGCTGGCATCTCAATCCGGGGCATCTGGTCGCTGACGAGGAGTGGTTAAGCTCGCCCATCTATCCCGATTCAGCGGTGACCCTGAAGAGCGGAATGCTGTTGCAGATTGATCTCATCCCATCAGTACCGGGTTATGGCGGCTGCAGTATTGAAGATACGGTCGGACTGGCAGACGAGGCATTGCGTGACGAGCTGGCGAGCCGTTTTCCGGAGGTCTGGCAGCGTATGACCCGCCGCAAAGCCTATCTGACCGACGTACTGAAAATCCGGTTGCCGGAGGAGGTGATTTTGCTCTCGAACACGGTAGGGTATCTGCGCCCTTTCTTGCTGGATAAGCAGCGTGCGCTGGTGCGCCAGTAAGGTATTGATTCGGTCTGGACAATGCTGTCTGGCCTGATAAGTTAATCAAATCGTAAATCTGTCTGTTCCCAGGAGTTTTGATGCTGGATATTGTGCATTTTCCGCTGTTCGTCGCGTCGGTCGTGCTGCTTTGTGTTACGCCTGGTCCTGATCTCGCCTATATCATTGGTCAGAGTATGGCCAGGGGACGACGCGCCGGGATCCTTTCGGCGACCGGCGTGGCATTGGGCAGTTGTACGCATGCTATTGCCAGTGCACTGGGATTAACAGCACTCATTGCGGCTTCACCGCTGCTGTTCACGGTCATTAAATATATCGGCGCGGCCTACCTTATCTATCTTGGCGCTAAAATGATGCTATCAACCTTTGGCGTCAGTAAAGATCGCCCGCTGGACGTTCAGAGCAATATGGCTGAGGTCGAAACCCGACGGTTGATGCTGCGCGGTTTTATTACTTCAATAACCAATCCCAAAGTATTGCTGTTTTTCATCGCGTTCTTCCCTCAGTTTGTGGTGATTGAGGGCGACCATCATGCGATCTCATTTCTGGTGCTGGGAATGGTCTATGCGCTGATTGGCGTCATGATTGATGTGTTGTTTGCCATTCTGGCCGGCGGTGCTGCAGGTGCTGTGGCAAAAAATCAAACGCTGCAAAAAATGCTGGATCGCGTCGTGGGTGCCACCTTTATCGGGTTGGGAATTCGCCTTGCATTGACACGGCGCTAAGGCAGTTGGGTGCTTAAGAGAATCGCACACTCATCTCTTGTTACCGGCCGCCTCAGGCCGGTAATAAATTGTAAAATTTAACTGAGAGTAAAACGCAGGCGCTTCTGTCAGGATACGCGCCTAAGAAAGTTCCTGGTTGCTCTCATTCGATGAAATGGTTTACCAAAAACGCGGTTTTGTTTGCCTGCAAAACCTCCCTTGCCGCGTTTATCGCACTCTCTGTGGCGCTGTTACTTAACTTCGAAAAACCGGCCTGGGCGCTGACCACCGTGTTTGTCACTTCACAACTCTATGCCGCCTCGACCGTCTCGAAATCGCTGTTTCGTCTGATGGGCACGCTGCTCGGCGGCATCTTTATTCTGCTGATCTATCCTGAAACTGTACAGTCGCCAGTGCTGTTCAGCCTCTGTGTGTCGCTGTGGGTGACGGTCTGCCTGTATCTTTCTCTGCATGACCGCACGCCGAAGAGTTATATCTTTATGCTTGCGGGTTACAGCGCGGCGATTATGGGCTTTCCTGACGTGGATACGCCGTCGGCGATCATCAACACCGTGATTTCACGTATTGAGGAGATCACGCTGGGGATCCTCTGCAGCACGCTGGTTCACCGGCTGGTGTTCCCGGTGTCGATGCACCATCTGCTGGGGCAGAGCGTCAATCTCTGGTTTCAGAACGCGCGCAAACTCTGTGATGAACTGATCAGCGGGATGGCAAAGAACAAATCGCTGGAGCGGGAAGATATCCTGATTCAGATGGCGGGCTATCCGCTGAATGTTGAAACGCTGCTGACCCACTGCGTCTATGAGGGCGAAGCGGCGCGTAATGTCATTCGTCTGGTGAGCGTGCAGTATCAGCATCTGACCTATCTGCTGCCAACCCTGACCGCGATTGAGTCACGGCTGGGCGTGCTGGCCGAACTCAATATCCGTTTTCCACAGTGCGTCACGGATGTGTTTCAGGCGTTTCTGCTGTGGCTGCATCACGATCGCATCAACGATATCGCCGGACTGCGTGAGGCGATTGCTGCCAGTCAGGCCACCCTGGAAAATCAATGGCGGGCAGGGCAGCTGGCTACCGAAGAGAGCCTGCTGCTGATCGGTCTGCTGGAACGGCTGGCCAACTTTGTCCGTATTGCCGATGCCTTTGAAAACGTCAGTGCGCGCGCCGGGGATCTCTATAGCCACGGGGATGGGGCGGCGATCCGCAATATCCGGGAACACCGGCACATCGATAAGGGGCTGCTAAGACTCTCTGCGCTGACCGCTTTTCTGGCGACCTTTCTCTCCAGTCTGTTCTGGATTGGCAGCGGCTGGGCTGACGGCGCAAATGCGCCTCTGATGGCGGCGATCATCAGTTCATTCTTTGCTGGTGTTGATTCCCCGGTAACACCCATGAAACTGTTCGTGAAAGGGGTGATGGTTGCGCTGGTGGTCAGTCTGTTCTATATCGCTTTCCTGATCCCGCAGGCCAATACCCTGCAGGCGCTGATGATCTGTCTGCTGCCGGGTCTGATGCTGCTGAGTCTGATCATCGCTAATCCAGCGACCAATATGGTGGGGCTGAGTGTCGCTATTCAGATTCCTGGGTTTATCGGCCTGAGCCATCACTATGTCCCGAATCTGATCGTCACCCTGAATGCAGCCATCTCATCGATGGTGGGGATTATGTTTGCGGTGGTGCTGACGGCGCTAATCCGTAACAAACGACCGTCCTGGATTGCCAGAAGAGCAGTGCAGCGCGGACTGCGCGATCTGTTAGGGTTTATCAAAATGGTAGAGCGTAATTCCGCCACGCTGCTGTCACGCCAGCAATTCATTGCACGAATGCTCGACAGGGTGAACGTGATTCTGCCGCGCAAACGGCTCGATCCGGTGCCGGATATCGTGGTGGGGGGCTATCTGATTACTGAAACCTGGCTGGGTGCGAACTGCTATGATTTTTACGCACGTCATCGAGAGGTGCTGGAAGGGCATCGGATTGATAGCGGGCAGATGTTTCACGAGCTGGCGCTCTATCTGAAGCGCAAAATGAAGAGGCTACAGCTAACGCCGCATCAGGATCTGCTGGATGAGCTGGACCTGTTACTGTTGCGGCTGGAGCCCATTGCCCGTCAGGAGAGTGCCGTCATAGCGCCATTAATCCATCTGTTTAATATTCGGGTTTCACTGTTTCCACATCAGCGCTGGCCGGAGTAAAGCGTAGAAGAGTCGCTGGTGGCGTAGAAAGAGACACGAACAACGCCCGGAAGATATAAAGGAAGTGCATTTTAGTTACATCATACATTTGCTCTTGATTTAAAAAAGAGCAGGCATAGTGCCTGTATGTCTGGTCTGTCAGTAAAAAAAGGCAGGACTGAGGGAAAAAGCAAAGATAACGGAGCGGTGATTTAACCTGGCATTATACCGTTTTAAAATCAGTGTGTTGCATACTATTTCCTGTGAACAAGACACAGATATTATCCTGAGTATTCAGGTACGACGCGTATCCCGCCGCGCCTGAAGCCAGTAATAAGAGCAGGGCGCACGCATCTTCAGGCGGGCTGGCTGTTACCCTGTGGCTGGAGCTGATAAATCCACGCAGTGTAATGCTGATTATCCCCGGCAGAGACGCGAACTTCGACGCGATCATAGCCATCTTCAAACGCATCAAGCATCGGCCAGTGCGCATCCAGCTGGTCAGAGACAAAAAGATAACCCGGCACATCGGGGCCATGCACATCCAGTACGATGCCAGGGAAATCGGCCGCCGCACCCCAGCCACGCTCATAGAAGGTTCCGTTCACCGAACCGGCCAGCCATTCTCCGCCAATGTTTTCCAGGATATGGGCATTCTCGCGGCCCGGGCAGAGTGTGCCATAGACAAATAAGCGTTTCATTTTCTCTCATCGTGGGATTCGTCGAAGCCAGCAACTTTAACGCGCCAGAAATCAGATGTCATGTGGCTGTGTAGATTTCCTGAAATCAGGCGATAAGCCATGGTTAAAATGACGGGCTGTCGTTAATTCTGCGGTCCATGAGCCACGCGGGCGTCTCAGAATTCACGTAGCGTTGCCATTTTGCGGGCAGTAATCTGTTGATGTGTCCTGAAAGCGAGAGTGCGTGAAAGAAAGGTATGGCGATTGTCGATGAGCGAGTCCGGGACCGGAACCAGAAGCGGAGTCCTGAAACGGCAGGATAACAACGTTGTCTTTGTCAGAAGTTAACGCCAGCAATGTGCAGCGAGCTGTGAAGAGCGTTTTGCCTGAGAACGTCGAAGCCATGACTTCGTTGCAATAGCAAAAAGCTCAGGGATGACGTCATCATGGAAATCTGGAGCGCAGACTCATCAGTGAAATGATCTCGTGTTGACGTTGCGGCCGGATACAGGAGCGATAGTGCAGCGGAGTAATCAGGTCAGCACTGAAATAGTCATCACAGCATCAGACGTCAGTCATAATACACAAGAGATGTTTTGCTTTCAGGATAGTGATAATGAAAGCGGCCCGTGAACGATCCAGAATCTCAGCCGTGTTTGATGAAAAAGATAAGTTGGGTGATAAAGGAGATATGGCTGTCAGAATTCAGCAATGTCGGGATGTCCGGGCATCATAATCAGGTACGCACTAAAGAGCGTATAATGTATATTATGTTAAATATAGTATCTGGTTAGCCGTTTAACCGCATTATTCTGTTCCCTGCCGTGCTGCTGTCATCCTCGATCATCATGAATGGTTCTCTAAGCTGATGCTGGTCGAACGGCTTTTATGACGTCAAGCAGCCTTCATCATCCACAACACTAACGCGTTGGCACTCACTGCTTCGCCTGTGCACCTGATAATTAAAACCCCCGCTGCTGATTTACGCGGGGTTTTTTAAACTCAGGATTTCAGCGCGCGCTTTTTCCGAAGCCAGAACAACAACAGAACCAGCACGACAACTGCCGTCCCCATACCGATGCGTGATAACAGCATCAGCGGCGATGCGTCACCACCGGCGCGCAGTGCTTTCACTCTTTCCGCACTGATTTGCACTTTGCTGTGCCCCATATCCTGCATAACGTAGTTGGTAACGGCAGCGATCTGATTGTCGTTAAGGGAACCAGAAAAGCCGATCATACCCTGACCTTTTTCTGGCCAGACACCCTGCAGGATTGCCATGGCAACGTTGTCCGCCACAGGCTTATTCAGCACAGGATGATTTTTCAGTGCCGGCAGCCCGTTCAGCCCCTGACCGGATAAATTGTGGCATGAGGCGCAGTTATCACGGTACAAACGTTCGCCTTCGCTGAGGTTCTCCAGGGTCTGTGGCAGATCGTCACCGCTAACCGGCGTTAAGTCCTTAACGGCTACGGGGTCTGTGGCGGCACTGTCAGCGGGCAACAGATAGGTTGCGATCGCCTGGCGATCTTCCGGCGTCATTCGCGAGAAACTTTTGTCGACCGCTTCCAGCATCGGGCCGCCCGCTGTGGCACCGTTAGCGGCATGACCGGTTGCGAGATAATCAGCCAGCATCTGCCGCGTCCAGTGCGGGTTCTGCTGCAGTGCCGTCGCGGTAATATCAGGTGCATACCAGGTGCCCAGCGACGCGCCCTGAAGATATTTACCCTGCTGTTCCGCCATCAGGAAATTGCGCGGCGTATGACAGGTGCTGCAGTGAGTCAGGCCCTGGACCAGATAAGCGCCGCGGTTCCACGCTTCACTCTGGGTGGCATCCGGCTGATAAACCTTGTCGTCAGCGAACAGCAAATTCCAGGCTGCCATGCTGAAACGCAGACTGAACGGGAATGGCAATGCCGTCTGCTGCGGTATTACATCCACCGGTTGCACGCCGTGCATAAAGTAAGCATAGAGCGCTGACACATCGTCATCGGTCAGTCTGGCGTAGGCCGTATAAGGCATCGCCGGATAGAGCCGGCTGCCATCTCCGCGTAGGCCTTTACGCAGCGCTGCCGCGAACTGCGCTTCACTGTAGTTGCCAATACCGGCCTGTTTCGAAGGCGTGATATTGGTGCTGAAGATGGTACCCAGCGGACTGACAATGGCGTGGCCGCCGCTGAACGGGGCTTTGCCCTCTTCCGTATGACAGGCTCCGCAGTCACCGGCTATCGCCAGGTATTCGCCGCGCCTGATGAGCTCGCTCTGGTCTGGTGACTGAGCATGAACGGACGCTGCCAGTAGCGCGCCAGCGATAAACAAAGGCCAGTACTTAACCATGTTGAGTCTCCTGCAGAATTTTGTCTGCAGTGCGCAGCGCCAGCGCCATTGCAGTCAGCGTGACGTTACAGGTGCCGACGGTAGGCATCACACCGGTTCCGACCATAAACAGATTTTGATGGTCATGCGCCCGTCCCCATTGATCGGTTACGCTGGTCGCGGGATCGAGACCCATTGATAGCGTGCCGGTAATATGCTGACGGTTAGAAAATTTTCCGGTTTTGCTGTGTCTGATATTGGTCGCTCCCAGGCGTGCTGCGATGGCGTCGTAGCACGCCTGGGTTTTGGCCGTGCCTTTCACTACATAGTCGTTAATATCCCAGTAAAGTGAAGGTGTTGGCAGACCCAGCGCATCTTTATTGCTGCTCAGCGTGACGCGATTATTGGGATCGGGTAACTGCTCCAGCGCATTCTTAATGCTGAGGCGTCGCGCAGCGCGGAAGCGGATCTCATCCTGCAGTTTTTTGCCAAAATAACCCTCCGCCAGCACTTCTTTTGTTACTGCGGCAACCTGTGACGCGTTAGAGATATCAATGCGGAACGGCGAGTGTTCCCGACGGAAATCACCGTCACGGAACTGGCCAATCGAACAGGGACTGACAGGTCCACGTCCTGGCCAGATCTCCTCATCGACATCAAAAGTGACGCTTATTGCCGGGTGATCGCACAGGTTGCGGCCAACATTGTCACGGGTATTCGCGATGCCCTGCAGGAATTTGTCGCTGGCTGACATCAGCAGCAACTTTGGCGTTTCAATGGCGTTAGCGGCCAGCACAAAGGTCTCAGCCGTAACGCGATGGCTCACTTTATTCCAGTCATAGTAATTGGCGGCGGTGATGCGGCCTTGCGCATCGTGTTCAAGCTGATAGACAACCGCTTCGGTGACGACCTGAACGCCGCTGTTTTCAGCCTGCTGCGCCGCTATACCACCGTGATACTGCGCATCAATCGGGCAGACCGGCATGCAGTTATTATTACCACAACAGGCGGGACGCCCATCGAAACTGCGGCTGTTACGACCGGTACTGTCATCCAGCACGGTGAAATCGGGCGCCAGACGTGACGTTATGCGCTGCTGAAGCCAGGAAGCCGGCACGCGATCCATCGGATACGGTTTGCTGCGCGGCGAACCGTTATCCGGTGAGCCGCCCACACCCGCAATCACTTCAGCCTGATAATAATATTCCTCCAGATCGTCATAGCCGATCGGCCAGTCTTTTCCGACGCCATATTGGCTGTGCTGACGAAAATCATTAGGGACAAAACGCCACAGCTGTGCTGCCCAGTGCCAGCTCGTGCCGCCAAACATGCGGATATATTGCGCCGCAAATGGATGCGGACCGGCCTGCTGCAGATAATCATTGGGTTCTGGCGTATAACGCGGCTGCGGGGCCAGCGGCGAAAACGGATAAGGTGACATAAAGTCAGATTTAAACGCAGAGGCGCGGAAGCGTTCGACCAGCTGATCGCGGCCCACTTTAGGACCGGATTCCAGTAACAGTACAGTTTTACCAGCTTTGGCCAGACGCGTAGCCAGCAGCGAACCGTTGACGCCCGCACCAATCACTACCACGTCGGCAGATTTATTGTTATTCATTTAAAACATCACTTTTTTAGTCAGGGCTGTTTTGCCCAGCTTCCTAAAGGACCGTACGAAAAACCGGGCGGCACGACTTTGTCACTGACCAGCTGACTGGAAAGCGTATTGATGTACGTGACATACAGAGCATCCTTCCCTTTGCCGACGACGCCGTTGTACCAGCCACCGAGTATGACCTTTGCCAGCTTTTCACTTTCGGCGTCTGCAGTAGCAAATGTCAGGCGCTCCTTTTGCAGCAACGCTGGCTGGCTTTGCAGCATATTTTTTAACGCGGTCAGGTCAGTCACAAACGATTTTTGCGTCTGGTTAAGGGCCAGCAGTAACGCGTGCGCCAGGGTAGTATTGAGGTCGTCCTGCTGGGTCAGCAGTCGCGAAACCTGAAGGAAATCATCCAGACCATTTATGGGTGTCAGGGGCTGAGCCGCTCTGAGGCCTGGCAGCGGAACCAGATGACCGGCGGCGGTTGCAATTGCAACCAGCCCGGCCATCTTCAGCACGCGGCGGCGTGAATAGTGATTCATAGTGTTATCCGGTAAACGTCGGCCACTGTTCTGCAGGTGACAAGGTACATGGCTACAGTCCATGTGCCCTGCTAAGCAGCCGATTAAGAGAAGAAAGACTGAGCATCGATTCAGTAAAGGGAGAGCGCGGCAGTGCTAAGGGACTAAGATTGTCCGCCAGAAAGAGAATGTCAGCACGCAACGCTGGCTTGAGTAACCAATCAGCCTGTCTGACCAACAGATAGTGCATATGTTATCCCTGTAAAATGAGACCGCTGGTTAATTATCAGATAAGGCAATGGTACCCTCCAATCTATTAACCTGGCTTGCCGCTAAATTTTATTACTTATATTTCTTCTGGCAGCGAGTATATTAAATAGATCCTAAACGAAAGCTATACCACGTTACAGGCCTGTCTTAAAGATACTGTTTTCAGCCATATCCGCAAAGCCGTTACAGGCTCAGCGCGGGATTGTGAGTTCAGCAGAGGAAAATGGGATGTTGTCACGCCCTGCCCCTCAAAACGCAATATATTAGCCGGTGGGTTATTAATAAAAAGGAATATAAAACAGCACAGATATAAATATCTTTTTAAATAAATAATAAAAAGTTTAACTATCTGAGTTTTAAGATATCCATCTTTTATTTTGATGAAATTAACCTGCAGTAAATTAGACAGTGATTTCAGTGAATAAAAAACCATTAATTAGCTGCTGTTATAAAAAAGGCAATAGTTCTTCATCAAAAAAATGCCGGAGTAATGGTCATTATCATTCTTCCGGCATAATTTAGCTGACTCAGATTTTTAGTGACAATAAGAACGCGGAATCACTTTTCCAGCTGACCCGATGCTTTATTGATCGCATCCTGCAGCGCTTTTTCGTCAGTGCCGCCAGGGAAAATTGTCACGTTATCCATTGATGCGCCTGATGCTGGCATCACGATCATGCCAGGTGTTCCCTGAAATCCCAGGTTTTGTGCCAGTGCATCGGTACGTGCCAGAATACCAAGCATCTCCTGTTCGTCCTTAGCTTTTAACTTGCTGGCACCGGCGGCTGAAGCCGCTTTATTGATATCGCTTTGGGTCAACTGTCCTTCAGTGTGGTTAGTGGCAAAGAGCGCATCATGATAATTCATGTAAGCATCGCCGCCCTTCTGCTGCCAGATTTTCAGACCCGTTTCGGCTGCTTTCAGAGAGGGTTTCCAGCGATAACCAAAAATAGGCCATTCTTTGAAAACAAAACGTACCTGAGGATTGTTCTTCATTAACGACTTAATCACCGGGGCCTGGTGCGAACAGACGCTACACTGGTAATCGAAGAACTCTGTAAACACCACTTTTGCGTCGGCGGGGCCGATTGAAGGCACGGATTTGTCATTCAGTAATGCATCCTGATGCTGCAAAACGGCGCTGGTCATGACTTTACGCTGCTCTTCATGCTGCAACTGCTGAAGTTTTTGATCGACTTCAATCAGTAACTCCGGATGTTTAAGTAAATACGCTTTAGCCACCTCTCCAATTCGTGCTTCCTGTTCAGGCGTAAACAGCGCTTCAGAGCCTGCAGCGCCTCCTGTCGTGGATTTCTCCGCTTTGTCGGCATCAGTTGTTTTATTTTCGGGTGCAACCTGAGGCTGCGATGAGATCTCGACTTTTCCTGTAGCGCTCTCAGCAGGCTGTTTATCAGCATCAGATGTTACTTTTTCAGGCTGAGGCTGTGCCGCTTCTGTTGCGTCAGGCTTTTGTGATGCAGCGGCAGGCGCAGCGGTTGGTGCTTCCGGGGCGGCGTCTGAGGGTGTTTCATTGTGCTGTGATGAGGACGCAGAATCAGATGTCAGCGCTGCTGTTGTATTGTCTTTTTTACCGCTTTGCGGTTTTGAATCCGCGTCAGATTGAGCGGTAACTGGTGCTGATGCTGACGAAGTATCGCTTACAGCCTGCTCACTGACGCTGGCATGATTCTCTGCAATATCAGAGACAACGGTCTCATTCGCCATTGCAGTTGAAACGCTGGTAGTCCCTGCCAGCAACATAATGGCCAGTGCCAGATTATTCATTCTCATTGCTTGTTTTGTCCTGAAAGTTGGGTCGTTCACGTGTTATAGCGATAGCCATCGCTCTGGTGCCCGGATTAACGATGTGGATCCCCGGCAGCGCCTGTAAGCGTTGATCTGCGCTGCTATGCCTGAGCAAAACAGCAACGATGACAAAAGAAGAGCGGCGCTGCAGTAGCAGCGCTCTGGCTATTTTCATTAGTGCTCTCTGTAACTTATTGATGCACGTCATATAAAACGGCATTAAGTGATTGACCACCCTGCTTTCAGTACTGAATTGAGCCTGGGTTTAAGCTGTTACGCTGACAGGCCTGACACGCACGATAGCCGAATGACTTAATAAAAGATTATTTGTATGATGTAACTAATTAATCGTTATTTATCTTCTCTCGGAAATTTCACATTTCTTTCGGGTAAATATCGCTTTCGGCACAGGCACATTACTCTCTCAGCACTGTCACCCGACCTCAAACAGTCAATAAAGGAAACATTGATGAAAACTTCATATGCTTTGATTGCTACATTACTGATGACTTCTGGCGCGTCCGCTATCGCAGCCCAGCCGGCTGCCGCAAAAAACCCGCTGAGCGTGCACGTTCTTAATCTGCAGACGGGCCAGCCAACAGCCGGTATTGAAGTTGAACTGGATCAGAAACAGCAGGATAACTGGGTGAAGCTGGCATCAGGCGTCACCGATAACAACGGTCGTATCAGCGCCCTGTTCCCGCAGGACAAAACGGCCAGCGCAGGCAGCTACCGCGTCGTATTTAAAACCGGCGACTTCTATAAAAAGAGCAACCAGAAGACCTTCTTCCCTGAGATCCCGGTTGAGTTCAACATGGAAGCGAACGGTGAGCACTACCACATTCCGTTACTGCTGAGCCCGTTTGGTTACTCCACCTATCGCGGCAACTGATGACCGTCCGGCACTCAGGTGCCGGACTCCCCCTCTCCCGCGACACGCGCCGGAAAACTGGCCACCAGCCAGTCAATGAAAACCCGTAACCGTTGCGTCACGTGCCGGTTTTGCGGATAGACCAGATGAAACGGATAGCCCGCGGGCCGCCAGTCGCGCAGGATCTCCACCATCTCACCCCGCCGCAGAATCGAAGACAGCGAATAGCTGAACGTCTGAATAATCCCCAGCCCTGCCAGTCCCGCGGCCAGATGCCCGTTACTCTCATTGACGCCAATGCGATGCCCACTGATGATCTCCACTTTCTCTCCCTGCCGTTCGAACCGTAGCGGAAATGGCTTGCCGGTTTGCGGCGAAAGGTAACTCACCAGCCGGTGCCCGTTACGCAATTCATCAGGATAGGCAGGTACACCAGACGCTTTCAGATAGGCGGGTGTCGCGCAGGTGATCAGCGTGGCGTGACCAATCAGTCGGGCGACCAGTGAAGAGTCAGCCAGAGGACCGCCACGGATCACACAGTCAACGTTATCGCTAATCAGGTTAACCGGGCGATCGGAGACGCCAAGGTCGAGCGTAATGTCCGGATAGCGGGCAAAGAAGTCAGGCAACAGCGGGATCAGGATATCCCGCGCGGTCGATCCGCCGATATCGACACGTAAATGCCCGCGCGGCTTACTGCGCAGCGCATTGAAACAGGCATCGATATCTTCCAGATCGTGCAGGATACGCAGTGCCTTCTCATAGTATTCCCGCCCCTCCGCGGTAACGGTCACCCGTCGGGTCGTGCGCTGCAGGAGCCTGACGGAGAGATGCGCTTCCAGCTCCTGAACCAGCTTGCTCAGCGTGGCTTTCGGCATGTTCAGCGAGTCCGCCGCGCGGGTAAAACTGCCGCTTTCCACTACCCGTGAAAAGGC
>Ga0209371_1001953_pt1 | contig 12501 bp, 12 predicted proteins | sample AgamicAtAmrz_FD_187165 | JGI IMG/M metagenome (GOLD analysis project Ga0209371, IMG submission 187165) | Agave microbial communities from Guanajuato, Mexico - At.Am.rz (SPAdes) (version 2) | ecosystem: Host-associated > Plants > Roots > Rhizosphere | place: Guanajato, Mexico | collected 2012-06-07
CGGAAATATGATTCATTGCGCTTCCGGTAAAAGAGCGAGACATCAAATCAGGCAGGCTGATATTGAGTGCATCACATTAATTAACGTTGAAAGCGATAATAGGCAGCTGGTCAGAACGAAGTAAATAGCGTGGTTATTACAATATACGCAAAGCTAATTCATATTACAGCTTTGCATTTTAAATGCATATATGGCTGGTACTACAGAAGTGAAAGTGTCGGGTTTATATAAAAATAAAAACCAGCTTCAGTGGCTGGTTTTTATTTTTATGGTAATGATGTGCTGGAATTATTTACCTGCAGACTCAGGCATCGCTGAGGAGTGGTGGGTCGAAATTTTCCAGCCCTGACCATCCCAGATATAGGTAAACGTATAGCGCGCGGTTACCTGCGTGTTATCTTTAAACATAAAGGTATAAACGCCGGCATCAATCGCTTTATTACAGCCGGTTCTGATGGTGCGGGAGTTGATTTTACCGCGCGGCCCTTTTTTCAGGAAGTCTTTGAAGTAATCAATCCGTTCCTGATCGGTGAGTCTGACCTGATTGGAGATGGTTGGCAGTAATACCGCATCGCTGACATAGAGTTGCGAAACCTTCGTCGCATCGCCGGTTGCCAGCGTGTCATTCCACTTGTCGAACAGGCTGGCGACATCCTGTTCAGAGGCTTTAATGCAGGTTTCCGGCTGCTGTGCCAGCGTAATGGCGGGCGCACAAAGCAGACCTGTCAGGCATAATGATAATAACGTTTTTTTCATGAAATAGTCTCCATTTACTCATTCTGGCTCAGGACGGTGCTCTCGATTATCTGAGAAAACACCGATATGTTCGGTGTAAAATAAGAAGGATTGAATCTGAATCGTAAAATATTTTGATGTTCAATGATGCCGGCTTAAATGAATTTCACTCTTTTTCGGTCAGGTGTTTGTGCAATTGTGGCATCAGTATTCTGCTATTCTTAACTCACAATATCTTAGCGATGCTCTTTTCTGGAAGTTAAATCTGTAAAATATGCATATTTAGATTTTTATTCTAACTTCCTGTCGCCATCCTGTGGCTGACAAGGATCTCACTAATGATATTTGTCGGGGGGGCTTGCATGGCAAAGATTATGTTTCCGGAAAGTGTTCTTTGATAGAAAACAGGGTTAAATAAAAAGTGTTAAGTTGAATGGCTTTATTTACAGGAAGTGAAGTTTCCGATATTTAAAATAACCCCGTGGCGCTAGCTGCACTGCAATATAAAATGAATATGAAGACCTGCCGTTGAGTTCCCCCCGCACGCTCCATCAAATGTCTCCGCCGTTGTTATCTTTTGATGACGAAGCTGATCCTGAGTCTGGCTTCGTATAATTATTCTTATACGAAGCCATGACAGTATGGATGCGCCGGGTTATGATGACAGACAGTCAAAACCACTTTATAAAATGGCAGCGCTACGCAAATTCTGGCCGGTTGCCCCCCTGCTTTTTTCTCAGAATTCACGTAGCGCGATCAACGCCATTTTCGGTCAATCAGTGAGCAAAAATGACAGAGTTAGTGCCGTTAACTGAACTGCAGATGAACCGGAGCGGGGATATCGCTGAACGCCTCAGACAATTTGTGCAGGACAAAGAAGCCTTTTCGCCTAACACGTGGCGACAGCTACTGAGCGTGATGCGGATCTGCAATCAGTGGTCGGAAGAAAATCAGCGTAGCTTCCTGCCGATGAGCGCTGACGATTTGCGAGACTATATCGCTTTTCTGGCTGAAAGCGGACGGGCTTCCTCTACCGTCACATCACACGCGGCGCTGATTTCAATGTTACACCGTAACGCCGGTCTGCCTGTACCTAACACTTCGCCGCAGGTTTTTCGTGCGATGAAGAAGATCAATCGGGTGGCGGTGATGAGTGGCGAGCGTGCGGGACAGGCTGTGCCCTTCAGGCTGAGCGATCTGCTGGCGCTGGACAGGCAGTGGTCAGGAGCTGACAGCCTCCAGGCGCGACGCGATCTGGCCTTTCTGCACGTCGCATACGCAACGCTGCTGCGTATCAGTGAAATATCGCGGTTACGGGTGCGCGATGTGATGCGGGCCGGTGATGGACGTATCATCCTGGATGTGGCCTGGACTAAAACCGTTGTCCAGACCGGTGGATTAATTAAAGCCCTCAGTACGCATTCCACCCAGCGGCTGGAGCAGTGGCTGGAGGCATCCGGGCTTTCCGGCCAGCCCGATGCCTATCTGTTTACCGCTGTCCACCGCTCGGGACGTTCCCTTCCAGCCGAAAAGCCTATAAGCACCCGGGCTCTGGAGCAGATTTTCGAACGTGCCTGGCGCTGCGCGGGAAAAACCGGAGGCGTGAAAGCCAATAAAAATCGCTATACCGGCTGGAGTGGCCACAGCGCAAGGGTTGGCGCAGCACAGGATATGGCAGACAAAGGCTACCCCATAGCCAGAATCATGCAGGAAGGCACCTGGAAAAAGCCGGAGACGCTGATGCGCTATATCCGTCATGTTGAAGCCCATAAAGGCGCCATGGTGGAGTTTATGGAACAGCATGCTGATGCCGTGCTGCCTGATTAATGCTGCAATAAATGAGTATTCAGCGTCCGGCATGCATCAAGTTATCCACAGAAAAAGTGGACAGCCTGTGCGTAAGCCGGTACGGAGTCCCTTTTTTCAGGCTAATCGTCGGAGGCATCCCGCTGATTAGAGAGCGGTTTTCCTGCTTCGCGATGCTCTGCCGCCATTCCGCTCAGATTTCCGCTCTCGCACGGCTCGCTGTGCGGGTATCTCTCGCGGCGAAAGACAATTCTCTCGCCCTTTCACAGAATGCCCGGTCAGGCATATCCGCCCTGCTTATCACAACTGCCGTGGCAGCCCTGGCAACGCCCTTTTTCCTCACTGAGCATGATGGGGATGTTTTTTACCCTGTTGCCTGATTTACGCAGTGCCAGCAGAATAATGCCGTTCAGCAGCAGCACGCTTAAGATGCAGGATGCGCTGAATGCGGGATGTTCAGCAAACGTGACCGCCTGATAAAAGAGTGTAGCCGTGGTGTAGGCGATGTTCAGTCCCCAGAAAAAGGAGAACATCATCCATTTTTTGCCCGCTTCGCGTGCAATCGCTCCCATGACGGAGACACAGGGAACATAGAGCAGGACGAAGATCAGGTAGCTATAAGCGGCAAACCCGCTGCCAAATTTATCTGACATTACACTCATCGGGCCGGACGCCATGTCGCCATCACCTTTACTGGCCTCAATGGGATGCGCCAGTGCATCAATCCTGAACGCAGCCTTTAAGCCAGTCCAGGTGTCTGTCAGCGCCTCTTTTAACTCACCTCCCAGTTCAAAAGCCTGCGGATCAAACGGGCTGCTCTGAATCGCTTCTGTGGTGTAAAGACTGTTAAGTGTGCCCACCACCACCTCTTTCGCCATAATGCCGCTCACCAGTCCCACGGTTGCCTGCCAGTTATCCTGTGTGACACCTATCGGTAGCAGCGCCGGCGTTATCGCTTTACTGGTCGCAGCCAGTGCGGAGTGGTTAATGTCATTCACCAGCTGGCCATTGAATGCAAAACTGCTCAGCACACCAATCAGCATACTCACCAGGATAATGACCTGCCCGGCCCGCACCACAAACATTTTCAGCCGCTGCCACGTCTGTAGCAGCAGGCTTTTAAGGTGGGGCCGGTGATAGACCGGCAGCTCCATGATAAACGGTGAAGCTTCGCCTCCCAGCAGGGTATGCTTGAGTACCAGCCCGGTCACGACCGCGACGACAATCCCCAGCAGATAGAGGGAGAAAACCAGGCTGGAGCTGTGTGCATGGAAAAATGCCGCAGCGAAAACCGCAAAAATCGCCAGCCGCGCACCGCACGACATAAAGGGCGCAATCAGCACCGTCAGCAGACGCTCACGCGGCGTGTCCAGCGTACGTGTTCCCATCACTGAGGGCACGTTACAGCCAAAGCCGACAATCAATGGCACAAAAGATTTTCCCGGCAGGCCCAGTGACTGCATCAATCGATCCATTACAAAGGCGGCGCGAGCCATATAGCCAGAGTCTTCCAGAAAAGCGAGGAACAGGAACATCAGGCCGATCTGCGGAATAATCGGCAGCACCGTGTTGATGCCTGCACCGATCCCCTGCGCCAGAAATACCGTCAGCCAGGCCGGGAAGTGACAGACAGATCCCAGCCATTGAGCGCCATGAATAAATATCGCTACCGAACTGCTGTCGAATAGCGGCTGGAGGGCCGCGCCGATATTGATGGAGAGTACAAACATCACATACATCACCGCCAGAAAGATCGGAACACCGAGCCAGCGGTTCAGGACTATCTGATCTATCCGGCTGGTCAGATCCGCGGGCGCGGCCTGAGCGGTATTACTGACGGCCGCACAAATCCTGTTAATGGCGCGATAGCGATAGTCGGCAATCTGTACGCCAGCCTCTTCGCCCGCCTGCTGCATGATTTCAGGTAAGTGAGCTTCCAGTTCCGGGCAAAGCTTCAGACTGTTGATGTCGCCTTCCAGCAATTGCAGGGCCAGCCAGCGGCGTTTCTGCGGCGCCAGGGTGGCAGACATCTGCTGACAAAGCTGCCCGATAGCCGATTCAATCGCTGCCGGGTAGCGCACCTGCTCCGGTGCGCGGTAAATCTGCGGTTCATCGATCAACGCCTTAAGCTGTGCAATGCCGTCACCTCTGGTTGAGGTCAGTGAAACAACCGGACAGCCCATCCGGGCTGACAGGGCTTCCGTATCGATAGTGATGTTCTGGCTGGCGGCGATATCCTGCATGTTGAGGGCAATAATACAGGGTAGCCCCAGCTCCAGTAGCTGAAGCGTCAGGAACAGGTTGCTTTCGAGACGGGAGGCATCGACGACGTTAATCACGATGTCGGCATGCTCCTGATAAAGATACTGACAGGCGATGCTCTCATCAATGGAGCTTTCGGCAGAAAGGGTTGTCAGTGAGCGGGTTCCCGGTAAATCGATGAGCCGGACATCTGACCGGGCCGTAAAGAACTGTCCCTCCTTACGCTCAACCGTGACTCCCGCCCAGTTTCCCACCCGCTGACGCGCGCCGGTGAGCTGATTAAACAGCGTCGTTTTGCCGGTATTTGGGTTGCCAATCAGCCCGATAGTTATCTTTTTCATCAGACGATCTCCTCCAGAATAATCGCATCCAGGTCACGCTGTCGCACCGCCAGACTGACGCGTCGGGTTGAGATTTGTATCGGGTCACCCAGGGGGGCGACACGAATAATTCCAATTACTGCCCCCGGCAGCATGCCCATCGTCAGTAATTTCTGACGCCAGGTGGAGTTAACTGAGGGGTGATAGCCCACTATCCGGTAGGAGCAGCCAGTGTTAATTGCCATACCATGCCCTGCCTCTGAGTAAGAAGCACTTATTCTACAAATGATAAGCATTTCGCTTTTTGATCTGACGTAGGGCCGGCAGGGGAAAACTGTCGTTATTGTCAACGGCAGCTCAACAGGCAGTTAAAAGGAATAATTCAGCGGGATAAACGGGGCAATGAGGCGTACTCAGTGTCGGATTTGTGCCAGTTCCTCATCGGTCAGGCCGGTCATCTTCATGACGGTATCGCGGTCGAGGCCATTCTGCAGCATCGTCCGCGCAATTTTCAGGGTTGCGTCGCGTTCACCTTCAGAATGGCCTTTCTCTCTGCCAATCTGAATCCCTTCCTCGATGCCTTTCTCAATGCCTTTTTGCTCAAGTTGTTGTGCGATGGTCATGAGTGCGTCTCCGTGTTGCGGCACACGCTGTGCCAGTTCGCGAACAAAGGCTTCGGCGTCGGATGTTTCACCAGCCTGTAAAATATAGTGTACCAGCGATACGACCAGTGATGAAGAGAGATAACCGGCCAGCAGAATGGGCGTCAGCCGGTCTACCAGCTCGGCCAGATCGCGCTGCCTTATGTGCTTCTGCAGCAGTGTCAGCGCCGCCATACTGCGATGCTCTGCAATCTCTTCATCCGGAATAATGGTGACATCAACCAGGGGAAAAGCGCGGCTGTAGAGCTTTTCTGCCAGCAGCGGATCATCAAACTCATCCTGCCACCGTGTAGAGAAGGGATAAGGTGAACGCTTGCCGGCATAGAACAGTACGGGAATGACCAGCGGCAACGTTTTATGTCCCGCCTCCAGATGACGCTGCATGGCCGCCACCGCGTAGCGCATCAGACGGAAGGCCATATGTTTGTCGGGCGTAGACTGATGCTCAATCAGAACATGAATGTAACCGTCGCCAGCGCGTGTTTTAAGGCTGTAAAGCATGTCGCTGAAATATTGCCGAAGGTCATCCTCGACAAACGAACCGGACTCCAGCGTGAGTGTGCTGAGATCGCAGATTTCACGAAGCTCTGCCGGAAGATGAATTTCCATAAAATCACGGGCAATATCTGGCTGAGTCAGAAATTGACGGAACATAGCGTCATGAGGTGTAGGGTATAGCTTTTTTTCATCTGCCCTGACTCCGAAATAGAGACATCTACAGTACTACAGTCGCAAGAGCAACGATGCAGGGTTTCCACAGGCATTATTCGAACATCAGGCACACGTCTCAAAACGTCGCGCCCTTATTACACACGTTCTGTTCATCTTTTTTAAAAGGGATATCGTGTGCCTGCAAAAAAATTGTCAATCGAAGCACTTCGATTAGCTCTTCCCTTCGAAAAAAATCAATCGTTATTCTGGCCTGCTAATCTGCTGGGCCTGCATCATCAAAACAAACTTTTTTGATAAAATGACGCGGCAATATCCACTTAACGTAACTTATATGTAAAGGAAGTTAATATGCGCTTATTGAATGGTTCAGAAACGAAAAGCGTCAGCGGTGCTGATATCGGTTATGCCGAATTGATGGGAATGTGGAATGAGGCGGGCCTGAATTCAGACTACTGCTTCAATTATAATCGAGCCGCTAAAAGTATTAATGCCATCGGCCTGGCCAGCGCGACTGAATACAAAAGCTGGAACAATGCGGCTATAGGTGAAGCCGGATGGACACTCAACGACGCGGGCGAGAAAGTAACCTGGTTTAATAACGGTCTTTTCATTGCTTTTCAGGTCGGCTGACCACCGCGGCGTAACGGCCGAATCCCCACAGTATCAAAGTGAATAATGCTGAAAAGGTTTCTGCATTGCCAGAGACCTTTTCTTCCGGCATGCCCGATTAGTTACATCATACATTACCTGAAGAACATTACTTACGGCCCTTCGGGCCGCGCGGGGCGGCTTGTCAAAGGGCACTCGGTATGTCAGGACGGCTCCGACAGAGTTTGCCTGAGAGGGGCAGAAACGTTCAGGCTTGCACGGGTTATACTGTTTAATATTAATGGTTGTTGTAACTAATTTGGTTTTTGTTTTTACTGACACTTCGTACTTTATCTCTCGTCTCTTACCTGACAAGCCAAATAATCGTGGATTACGTTTGCCTGGGATCTGTGCGTCACTTCTGTTGCGGGAGCGATATCTCAATCTTCAAATAGCGTTTGAAGCTCACAGTTTAACGACCGGCTTTTGGTGAAATGGAGCGATTACCTGAGCCTGTAACATCATAAATTTTCCCGCATTCGGCAGATACTCTTTTTTAAAATGATTCTGACGCCTTAAGCCTCGAGCGTTTGTTAAAAAAACGCCACTCAGAAGAGTGGCTAAAATAGGGTTAATTTGCATTCCAATAGTAACCTGTAATCAGGTTTAGTAAAGCGCTCATCCTCTTTAAATTTTCTTTTTTCAAAGACTGAATCACATAATCATCCTGATTTTTCCAATAACCCATCTGGCTTTGCCTCAGCGCTATTCATTGAAACTTTATCTGACCAAAAACCGGACCCAGACAAATGTTGCTGTGATCGCCCACAGCATAAACTTTCAGGCGACACTGGCGGGTTAATTTTAATCAGGTAACCCTGTTCATCAATAAAGGTTCAATTTCAGGGCGACATGATCCTCGCGATAAATGATCCAGATCAATTAATTTATCGGAAATATTTTGAACTCTCTACGGTTATAACGTCGTTTAGGAATGCGAAATCATAATACGGCATCGTCTAAACAGGAATAAACGAGAACTATTATGAAATTCTCTGCAACTGTCCGCAGAAGTGCCATCACCCTTGCCATGATGCTCTCAGCCATGTCACTCGCTGCCTGCTCCGGGAGTTACATCATCTCAACCACAGATGGCCACATGATTACGACCCAGGGCAAGCCGGCTAAAGATAAAGAGACCGGAATGATTGCCTATAAGGATACGGATGGAAATATGCACCAGCTCCAGCAGCATGATGTTAAGGAAATTGTACAAAAATAGGCCTTTTCTGAACTGAGCAGGATGCCTCCATGCTCTGATTCAATGGGAAACAGATTCGATGAAACGTAGTTTAATCAGCCTTTGCTTACTGCTGTGCGCCTCTTCCTCTGCAATGGCGATAGGCCTGAACGCCGAACAAGGCAAAAACTTCACCACTCTTGATGCCGGGATAGGCCGTTCATCCAGCGGTATCTTTCTGGACAGTCAGTGGATAAAAAATACGGCAGATGGCGTTCAGGTTGCTCAGGCAGGAACGGGTTATAACCTGGCGCTCGGGCCAGTGATGGTGACTGCCGGCGTCAAAGCCACGTATATCGGCGGCAAAAAGGGAGATAACGGTGTCGCGTTTCCGGTTGGCGGGGGTGTAAAACTCACTCTGCCGGCCAGCCTGGCGCTATATGGCGAAGGCTATTCAGCTCCTGAATCATTTACCAGTAGCGTTAAAAACTTCGCAGAGGCAGAGGGCGGGATCAGCTGGTCCCCCCTTGGGCAACTGGTTGTAAAAGCGGGCTACCGCTATGCCGGCGTTGATGGCCGGGATGGACGCCCGGGCCATACCCTGATTGATGGCCCTTATATCGGTGGCGGTCTGACATTTTAACAATGGCTGAGAAACAGATGATGAAACCCTGCCTGTTACTTTTATTCACTCTTTGTCTGACCGGATGCGTTCAGTACAAATGGGTTAAACCTGATGCCTCTGAGCAGCAGGAGATGATGGCCGAAACCGCGTGTCAGGCTCAGGCACTACGCGAACTGCCACCTGATAACATTGTCAGTGGCAAATACACGTCTCACGACGACAAACACAAAACAACGGATACCGATTACTCCACAAGTGACGCGAACGAAAGTCAGCGAGAAATTCTGGTGAAAGACTGTATGTTCAGACAGGGCTGGCAACAGATTGAGGTTCAGCAGTAATGACCTTATGACACGCGTGGCCGGGAGAATGCCTTCTGGCCCGTTCTGTTTCGCGGAACCTTTTAAACGTTCTTACAGAGGATCGTTCTCCGCCTGATCCCTGCGCTGTTCATGCGCCGCGTGTCGGCAGCGTTCAGAGCAATATTTCACCTCCTCCCAGCATCTTTCCCATTTTTTTCGCCAGCTCATCGGTTTTTTGCACGTCTGACAGTAACGAACCGGTAATGACTTTTTATTCCCCTTAAACACGTTACTCCTCCGCCTGATCAATCATAATGCTGCTGTTAACACCTCCGTTATCTGAGTGTAGCTCAGCCCGGCAGAGAACCGCTTTCAGATCACCTGAGCCATATTGTCATCATAGATTTCAGATACGGCCTCTGCCGGTTAATAACCGCATAAAATATGACCATATTAACTGGTAAGAGTGGCTCATGAAGGCTCGATCGGATATCGACCCCTGAATCTGACGGTTATATACGTTTTCAGCAGTACACGCTTCTGAAAGCAAATTAATTACATCGGGCAACAATCTGACTGTGTTAACGCCCGTTAAGGTTGGTGGTAACCAACCGCTTTACTTTGTAAGTGTCATGCAGCGCACTGCTGATATCGGTGCGTGTTGCAATGATTTTGTGATGCTGCTCATCAGATCCTCTTCCCCTCCCCGACAGTAAGGATGTGTCACCTTTAATGCATCCTGCGCAATAATACCGTCAGATAATATTACGCAGGATGACATCAGGGGACCATCATCCACTTAATTACCTGAACTGTGGCTGATCGCAGAGTAATTAAAACCGTAAATTGTCTGTCTGAAGAACAGATAAAAATTCGCCTGACTCCGCTCAGGTTGTATCCAGCTTTTCAGATACGTCTCCCTGTAACGCGTAAAAGCCAACCGGCACACCGTTTAGTAAGTCGTATAAATCCGCATTATGTTACCAGGAAAATGTCAAATTACTGATAAAGAAGCTGACTATCAATATGTTATGAATAAAATCATACTGACCGGTCTGTCTTAAATTAAGTTGCCTGGCATTTTTCAATAAGCATTTTTACAGAGTAATCAGGCGTTACAGGAGAGGCACATGCCGTGTTACCTGATGCCTGGTGTAAATAACTTTATCTCTTTATGGGTCAGCAGTGCTGAGCAGAGAGCAGCCGGCTTCGCTTGAAAAACGACGAACAAGTCTGGTAAATGGCTGAATTAACCGAGGAGCACGATCAGATTTTTTTGACAACGCATGTGAGGAGAGAGGAAAAAATGCGTAAATTTACTTTTGTTTAACGCTCATGCGCTAAATAGAGTTTCAACTCTCTCAGAAAGCGATTAATATGGCTGGGTTGAACTCCAGGTTCTGTATTTGATTCTTCGAAGGCAAGCATCTTAAAAAAGCAGGTCTGACGAAAAGCATCAGCGTGAACCCGCTCTGTATTTTATTATCTGAACATGACTATGGTGACTTTGATGAGTGATACTCTCAATAGCTTGAATAATATCCGCACCCTTCGCGCAAACGCTCGCGAGCTTGATCTTGCTGCTTTAGAAGAAATGCTGGAAAAACTGTCGGTTGTCGTTAGCGAGCGTCGTGAAGAAGCGCAGGCTTCTGAAGCGGCTAATCGTGAAAAAGCGGAGAAACTGGCAAAATACCGCGAATTACTGCTGCAGGAAGGTATCGATCCTAACGAGCTGTTAAACGGTATGCAGACTGCACCTACTGAGAAGAAAAAACGCGCGCCGCGCCCGGCTAAATATCAGTACACCGATGAAAATGGCGAAGTTAAGCAGTGGACCGGCCAGGGCCGTACTCCCTCTGCGATTAAAGCGGCCATTGATGAAGGTAAATCGCTGGATGATTTCCTGATTTAATCCGGAACGCATTGATGAAACCCGCCTGGCAACGTCAGGCGGTTTTTTCTGTGTCCGGCTGTTAAGCAAAACGGCAGGAAGCCAACACTGTATTGCATGCGTCTCCTCCTCCTCACATAACTTTGTTTTCCTGCAGGCCTTAGCGGATAAGCAGAATGACGCTAACCTCAATCCTCCACACCTTCCGTCAATACGCCCAGACAGTCCACAGACAGCGTTGATCGCGGATGTTCAGCGATAACGATCTTCGCCCATCACCTGATTACGCCCTGTCCGTTTCGCGCGATACAGCGCCTCGTCCGCCCGCGCTATTAGCGCCTGTGGCGCCGGCGGAGAGTCAGTCGTCAGACACACAGCACAGCCAGCACTCAGCGTGACATGCTTTTGCGGCAGTTCAGAAGTGAGGTGCGGAATATCAAGCTGATTAACGGCTGCGATGAGAGTTTCAGCGAGATGGAGCGCGGCTGACAGCGGCTGACCGGGCAGAATAATTGCAAACTCCTCTCCGCCGTAGCGTGCCGTGAGTTCGTTTTTACGCCGCGTGTTCTCTGCCAGCACGGCAGCAACTTTTTTCAGACAATCATCACCGGCCACATGGCCATAGGTGTCGTTGTAACGTTTGAAATAGTCGATATCAAACAGAATCAGTGATACGGGCTCGCCGCTGAGCGCCGCCTTCTGCAGGCTCTGCATCAGCATTTGATCAAAATAGCGACGGTTGGCGACGCCTGTCAGGCCATCACTGTGTGCCAGCTTTTCCAGGGAGCGGTTAGCTGCGGTCAGCTCATCGCGCAGCCGGGTCAGCTCACGCTGATACCGCAGCGTATGCCGTGCCTGACGCAGTACAAAGTTACCCAATAAGATGATAACGGCCAGCAAGATCAGGCTCAGTATCAGATCCTGTACCCAGCCTCTGAGCCAGTGCTGAAACAGGGCGCGTTTGTCATACCCGGCGGCCACCACCAGCGGATAGCGCTGCGATCGGACAAAACCAAAGATGCGCTGTTTACCATCCAGTGCGGCGGTCCACTGACCGCTGCCTTTGTCGGCATTCGCCAGCATCTGCAGGAAAAGCGGACTCACCGAGAGGTTTTTACCGATGTAGCTATCCGGCATTGGCCGGGCGTAGAGCACCGTACTGTCTGCCAGCATCAGCACCAGGACATCCCCTTCACTGAGCTCGTAGTAGCTGTAAAAACGGCGGAAGTAGTCCACTTTGATGGTGGCCAGTAAAACGCCGCGAAACCCGTTATAGGCATCATTAAGGCGCAGCGTCACCGGAATCACCAGTTCATGCGTGGTGCGACTGCGCAGCACCGGGCCAACATGCAGAGTGTTTCGCAGACTGGAGCGGTGATAAGCAAAATATTCGCGATC
>Ga0209371_1001957_pt1 | contig 12483 bp, 14 predicted proteins | sample AgamicAtAmrz_FD_187165 | JGI IMG/M metagenome (GOLD analysis project Ga0209371, IMG submission 187165) | Agave microbial communities from Guanajuato, Mexico - At.Am.rz (SPAdes) (version 2) | ecosystem: Host-associated > Plants > Roots > Rhizosphere | place: Guanajato, Mexico | collected 2012-06-07
TACCGGGCGGAGGGCGAATATTTCCGCAATGGCTATGCCGTCGATGGCCCGGTGGTCGACGTAGTGATGCGGCAAAATCTGACGATCATGAAATATCAGGTATCGAGCGGCGATTATGCGCGCTGCGTAGCGGAAGGCGGCTGTCAGCAGCCGGAACCCGGCTTTGCCGCTCCAGTCGGCGGCGAGGTACCGGCAACTGGTATCAGCCAGGATGACGCCCGCGCTTATGCGACGTGGCTGAGTGAGCGGACAGGCGACGTCTGGCGCCTGCCGAGCGACGCTGAACTGGCTTTCGCCGCCGGCTCGCATTTTCCGGATGAGACGCTGGGTGTCGGCGCGGACAGCGAAAACCCGGCCTTGCGTTGGCTGGCCGATTACGAGCGGCAGACCAGCCGTAAAGCCTCGGGCAACCCGGTTCCGCAATCCTATGGCAGCTTTGGCGAAAACGAATATGGCCTTGCCGATTTCGGGGGCAACGTCTGGGAATGGACATCGAGCTGCAGCCACCGCGTGACGCTCGGCAAGGATGGTGAGGCGATCGATAGCGTTGCCTCCTGCGGTATCCCGGTCGCGTCGGGAAAACACCGGGCGGCCATGAGTGCCTTCGTCAAAAACCCGAAGAGCGGAGGCTGCGCTGTCGGAGTACCGCCTGACAATCTCGGCTTCCGGCTGGTGAAGGATACGCGCTGGTATGCTCCGCTTGTCGAAAAGCTCCGGGCAGCCGGTCGTGCTACGTGATAGTCGTCACTTAAAACATCCAGTTGATTTATATCATTTGTTCTTCTTCGCCCGATGGGTAGAGCTGTGTCGTGAGAATACAGAACGCTCGCATCATGTTTCTTCTAGCGGGAAGCGCGCGGTGCCAGTTAACCGGAGAGGGTGCAAGTGAAGATTGACCGAAGCGTCATCCGGTCGCTGGCCTTGTTTGCCAGGATGGCCGACGATGAGCTGGACGGACTGCTGACGCACGCCACATCTCGGCTGGTGCCGCCGGGCGAAGCCATCTTTGAGCAGGGCCAGCCAGCCAAGCATTTCTTCCTGCTGATCCACGGCCGCCTGAAGGTGACGCAGGTCACGCACGATGGCCAGCAAATCATCGTGCGTGTGGTGCATCCCGGTGATCTCTTCGGTTTCGCCCGGGCGCTGCAGCGGTCCGATTATCCCGGTACCGCGACCACGGCCGCCGAAAGCGTGATCCTTTCCTGGCAGACGGACCTCTGGCCGCACTTCGTCGAGCAGAACCCGCACCTTGCCGTCTCCGCCATGCAGACCATTGGCCAACGTCTTGAGGAAGCCCATACGCGCATACGCGAAATGTCGACGCAGGAGGTAGAGCGTCGGGTGGCGCACGCCGTACTGCGCCTTTCGCAACAGGCAGGGCGCAAGGAGGTGGACGGTATTCGAATCGACTTCCCGATCTCGCGGCAGGACATAGCGGAAATGACCGGCACCACGCTCCACACCGTTTCTCGCATCCTGTCCAGCTGGGAGAGCAAGGGCCTGGTACAGGGCGGCCGGCAGAAGCTTCTCGTATGCGATCTACCGGGCCTTGCTCAACTGGCGGACGGCGATATCAGTCAAGTCTAGGGCGGAGCCTTTGCCTCGCTCATTGCGACAGCCTGCTCTTGCGCATTTCTTACTCTCTGTCGGTTATAAGCAGGCTGCTAGTTGAAGTGGCGGGACATATAATGTTTATAAATGCGGTAAACACTGAGGGGAGCGAACCATGCCCCATGTCGCCCGCGTATTTCAGTCCGGTAACTCCCAGTGGATTCGCATGCCGAAAGAATGGCGTTTCGGCGTTGATCGTGTGGACATAACGCAAGAGGGCGATGCACTGATCTTGTGTCCCCATGTTGAGCGTGCCGAGGCCTGGAACTCCCTGATAGCAGCGATGGCACGCGGCGTGAGCGACGATTTTATGAAAGACGTGCGCGACCAGTCAGATCGACAGGACCGGCTGGAGATCTATACGATGTTTCCGTAATCGCGCATCTTCTCGACACGACTGCGGTTGTAACATTGTTGGCCGCCGATCGGACATATTCCGGCTCTTCACGTCGACCGAAGAATCTTGAAACCATTTTGAATCTTCAGCTTTCCGGGACTTGAGCAGCGCGTGGCTCGCCGACACCCTTGTCACCCTGATGTGCGCAATCATGTGGACCGGCCTGGTCTGATCGAAGGCCTTGGGCTGGGTGGCAATAACATCCCAGTCGAAGTCGAGACGTCAGTCTGCATGTTCAAGATTCGCGCCGCCGGCATGTTGATCGGGCGGTCCGTCACGCGTGAATGCGTGATCCTCATCGCAACCTCGTGCGCAAAGCCAGCGTAGACTTTTCCGGGCGTGGCCAGCTCTGGTAGTTCGTCCCGTCGCCGCTGAATTGTATATCACTTTCCACGACCGTCTGTGGTCCGCAAGTTTGGCATGATCTCCCGCCGACACATGAATCAATTGCCGGTCGCCAGCCAGCGCGCTATGCCAATGTGACATATGGTTAGCGATAGGATGGGCACCTCGATGGCGGACGCGAAAAGTATGATGCCGATCAGGGACCGGAAAAGATCCAATGGCGGGTTGCGCTCGCTTTGCGACAAACGCATGGGAATTCCATCGCAGCTTCATCCGTTTTCGTTCTGTTTATTTTGAGTGTTTCTCATGGATCTACTCGACGCCCCTGCTATCTACATACTCTTTGTTCCTCCAATTCTCCTGGCCGCAATAACCGGAGGTTTGCGGCTTGGACTGCTGGCATTTTTCCTGGCGTTTTGCTCGGCAAGCTATCTGAGGTCGCTTACCCCCGGCGGCGCCCAGGTCCCCGAGTTGATGGTTTTCGGAGCGGTCGGCATTGCAATTGCGTACCTCGGGGGGTCGCTCAAACGCCTGAGGCATCAATATAAGGCGGCAGAAGAAGCGCTGAACACGCGCGAGGCACACCTAAGGTCTATACTCGATACTGTGCTCGATGCCACGATCGTCAGCCAGCAGGATGGCACGATTGTCTCTTTCAATGCAGCTGCCGTCAGGCAGTTCGGGTACTCCGAGGACGAAGCAATTGGGCAAAATCTTCGAATGCTGATGCCACAACCTTATCGGCACGAGCACGACGGCTACCTCCAGCGCTATCTCGCTACCGGCGAAAAACGCATTATCGGAACCGATAGGGTCGTGGTCGGCCAGCGCAAGGACGGGTCGACATTTCCCATGAAGCTCGCGGTTGGAGAAACGCATCGGGGGGGCAAACGGTTTTTCACCGGTTTCGTGAGAGATCTTACCGAAAGAGAGGAATCAGCAGCCCGCCTACAGGAGATTCAGACTGAACTGGCAAGATTGGCACGGCTGAACGAAATGGGAGAGATGGCATCTACCTTGGCCCACGAGCTGAACCAGCCGCTTTCGGCGATTGCCAACTATGTTCATGGTTGCGCACGCTTGCTACAGGGCTCCGAAAGTGAAAGGGACAGGCAATTGCACGAAGCCCTGAGGGAAGCAGGTGAACAAAGTGTCAGGGCAGGTCAAATCATTCGCCATCTCCGAGAATTCGTAACTAAGGGTGAGACTGAGAAGCTGCCTCACAAACTCCGCCATCTGGTTGAGGAGGCGGGCGCACTGGCGCTGATGGGTTCAAGAGAAAAAGGTGTGCGATCCGTCTTTGACTTTGCTGCTAGCGACGATATGGTCATGGTCGACCGAATTCAGATACAGCAGGTACTCACGAACCTGATGCGAAATGCAGTCGAGGCGATGGGCGAGTCCCCAAAGAAAAACCTTCGGGTGAGCATCAAGGCTGCTGAAAGCGGCAAAGCCGCAGTAATAGTCGAAGATTCCGGCGCCGGCATTCCCAATGAGATTTCCGACCAGTTGTTCAGGCCTTTTGTCACGACTAAGGCTGGCGGAATGGGAATCGGGCTGTCCATATCGAAGCGTATCATCGAGGCTCACGGCGGAGAGATAACCGTGTCACGTAGCGAGCTCGGAGGAGCAAGATTTACATTCACACTGCCAGCCTATGATGGGGAAGAAAATGGCGAACGATGATTTCACTGTGCACGTCGTTGATGACGAGGAAGCTGTCAGGAAATCGCTCGCCTTTATGCTCAGCATGAGCGGTCTTGGCGTGAGAGTGCATGAAACGGCTACCGCCTTTGCATCGCTTGCGCCCAGACTTCACCGCGCTGTGCTGGTGACTGATTTGCGCATGCCGGACATAAGTGGTGTTGAGCTGATCCGACGGATCCGCTCAGAGGGGGTGCGTATACCGTCGATAGTAATCACCGGCCATGGCGACGTGCCTATGGCGGTGGAGGCAATGAAGGCCGGCGCCGTTGACTTCATTGAAAAGCCATTTGCCGATACGGTCATCATCGACGCGATCCACCGTGCGGCTACCCGTCTGGATCCCCGTGCTCCCGAAACGGAATCGGCAGAAGAAGTACGCAAAAGACTGGAGACGCTGAGCGAACGCGAGCGGCAGGTTCTCGCGGCGGTGGTGGCGGGGCACCCGAATAAGTCCATAGCCTTCAATCTGGACATAAGCCCGCGAACCGTGGAGGTCCACAGAGCTAACGTCATGGGAAAAATGAAAGCTCGAAGCCTTCCCGAGCTGGTCCGCATGTCACTTTCGATTGAAATCGCGGACTTTGGAAACTCCGACGGAAATTGATCCAGAACAAGGCGCGCAAGGTCAAGAGGCTGTTCAACTGGCCCTGCTTGTCGCGTTATTGCAATGTTCCCGGTGTCAATTTGCCGACTACACGACATATAACTTCGATTGTGAAGGACCCCGCACTGTCGCGCGGCTTGGCGTTCGCCCTGCGCGCGTACGGATATGACGTCGCGTCATTCCGGTCCTGGAAGCATGCCGGAGAATCGGTCGGTGGAGCGATTTGTGTTATTCTCGACGGCTCCCTTCCAGAATGCGAGCGGGAAGCATGTCTCGCAACCCTCCCCGTAAAGACGCCTGTCCTTTTTCTTGCAGAAGACGAGACGTTCAGCAACGAGAGGCCAAGCATAGAAATCCTTCACAAGCCGCTAACGGGCACGGATATCGTGAGTGCGCTGATGCGGCTAGGTAAAAACCCTTAGTGGAACAAACGAATTTTGGCAGGCGTCGCTCTGCGGCATAGTCGGGACAATCAAAATTGAGGGTCAGCTCACATGCTCGCTATGGCTTCCGCCAGTTATTCCTCCCGTGGCTCGTCTCCGTCACCCGGTCTGCCAATGGGGGTAGTCCGCCCGCGCGCTATCACTTTTCATGCCTCTGGTAGTGAGATTTATGCGCAGGGCGAAAAGTCTGGATCTCTGTACAGGATAGAGTCCGGGGCTGTGCGCATCTACCGTCTGCTTACGGACGGCCGTAGGCAGGTTGTTGCGTTTCATGTGCAAGGGGAAACGTTCGGTTTTGAGGCGTGGGGGTGTCGGAGCTTCTACGCCGAGGCGATCGTGCCAACCGGATTGACGTCGATCGAGGCAGAAGGAAGCGAAATTCACCGCGGCGACCTGATGGCGCTCGCCTTGCGAAGCATGATTCGGGCCCAGGAGCATCTGCTCGTGGTTGGCCGCCAAAGCGCCCTCGAGAAACTTGCGGTATTCCTTGTTGACCTTGATCGTCGACAAGGCGATGTGGGAATTATCGATCTGCCGATGACGCGAACGGATATCGGCGATTATCTCGGGATGACGGTTGAAACGGTATCGCGGAGCATGTCCAGGCTTCGCGAGAAGGGTATTGTTCGCCTGAAGAACGCCCGCTGTATCGAAATACTCAGACGCGACAAACTCCAGGCGATCAGCGAGTAACCCGATCCCGGCCCGAGTGAGGGGGAGTGCGTGCAGAACCTGCCACCACTCGACCTCGGTCTGGCACCCTCCGCATTCTTCTCCTTGGTTTTGTCAGGTGGTGCAGGAGCTGTATGGAGCCCTGGCCGCACACCGCGGACGCGGTTATTCGTGGCGGGGGTCATTGAACCCTGTAAGGCAGGTCGCTGTCATCGGCGCGCGAAACGGCACTGCATGTCCCGCTTGCCGGGGGAAATTTGCGCGGCTCAGCACGCAAACAACCGGTCAAACTGTTGGTCGCATGGCGGCGACCAACAGGATGAATGGCAACGACGGTCGTCAGATCGTGAGAACGTAGACGATCTCGTAGGTCGCAGGATCGATGATGATGATCCGTTCGTCAGCAAGAACGATATATTCGTAATCACGGTACTGCGGAACGATCTGGATCACGCGCGCTGGGAGCTTGTGAAGCCTAACGGTTCTTGGAACCGCGGTTCCAACGGAAATGCTGAATGTCGGGCGGACGGGTTCGACCTTGTTTTCGATGATTACATTTCGGATTTCGGTGCGCTGCTCGGTCGTGACATTGACGTTCACTTGCGAACCGGGCTTCTGCTCTTTTGTCGCCGCAGATGGCGACCCTGAGACATCGCCGTTCGTCGCACCAGCAGTGCCTGTCGTTTCAGTCTTGGTTTTGGAAGAACCAGGCATCCGGGCTTGGTCCGGTTACCAGCTCTGCCGAACGGGATCCGACGAGCAAACAGGAACGCGGCTCTGTGCCTAACGCCTGGTTTGCCCGCGATGAGACGAAATCGCCGATATTCTGCGCTATCCACGTGCCAAAATGAAAAAGGTCCGGAAGGTTCGGAACGGGATCACGATCGACGATCTCTATGGTCTCCTGACTACCGATACCAATCGCCTCGTGTAGCTTTCCGGCCGCTCTACCGCTTCAGTTGCTATCTCCCCCTTATTCGGCCGTTCGCCTGCGCCACTGTCCAGACCCTTGCATCGTCGCTCGTATGCCTGACGCGCCGCCATGCTTGTTGAGCACTAGGCCTCCGATGCTGGAACCAGCACAACATCAAAGGGTTAATCAGGTGGATCAATCTACGCAGATCCGAGCTAGGGAGAAAACCATGAAAAACACTATTCTCACAGCCGCCTTCATTTGTGTCTCGGCCCTTACAGCACATGCTCAAGGTGCGCCCAAGGCCAACAGCGACGGAAACACGCCGGCAATTGCGACCCCCGACACGAAAAACCCGACGGCCCCGGTGGAGGGCGCCAACAGTTTTACTGAGGACCAGGCAAAGGATCGGATCGAAAAAGCGGGTTATATGGGGTTGAAGGATCTTAAGAAAGACGACAGGGGCGTTTGGAATGCCACCGGCATGAAGGACGGCAAAACTGTTTCGATCGCTCTCGATTATCAGGGCAATGTTGTTGCCAAGTAACCTCTAGGAGGATGTTATGAGAACTGTTACCGGACTTTTTGACGATTACGCAGACGCAAGTTCCGCCGTCAGTGAACTCGAAGCTCAGGGCGTACCATCCAGCGATATCAGTATCGTTTCCAATAACGGCGATCGGCGGCACGAAGAGTCGAATGCCGCAGAAGGGGCCGGAACTGGCGCGGGGATCGGTGCGGTCGTCGGCGGCGCGGGCGGCCTGCTCACCGGCCTTGGCTTGATGGCCATTCCGGGCGTCGGTCCGGTCGTTGCAGCTGGCTGGCTTGCAGCGACTGCAGCGGGCGCGGCAGCCGGTGCGGTTGCAGGTGGGGCCGCTGGCGGGATTATTGGCGCACTGACGAGCTCCGGCGTCCCGGAACGAGATGCCCACTTCTACGCGGAAGGCGTCCGCCGGGGTGGCACCCTCGTCACCGCAAAGGTAGATGACGCCTTGGCGCCGGAGGCTGAAGCGATTCTCAAACGCTCGAATTGGGTCGATCCGACAGAACGTCGCGCCGCGTACGAGAAGCAAGGATGGACGCGTTTCGACGAAACGCTGTCGCCCTACGAGGCCGAACAGATCGAACAGGAACGGCTTCGCTATCGCGGCAATGGTATGTGAGAGTTTCAGGAGGGGCGCCACGGTGGCGCCCCTCTAGTGACGCCCGATACCACCTTTGATAAAGATCTCGTACACCAGAAAATTGCCGCGATTAATTCAACGGTCTGCGGCAGAGATTTCATTCCACCCGCTCTAATTAGTATGCAGAATTCGTAAGCGGAACAGCCAGTCGGCCGTAAGTGCCACTTGCCCCTTCGTGATATCTCTCGGCATGCAAACCTTGCAATTTCGCCCGGATCCCCTTTCGGTACCGTCCGTTCACGCAAGGAATATTGCAAACCAAGTTTTAATAATTACCGTCAATTATAATGTGGCGCGGCTTGTACAGCGTCCGCGCGCCCGCGTCGGAGACACTGACATTTTCCGAAACTTTTCATGATCGTCACCTTGTCTACAATATTTGCGACCATGCTGATCACAGTGATTGCAGCGCAGACAATTGGTTCGCAAGTTCGGACAGCGAAGTAACGCTCGCCCCTGGCACAATTAATAAACTCTAACTCCGATCGTGACATTGCGTCGCGCAGGTATACACAGATTCAGGTCGGATTTTTCGTCACTAACGTCCAATTCAGATCCTCGTTTCAATCCTCACCCTGCTTGTCATTTTCATGCCCGTCTACCCGTTCTTCAAATGGGTTCATCGTGACGCGCAAAATGCGGGCACATCCTCAAAATCGCACCAGGCCAGCCGCGGCCTGGAACGACACTAATTTCGCGCGGCCGCTCTCCTGTCGATGATGAAAAATTTCCCCGCGCCTGCATTTAAGATCCCGAAAGCCTCCGCTCGACCTAGGCATGGTGCAGGACTGCCGTCATTGCCGGACGATCCAAGTTGGGCGAAAATCTTATGGCGTCTCGACCTCGCCGAACGAAGTGAACGACATGAGCGGAAGGTAGCTTGCTCTCAGGGGCGCCACCCGCATGGCGCCGCTATCGGACATCCGTTTCTCTCCCTCCCAGCCCGTTCATTAGCGCGTTTATCAGAAGAAGCGGCTGCCAGTCTCCATCCATTGACCTCATGGAACCTCATTGCCGACGAGTCGTTTTGTTTTTGCGAGAGGGCCACGTCGCCATGTTTTCTCGGGGCCCACGAAAACAAGGAGAAAAATCATGGTGAGCGGCCAACTGAAAGCATTGCTGGGTGTACTTGCGGTAGCAGGCTATCAGAATAGGGAGAAAATCGCGGAATTTCTGAGGGGGTTGAACGCGCAGCAGTCCGCCGAAGCCAACCGGGATGAAGAATCGGCCTCACCGCGGTCGGGCGGCGGCGACCTACTCGGCAAGCTCGGTGGCGGCAGGGACTCCGGCGGCATCGGATCCATTTTCGACGGGCTCACCTCAGGAGGGATTTTAAGCGGTGGTCTGAGCGACCTTCTCAAGACGTTCCAACAAAACGGCTTCGGGCAGAAGGCGGAATCCTGGATCAAGCCAGGGGCAAACGACGATATCAACGCCGACGAACTCTCAGAGGCGATCGGGCCGGAGGTCCTCGATGAATTGGCCGCGAAGACACGTCTGTCGCGTGAAGAGATATTGGCGCGTCTTAGCAAGGATCTACCGCAAGCTGTCGATGAACTGACGCCAGATGGGACCATTCCATCCGACCAGCAGGTTCCGAAGCCCTGATACAAATCGTTGCTGGACAGCACTGACATGCTGTGGGCTGCTTGATCTGTTGAGTAAATGCTGGCCGCGTGAGGTCGGCATACAAGATATTGCGGACGCTTTTCACTCTCTGGAGCAACAGGAAAATGCAGGCGGCAGGCCCGATTTCCGCTAATCAGGAAACATCGGTCAAAACGCCGCGGTTCTCACCGCCACCGTAAACCCTTCGCGGAACTTGCCTGCAACCAGGTGGCTGGGCGGGCGACATGGAGCCCAAAGGCGATGGACGGGTTTGGAGATTGGTGCCCGGCACCATTGCCCGGAAAATAAATGTGTTGCAAGGTGCCGCCGATGGATGGGGGTACAAATCCATGAAGCAACCGCATATGCAAGTTGCCCAGGTTCTGATGAAGGGCGCGGGCTTTTATTCATGTGTCTCCGAGAAAACAGCCTGACTGCTGACAAGGCTTTTGCACAGATATATGAAATCGACGAAGGAGAACTCGCGCGCGGTGTTCCAGTTGAGTTTATTCTTGAACGTATCGTGGAGGAAGATCGGCCACGGCTGGCCGCTAGAATTCATGAAGTCATTCTGGGGGGTGAACCACTTGTCTCGCCGTATTCAATCGAGTGTCCCAGCGGACGTCGAAAATCTCTTCTGAGTATAGGCTCCTGCTCTCGAGACCTGGACAATCTTCCTTCAATCTATTCCGGGGTCGTACTCATTGAGCAGACGGCTGAGACGAAACTCGAGACGGGTCATCTGGAATCGCAAATAACATCCGCTATAAAAATCGCAGGAATGCGGGGCTTGAGCTCACCGAACGATACCTTTTTTCGGCGCTGAGATCGATGTCGTCTTCGGAGCTTCAAACGTGAACGGAGGGCGCGTAATGAGCAGCTTCTGACACCAGCGAGGAGAACGTGAGCCGTACGGCAACCGGCCTTCTGACCTTTTCATGCGCTTCTGGCACTCGCCCACCGCGTCCGTCGGTAGTGCGCCAGGGGCGGTGCTTTCGCGGCAGAAACACAGATTTCTGTCTTTTCTCGGCTTCACTGTAACGACGCCGTTTGAAACCATTCGTGCGTGTAGGCGCCTTGACGAAAACCGAACTCTGGCCTGCAACGAAAGACGTCATCGACAGCAGAACATGCTGACACGGCTTGCGGCCGACAGTCTTTATTTAATCAGGGCGTATTTCATTTACTCAAGCAACAGGCGTAAAAACGCGCGCTTAATTTACCCGCCGGCATTAATTGCTGACGTGATCAAGGTGACATAGGCGGGCGGTCGCTTGTTGATGCCTTTCACGGACTGGCCGTTGGTTTTATTTTTGACCTTCTACTATCTACTATCCAGCTCCACAGTATCGCCTGCTCAAAACGCTTCAAGAAACGGGCGGCATATATGGTCATGCGGGATGAGCATGTCGCGGAAGAGCTTGAAGCCTTTCCGCGACAAGTTTTTGCAACTGCCAGAGATTTCGATCGAAAATGTTGCGCTCCGAGAGATCAAGAACCGTGCGATGCAGATATTCCGCGCAGGAACCGGCCGGCCCGCACGCCTGGGCGATCAGCGCTGCGGCCTCATTGAGAGGCACCTTGTATGTCAACGGCGACTGCTTCGGGCTTGCCCAGAACGTTAGTACCCGACGGGCGCCCGCCGGCGTCTTGACCGTGACCCAACGTACCATGTCAGACACCTCAGCATACCGGATTTCGCGCGCCAGAAGGTTCCGGAGATCTCGTTTCTTTGTAGTACATGGAAGCTTGAGAACCACGCCGGAACAGCTTCCCCCTGGCTGAAGGGCGAGCATCAGACCCGGCGCGTCCGAGGTGGCACGAAGCCGTTCGATCCTTAGCGAGAACGCACGATGCCAACCGTGGACGACGGCGTTTTCCATGCCCGCCACTTCAAATCCGGGGTTCCACATCAATGAGCCATAGGCGAATATCCAGATTTCCTCTTCGCCAGCTTGCTTCTCTACCCGTTGGACAAGCTCGTCGAGTTGCTCGGGCGAGATTGGCGTCCAGTCTGGCTCCGGGCCTTCCTCTTCGACGACTCTGAACGATCTGGCAACGAGTTCCGAGGTCAGATGCAAGGTCGCTGGCGATCGTGTTTTGACGGAAGATGGTCTAGGCATTCGGAAAACCTGTCCTAAGATGTTCGCGGCCGAGTTCACCGGTGGCGTTTGGAGCGGCTGCTGCCTTATGAGGCGGGCGGCACGTCGACCACCGCGCGGAACGTGATCTCCACGATCTGTTCAGGGAATGCCAGCGCGCCCACTCCGATCAGGTTGCTTGCTACCGGCGGCGTATCTGTACCGTACATCTCCTTGCGGACCTTGGCTCCGGCTGCGAACGCGCTCGGGATGTCGAGAACAAAAAGTGTCTCTTCCACAACGTCATTGAGGGAGGCGCCGAATTCGGCGAGCAGCTTCCTGGCATTGACGTAAGTCTGACGGATCTGGTCTTCCATCTGCGTGAAGTCGGCTGGCCGGCCTCCGGCGTCAAGGGTGGCGGGCGCCACGAGCTTTCCATCGCCATCGTGGCTGAGCTGTCCCGAGATATAGATCGTGTCCTTGATCTGGACAGCCTGCGCATATCCGAAAGCCTGCTCCCAGGCCACGCCGTGGTTTACGATTTTCCTGACAGATTCGGTCGTCGACATGATTAGTTTCCAATCGTGAAGTAGCGCTTTCCGCGCGTATGGGTATCTGAATTTGGGAGACGGCGGGTATGGGGGAACGACAAGTTCCCGCGATGTGGTCAGGACCGGATGAAGGCCAGCAGGTCGGCGTTCAGCACATCGGCATTGACGGTGAGCATGCCATGCGAGAAGCCGGGATAGGTCTTCAGTGTGCCGTTTTTCAGCAGCTTCACCGATTTCAGGGCGGAGTCGGCGATCGGAACGATCTGGTCGTCTTCACCGTGCAGAACAAGCGTCGGAACGCTGATATTCTTCAGGTCCTCGGTCTGGTCGGTTTCCGAGAAGGCCTTGATGCCGTCGTAATGGGCCT
>Ga0209371_1001959_pt1 | contig 12452 bp, 9 predicted proteins | sample AgamicAtAmrz_FD_187165 | JGI IMG/M metagenome (GOLD analysis project Ga0209371, IMG submission 187165) | Agave microbial communities from Guanajuato, Mexico - At.Am.rz (SPAdes) (version 2) | ecosystem: Host-associated > Plants > Roots > Rhizosphere | place: Guanajato, Mexico | collected 2012-06-07
CTGCGCAGTATGCGCTGATTGGTAATGCCGATCTGAAAACCGAAACCAGCAACAACTACGAATGGGGTATAAAAGGCCAGGTTGCAGAGGGCGTGACGCTTAACGCTGCCGCGTTCTATAACGACTACAAAAACTTCATCGCCTTTACCCGCTACAGCCGGGCGGCCAATCCGGGTAAGTTCGTCAATGTACCCAGCAACATCTACACCACCTATCAGGCGGAGAACCGCGACAAAGCCTATATCTATGGGGCTGAAATCAGCAGCAAGGTGAACTTCGGTAGCTGGTTCAGCGAGGTCGAGGGGCTGAGCGCTAATCTGGCGTTTGGTTACACCCAGGGTGCGGCGAAGTCGAGCTATCTGGGTGACCGCTACGTCGACCTGGAGAGCGTTGCGCCGATGAAAGCAATTGTCGGACTCGCCTGGGATGATGAGGCGCGCGGCTATGGTGCCGCCGTCACCGCCACGTTTGTAAAAGGTAAGAAAGCCAGCGCCACAAATCGCAACAGCTTTACCAACACCGGCAACAGCCTGACTGACTCCAGCACCGATTACATGCGGGTGCCGGGTTATGGCCTGGTGGATATGACGGCCTACTGGCGCGTCACGCACAACGTCAGGTTAAGCGGCGGGCTTTACAACATAACCGACCGCAAATACCGGGATTACCTCAGCAGCCGTCAGCTGACCAGCGCCACCCAACAGGATCGTAACGATCAGGCACTGGCCGTAATGCCGGGTCGTACTTTCCAGTTAGGTGTTAATGTCGATTTTTAATCACCGCCGCCCTGCGCTGATGCAGGGCATGACTAAGAGAAGCGAACCATGAACCCGATTTATCAGCACTATCTCGCCCTGAAGAGTGAACATCCGAAGAAATATGCCCGCGATCTGGCCACGCTGATCGGTAGCAGCGAAGCAGAACTGTGTGAAGCGCGTATCGGCGTTGATGCCGTGGCGCTGAAACACGATTTTCCGGCGCTGCTGAAGGCGCTGGGCGCGGTCGGCGAGACCAAAAGCATTACCCGTAACGCTTATGCGGTGCATGAGCATCTGGGCGAATATCAGAATGTGCAGATCGGCGCACATGGCGGCCTGGTCCTGAATCCCCGGGCGCTCGACCTGCGTCTGTTTGTCGGACAGTGGTTCAGCGCTTTTGCCCTGCAGGAGTCGGGCGCACAGGGCATACGTCACAGCATTCAGGTCTTCGATCGTCACGGCGATGCGGTGCTGAAAGTTTACGTTACGGAGCAGACCAACATGGCGGCATGGCACGCGCTGATCGCCGACTTCACTGACGCCGCTGCGATGCCGCTGGTGGTTGAGCCGGTTACCGCTGCTACCCAGACAGAGACCATTGATGCCATCGCCATTGACCGTGAATGGCGCGCCATGACCGATGTTCATCAGTTTTTTGCCCTGCTGAAGCGCCATCAGGTGTCCCGACCACAGGCATTCCGCGCAGTGGGTGAGGATCTCGCCTGGCAGACCGGCAACGATGCACTTGAGCGTGTCTTGCAGATGGCACAGCAGGCGGGCAACGAGATTATGATTTTTGTCGGCAACCGTGGCTGTACCCAGATTTTTACCGGCAAAGTAGAGAAGCTGGTACCTATGGATAACTGGCTCAACATCTTCAATCCCCGCTTCACGCTGCACCTGATGGCGGACCAGATCAGCGAAAGCTGGGTCACACGCAAACCCACCGGCGATGGCTTTGTAACCAGCCTGGAACTTTTCGCCGCTGACGGCACGCAGATCGCCCAGCTCTATGGACAGCGTACGGAAGGCACGCCAGAACAGGCATGCTGGCGTGAGCAGGTGAACGCACTCCGCACGCCAGGAGCGGCGGCATGAAACACCTGAGTCTGTTGTGGCTGCTGCTGACGCTGCCCTCACTGGCCGCGGAGCGGGTGGTGTCGATTGGGGGTGACGTCACCCGGATTATCTACGCACTGGATGCTCAGTCACAGCTGGTGGCGCGCGACAGCACCAGCCTGCGTCCGGCGCAGGCTGCCCGGCTGCCGGACGTGGGCTATATGCGCCAGCTGAATGCCGAAGGTATCCTGGCGCTGAAGCCGACGCTGGTGCTCGCCAGCGCGCAGGCAAAGCCGTCGCTGGTACTGCAACAGATTGCCCGCGCGGGCGTCAGGGTGGTGACGGTCAGCGGCGACAACAGTCTGCAGGCGATCCCGCAGAAAATTATCACGGTGGGGCAGGCGCTGCAGCGTGAAAGCGAAGCGCAGGCACTGGCGCAGCAAATAACGCAGCAGATTCGCCAGTTGCCGCAGCAATCGCTGCCGGTGAAGGTGCTCTACATCATGGCAAACAGCGGCATGAAAACGATGGCGGCCGGAAATCAGACCGCAGCCGACGGCGCTATTCGCAGCGCCGGGCTGGAGAATGCCATGGGTTCGGTGCCGCACTATCAGGCGCTGTCGCAGGAAGGCGTGATCGCCGCCGCGCCGGATCTGGTGGTGATCGGCGAGGATGGCCTGAAAACCCTGGGCGGTGAAGCGCAGCTGTGGCAGTTACCAGGCCTGGCGCTGACGCCAGCCGGACAGCAGCATCGTCTGCTGATCATTGATACCCAGGCGCTGCTGGGATTTGGCCTTGATACGCCGCAGGCAATAGTGAAATTGCGGCAGGCTGCGGAATCGCTGAACCATGATTAATGGCAATGCGCTGCGGGGTCTGACGCTGATGCTGATTTTCCTGCTGGTGGCGATGGTAGTGGCGGCGAATCTGGGGGCGATGTCGCTGTCGATGCGGGCGCTGTGGCAGGCACCGCTCAGCGATCTCATCTGGCAGATCTGGCTGAATATCCGCCTGCCGCGCGTGCTGCTGGCAGTCGCGATCGGTATAGCGCTGGCGGTCTCTGGCGCGGTGATGCAGGGTGTTTTTCGTAACCCGCTGGCCGATCCCGGCCTGCTGGGTATCAGCAGCGGCGCGGGGCTGGCGGTCGCGGTCGCAATCGTTATTCCGCTGGCGTTGCCACCCCAGCTGGCACTGTGGCTACCGATGATTGCCGCCTTCATCGGCAGCCTGCTAGTTACGCTGCTGATCTTCAGTTTCAGTCGGCTGGCAGACGGCAATCTCTCCCGGCTGTTGCTGGTCGGCATTGCGATTAATGCGCTCTGCGGCGCGGCGGTCGGCGTGTTGTCGTGGCTGAGCGATGACCAGCAGCTGCGTCAGCTGTCACTGTGGGGGATGGGCAGCCTCAGCCAGACGCAGTGGCCTGCGCTGCTGATCTGCCTGCTGCTGATTCTGCCTGCGTTGCTGCTGTTACAGAGCCGTGCCCGCCACCTCAACCTGCTGCAGGCAGGTGAAGAGGATGCGCACTACATGGGAATTGATGTGAAGCGTACCCAGCATCAGCTGCTGATCCTTAGTGCGCTGCTGGTCGGTACGGCGGTCTCGGTCAGTGGCGTGATCGGCTTCGTTGGATTAGTGGTGCCGCATGTGATGCGCTTTTGCCTTGGCAGCGATCATCGCTGGCTGCTGCCCGGTTCAGCGCTGGCAGGCGCGATTCTGCTGCTGCTGGCCGATACGCTGGCGCGCACACTTGTGGTTCCGGCAGAGATGCCGGTCGGACTGCTGACCAGCCTGATTGGTGGTCCCTGGTTTCTCTGGCTGATCCTGCGTCAGCAGCGAGGATTTGAATGATGGAAAGGTTAGAGGCGACGGGACTCTGTCTGGCGCGCGACGGCAAAACCGTTATCGATAATCTTGACGTTACGCTGTCAGGTGGAGAGCAGGTGGCGCTCATCGGGCCCAACGGCGCAGGTAAATCAACACTGTTGCGGTTGCTGACCGGATTTTTAGCGCCCGACCGGGGTGAGTGCCGGCTGGGCGATCATGTGTTGTCCGCATGGCCGCGTGAGCAGCTGGCGCGACGCCGGGCCGTGATGCGGCAGCAGAACAACCTGACCTTTGCCCAGTCGGCGCAATCGGTAGTGGCGATGGGCCGTGCGCCGTGGCCTGAGAAGCAGACGTCGCAGATTGTGGCTGAAGTCATGCAACTGACCGGCTGTGATTCGCTGGCGCAGCGCGATTACCGCCAGCTCTCCGGCGGTGAACAGCAGCGGGTGCAGCTGGCGCGGGTGCTGGCGCAGCTCTGGCAGGAGGGAAGACCGCGCGGCTGGCTGTTTCTGGATGAGCCGACCTCGGCACTGGATCTCTTCTGGCAGCAGCAGACTCTGCGTTTATTACGCCAGCTGACGCGCACGGGTGATCTCACCGTCTGCACCGTGTTACATGACCTTAATCTGGCGTCATTATGGGCCGATCGCATCCTGCTGCTGCACGCGGGCAGACTGGTGGCTCAGGGTTCACCGCAGACGGTGATGACTGAAAAGACGCTGACGCGCTGGTATCAGGCTGATTTGCAGGTGGTGGCACATGAAGAGAGCGGGAAGCCACATATCCAGCTGCGGGTTTAGGCCGTTTCGCTTTAAAAACATTGCCTTGCGTGCTTTTAATCACTGATTTTGCGCTATACCTGGTGTTCAGGACAGAAGACTTAGGAGACCATAATGGCAAAATCATTAGATCAAACCGCTGAGCAACTGGGTAACATTTTACTCTCCTCCGGCCTTCATCTGACGACCGCCGAATCCTGTACTGCGGGGCTGATCAGCATGACGCTGGCCGCGGTGGAAAGCAGCGGCGACTTCTATACCAGCGGCTTCGTGACCTACAGCGAAAATGCCAAAATCCGCCTGTTGGGTGTGCATCCTGATACGCTGAAACAGCACACGGCGGTGAGCGAGCAGACGGCGCGTGAAATGGTACAGGGAGCCTGCGCCCGTTCAGGCGAACCGGTGGGGTTATCGATTACCGGCTATGCCGGACCCGATGGTGGCGAAGATGGCACGCCAGCGGGCACTATCTGGTTTGGCTGGGTATTGCCGGACGGCAGGGACGAGGCGGAGTGCCATCAGTTCAGCGGCGATCCGAAATCCGTGATGGAGCAGGGCACGCAGTTCGCGCTGGAAGGGTTGATCAAACGGCTGCAGCGAGCCAGTCGATAAAGGCGCGCGGTACGCGCCTTATAAACGCGGGTTAGCGGCAGTCGACAATCAGACGACCCTGTACGCTGCCATCCAGCAATGCCTGCGCACCTTCTCTGGCTTCACTCAGCGGGATCACCCGGCTCAGTTTGCTGAGCCGATCGCTATCCAGCAACTCACCGAGTCGTTGCCACGCCTGCTGACGAAGCGGCTTCGGACACATCACGCTATCGACACCCGCCAGCGTGATGCCACGCAAGATAAAAGGCGCGACGCTGGCGGGCAGGTCGAGTCCCTGCGCCATACCGCAGGCAGCCACCACGCCATCACGCTGAATACCGGCCAGCACGTTCGCCAGCGTGTGACTGCCGACGCTGTCTATCGCGGCGGCCCAGCGCTCTTTTGCCAGCGGCTTACCGGGATGGGAAAGCTCTTCGCGATCAATTACCGATGCCGCGCCCAGCGTATCGATAAGATACGCATGATCGCTGGCGCGACCGCTGGAGGCGATCACCTGATAACCCAGACGCGCCAGCAGGCTGACACTATAGCTGCCGACGCCGCCACTGGCACCGGTCACCAGCACAGGGCCATGTTCGGGCGTGATGCCCTGTTTTTCCAGCGCCATGACGCAGAGCATTGCGGTCAGCCCTGCTGTGCCGATGGCCATGGTCTGCAGCGGGCTAAGAGAAGCGGGCACACGCACCAGCCAGTCGCCGCTGATGCTGGCTTTCTGCGCCAGGCCGCCCCACTGTTTTTCGCCAGCGCCCCAGCCCGTCAGCAGTGCTACATCATCCTCTTTCCAGTCGGGATGGCGGCTGGCCGTCACGCGGCCGACAAAATCGATACCTGGCACCATCGGAAACTGGCGCACAATCGGGCCTTTATTGCAGATAGCCAGGGCATCTTTGTAGTTCAGGGATGAGTAGCTGACGTCGAGCGTGACATCGTAGTCGGGCAGTTGGGATTCGGGGAGATCTTTCAGCAGGGAACGGTAACCTTGTTCGTCATTTTCAATGACCAGTGCCTTGAACATGCAGCCTCCGGCAGAGTGGGAAAGAGAGGGTAAGTTTACGCCCGCGAGTGGCAATGCGGTAGGGCAATGGCCGCCTCTTCCATTTAAGGAAGCAACAGGCAGGGAAAAGTGCGCTGACAGCGCTAGCGAATCACGTGCATAAATCTGCATATAATTCATATAATTAGTCGTATTATGAATTTTTTATGACAAATAGGCTATAAAAATCATGTTGTTATGTTTTTATTGTGTGACTGAATAATTGCCTGGGTCGGGTTGTTCGTACATAAAAAAGATGACATTATGACCGCCACTTTTTGACCCTGCTTGTTTACCACAGAGGACGTCGCCATGTCCGGTTCACCGCGCACCTGCCCGGATTACCGTTCGCTTTTTCCGGCGCTCACCGGGTTTTCCTCTTTTCCGCACTCTCCGTTATTCACCATGCGGTGAGGCCAGCCAGGCAGCGGCTGTGGATCTGCTCGCCACACTGCACTATGCCTTCTGATGCTTAATTATTCGCCGGGGCGCTGTCCCCATACTTGTGCTTCTGGCACCTCCTCCCTGACGTTAGGGATCCTGTTATGACTCCACTGAAAATTGCTGCCAGCGCCGCTGTCGCGCCCAGTCTGACCCTCAACACCGCGCGTGACGTAGTGACGCTGGATAATACCGACTTTACGGATGTGGCGGCGGTCGTCGTCTCGCTGGCGGATACCCGCAGCGGCGTGCTGGCGCTACTGCGTCACACCGGCTTTAATCTGCCGGTATTTGTCGCGAATGCGTTTGAAGAAGAGGTGATGCACCTGCCCGGCGTCAGCGGTGAGCTGAATGGCGATCCGCAGGAGTGGCTTGCGCTGGAAGCGGCTGCGCAGGCGTATGAAGCGGCGCTGCTGCCACCTTTTTTCGAAACGCTGACCCGCTATGTCGATATGCAAAACAGCACCTTTGCCTGTCCCGGACATCAGGGCGGCGCGTTCTTCAAAAAGCATCCGGCAGGCAAACAGTTTTATGACTTCTATGGCGAGAATGTTTTCCGCTCTGATATGTGCAACGCCGACGTCAAACTGGGCGATCTGCTGATCCACGAAGGCTCGGCTAAAGATGCGCAGAAGTATGCGGCAAAGGTGTTTAACGCCGATAAAACCTACTTTGTGCTCAACGGCACCTCAAGCGCCAATAAAGTGGTGACCAATGCGCTGCTGACCCGCGGCGATCTGGTGCTGTTTGACCGTAACAATCACAAGTCGAACCATCATGGCGCGCTGATTCAGGCGGGCGCGACCCCTGTCTATCTTGAAGCAGCACGTAACCCTTTCGGCTTTATTGGCGGTATTGACGCGCACTGCTTTGATGAGGCTTATCTGCGTGAGCAGATCGCAGCGGTAGCGCCGCAGCGGGCGGAAGAAGCGAGGCCTTTCCGTCTGGCGATTATCCAGCTCGGCACCTACGATGGCACCGTCTACAACGCCCGCCAGGTGGTGGATCGCATCGGCCATCTGTGTGATTACATCCTGTTTGATTCCGCGTGGCTCGGCTATGAGCAGTTCATTCCGCTGATGGAAGGCTGTTCGCCGCTGACCCTGGATCTGAATGAACACGATCCCGGCATTTTTGTCACCCAGTCCGTGCATAAGCAGCTGGCCGGTTTTTCGCAGACTTCGCAGATCCACAAAAAAGATAATCACATTCGCGGACAGCGGCGCTTCTGCCCGCACAAGCGTCTGAATAACGCCTTTATGCTGCACGCTTCCACCAGCCCATTTTATCCGCTGTTTGCCGCACTGGATATCAACGCCAGAATGCATCAGGGCGAAGCGGGGCGTCGCATGTGGGATGAGTGCGTCACGCTGGGCATTGAGGCGCGTAAAGCGATCCTCGATCGCTGTGAAATGATCCTGCCGTTTGTGCCGGAAACGGTAGATGGACAGCGCTGGCAGGATGCGCCTGTTGAGACGATCGCCCGCGATCTGCGCTACTTCAGCTTTGAACCGCAGGCGAAGTGGCACGGTTTCGACGGTTATGCGCGCGATCAGTATCGGGTCGATCCCTGCAAGCTGCTGCTGACCACGGCAGGGATCGATGCGGCAAGCGGGGAATACAGTGATTTCGGGATCCCGGCCACCATTCTGGCTAACTACCTGCGTGAGAACGGCATCGTGCCGGAGAAGTGCGATCTCAACTCGATCCTGTTTCTGCTGACCCCGGCTGAGAGCCCGGAGAAGATGGCGAATCTGGTGGCGATGCTGGCGCAGTTTGAGCAGCACGTCAAAGAGGATGCGCCGCTGGCCGAAGTGCTGCCGACAATCTACCGCAAAAACGCGCAACGTTATGCCGGGTATACCCTGCGTCGTCTCTGTCAGGAGATGCACGACCTTTACGTCAGTCATAACGTGAAGGATCTGCAGCGCCTGATGTTCCGCGCCGCCGAGTTCCCGCCGGTCAGCGTGAATCCGCAGGATGCACATCAGGCTTATATTCGCGGCGACGTGGAGCTGGTTCCGATCGCCGAGGCCGCAGGCCGGGTCGCTGCGGAAGGCGCGTTACCTTATCCACCAGGCGTGCTGTGCGTCGTGCCAGGCGAAGTCTGGGGCGGCGCAGTGCAGCGTTACTTCCTGGCGCTGGAGGAGGGGCTTAATCTGCTGCCAGGTTTCTCGCCGGAGCTGCAGGGCGTTTACACCGAAGAGGATGAGCAGGGACGTAAGTATCTGGTGGCCAATATGATGGTGGGGCGCTGATCTGAGGGTGTTTTCGCCTGGCGGCGGGGCACGCTTTGCAGCGGGCTGGCTATGAGAAGGTTTCGCTCGCAGCGGGCTAGCACTGAGAAGGTTTCGCCCGCAGCGGGCTGGCACTGAGAAGGTTTCGCTCGCAGCGGGCTGGCACTGAGAAGGTTTCGCTCGCAGCGGGCTAAAACTGAGAAGGTTTCGCTCGCAGCGGGCTAAAACTGAGAAGGTTTCGCCCGCCAGGCGATGGGCAGTTTCAGGTTGTCCGTGCAGGCGGACGCGTCAAGGGGCGTACGCCCGCCCCTTAACAATCCCGGCGTCCGGCTGCCTGCGCGCCCCGCTTTGCGGGGTACCCTCGTCACGCCCTGCGGCCGACGGACCGTCCGGACGCGCCATCCCTGGCGCGAACCGTCCTTTCGCCGACGTCCTGTCGGCTCATCCTCGCCTCCGGTTGTTCCTCAGCGCTTCGGATGCCTCTCACCAACCCCCCGCCTGTAATTTCTTTGTGTTAACTGTGGTGCTGTGTTGTCTGCTGGACTGAAAGCCAAAGCCAAAGCCAAAGCCAAAGCCAAAGCCAAAGCCAAAGACAAAAACTGACAGCGATAAAGTACCCAACATAAAAACAGGAGATAACAGCGGGGGGTTGGGGAGGCCGTCAGAACCGCTGAGCGGATGAGGGATTTCAGGACGAGCGACAGGGATGTCGCGAAGAGGCGGGTTCGCGGCAGGGATGGCGCGTCCCGCCGGTCCGTAAGAAATCCTGAAGAAGCGAAGGAACCGCGAAGCGGCGGTGAAGCAGGCCGGAGCCGGGGGTCAAGGGGCGCGGCGACTGGCGCCCCTTGTCGGTCGCCTGCAGAGGCGTGTCTGAAACTGCCCAACTGATCAGGCGAACGAAACCCCTCTCAAAGCCGGTTCGCGCAGCGAACACCACTTAGCTCAGGCGAACGAAACACCTCTCATAGCCCGTTCGCGCAGCGAACACTACCCAGCTCAGGCGAACGAAACCCCTCTCAGAGCCCGTTCGCGCAGCGAACACCACTTAGCTCAGGCGAGCGAAACCCCTCTCATAGCCCGTTCGCGCAGCGAACACTTTCAGCGTCAGCCCGCTGCAAAGCGAAACTTAAGCCCCATTCGCGCAGCGAACAACCCCCCGCTTCAGCGGCTTCGATCAGAATCCCCGATAACTCTTCTGCGCAGTACTCACCTTATACAGATAACGACGTGACTCCGCCGACGGATGCTGATTCGCCAGGGTCGAATAGACCTTGCCGGGTGACATACCGTTAATCATCGAGAACGCGCGATCTTTATCGCTGGAGAAGACGCGCAGCACGCTGCCTGCACCACCGTTATAGGCGGTGATCACCGCATAGCGGCGTGACAGCGGATCCTGAATGCCGCCCAGATAGCTGCGCTGCAACAGCGACAGATAAGCTGTACCGGCATCGATATTGTTCTCCGGATCCAGCAGATAGCTGCGGCTCGGTTTGCCCCATTTACCTTTCATGCGGAACACGTCAACACCGGCGGTATGCTGCACCACCTGCATCAGACCCAGCGCATCAGAATGGCTCACGGCGTAGGGGTTGAAGCTCGACTCGGTCTGCATAATCGCAAGGATTAAAGAAGCGTCGACACCATACTGCTCGGCGGCTTTACGCACCATTGGCAGGTATTTGTGCGCACGCTTATCCAGGTGGTTCGGCACCATCGGAATCGAAATAGAGTAAATCACATGCAGACCCGAGGTGCGGCGCATCAATTTATTCTGGATCAGATAGTCAGCAAAGGCTTCCGCGCGACCCTGCCAGCGAATTGGCTGACCGGTGTTATCCAGTACCTGACCATAGAGCAGCGGCTCTTTACTGATCTCGATGTCGTTGGCGTCAGAGTAAAGATCGACATTACCCGGATCTTCACCAATCAACAGCGTGGTCACGATTGCCTGACGCAGACTGGCCATCGGATCGGTGCCAGAAATCGTCTCGATGGTCAGCTTACCGCTTTCAAAGTTGATATGGCTGCGGGTGTAATAGTTGTCGCTATATTTGACGTAATCTTTAGGTCCGGCGATCAGGACCTCATTGATACCCCAGATATTCTCAATATTGTGAGCAAACTGGCCCATCAGAATATCAAAGCCGTTGGTGTCTTTAACCCACTCCTCGTGGGATTGCTGATTCTTTGACCCGGAACAGGAAACCAAAAGTGGTGCTATCACCAGCAGGGCGATTAATTTTTTATTCATTGGGAGTGCAAGCCTGACCTGGATAACCGGCCTCAGCGATGAGGCCCGGAATGTTTACGCTTCTGGCGGTGTATAGCCTTCGATATGAACGTCTTTGCCTTCGAACAGGAAATTGATCATCTCCTTCTCCAGCACTTTACGATCTTCGGGATTCATCATGTTGAGCTTCTTCTCGTTGATCAACATGGTCTGCTTCGCCATCCACTTCTGCCAGGCTTCTTTGGAGATGTCGTTGTAGATGCGCTTACCCAGTTCGCCCGGATAGAGCTGAAAATCCTGACCTTCCGCGTCGCGCTGTAAAAAAGTACAAAAAATGGTGCGGCTCATTACTCTTCCTCATTAATCTCACAACTGCCCAGGGCCAGTTGTCGGGGATGGCGCAGCTCGTGTAACAGGCGCTCAACGGGTGCAGCTAGTCCCACAGATGGTGGCAGCGCTAAGTTATACCAGAGACCGCCTGCTTCATCCATCGCCGCCCCGGCAGAAGGCCACGACAGCCACATTGGCACGATATCGAGATGGAAATGACTGAAGGTGTGACGAAACGCGGTAAGCTGCTGCGGTTTTGCATGGATGCCACGCGCCGCCAGCCAGTCATTCAGCGCCGCTTCGGTGGTGAACTGCGGGAAGCAGAACAGACCGCCCCACAATCCCACAGGCGGACGCTGCTCCAGCCAGACATCATCGCCATCCTGCATCATCAGGAACCAGCCGCTGCGCTCCGGCAGCACCTGCTTAGGCTTTTTGCCGGGATAGCTCGCCCAGCTGCTGGCGGCATAGGCCTCACAGCCGCTGTTCAGCGGACAGATTTCACACTTCGGCTTAGAGCGGGTACAGACAATCGCACCCAGATCCATCATCGCCTGATTAAACTGGCTGACGCCCTCGGCGGGTGTGACCTCTTCGCTGATCTGCCAGAGCCGTTTCTCGACCTCTTTTTTACCCGGCCAGCCGCTGACGGCATAGCAGCGGGCCAGCACGCGCTTAACGTTGCCATCCAGAATCGGGAAATGCTGACCCAAAGACAGCGACAGGACCGCACCTGCCGTTGAGCGGCCGACGCCGGGCAGGGCAGAGACATCATCGAAATTACGCGGGAATTCGCCCCGGTGAACCTCGACAATCTGCTTTGCGGCTTTATGCAGATTGCGCGCACGGGCGTAGTAGCCCAGGCCGGTCCAGAGATGCAGCACCTCATCCAGCGGCGCCGCAGCGAGATCTGTGACCGTGGGAAAGCGCGCCATGAAGCGTTCAAAATAGGGAATAACCGTGGCGACCTGGGTTTGCTGTAGCATCACTTCGGAGAGCCACACCTTATAAGGCGTTTTTTCCAGCTGCCACGGCAGGGTTTTGCGACCAAAGCGCTGATACCAGTCCAGCACCTGTTGCGCGAACTGCGGCGCTTGCATCATAAGAAGGAAATTTTCCGTGTTTACTCTACACTCAGGCAGGAAT
>Ga0209371_1001964_pt1 | contig 12436 bp, 16 predicted proteins | sample AgamicAtAmrz_FD_187165 | JGI IMG/M metagenome (GOLD analysis project Ga0209371, IMG submission 187165) | Agave microbial communities from Guanajuato, Mexico - At.Am.rz (SPAdes) (version 2) | ecosystem: Host-associated > Plants > Roots > Rhizosphere | place: Guanajato, Mexico | collected 2012-06-07
GCATAGCGGAGAGCTCGTCGAGAGCGAGGATTTCTCTGACCGTCAGGCCCATGGTTACTGCTCCGCGACCGAATCAGCGGCAGGCTGGCGTTTGCTCAGGCGAGTCAGGGCGATGTAGATCAGCGCGGAAACGGTAATCCCCACCAGCGGCGCAATCCATGGCGACAGGTAAGCCACCACGGCTCCCACCGCGTAGGCGCCAAGCCCCGACCAGTTAAAGCGCGGCAAACGGGCAGTTTGCAACAGCGGATAGCGGCCGCCGCGATAAAACCAGTAATCAGCGAGGATAACGCCGCCGATGGGCGGAATGATGCTGCCCAGCAAGACCAGGAAAGGGATCAGCATTTCATACATACCGCCAATGGCCAGCAGAATGCCAACGCCGGCGGCGACAATCGTCAGGGTGCGACGGCGCTCACTGCGCAGCAGATGGCAGGCGGCAGCCGAGACGTTATAAATCGTCGGCCCCTGAATCGTCAGCAGATTGAGACACAGCATCACTACCGCAGCGACGGACAGCCCCTGCAAAATCAGCACTTCCACAATATCGGCCTGCTGGTAGACGATAGCGCACCAGGCTCCGGCAACAATCATCAGCCCATTACCGATGAGGAAGCTGCCCATGCTGGCGACGATGGCGGTGCGGCTGGAGTTAGCCAGACGCGTCCAGTTTGTCGCCTGGGTCGCACCGCTGGCGAAGGTGCCGAACACCATGGTAATGGCCGCCGACCAGGCCATGGTTTCGCTGCCGCCCGGCTCGATTTTGGTCATCGCCTGCCAGCCGCCAGCGTGATGGGCAGCAATATACATAGAAATCACCAGCAGAATGAACATCAGCGGCACCGACACGCGCGACAGCGCATCCAGCCCCTTGTAGCCCACCAGCGCGGTCACGCAGAACAAGATACCGAACAGGATCATCAGCGGAATGGTCATGGCTTCGGGTATGGCGAGGATTTTGACCAGCGAAATGGCGACGGTCGCCGTCCCCCAGGCGTACCATCCCAGTTCGGCGAAGCCGAGAATAAAATCGGCGAGCTTACTGCCGATTTCACCGAAGCAGAAACGCCCCATCAGTACGGTATTCAGGCCGCTACGGGCAGCAATCCAGCCGAGCGACGCGGCATAGAGAGCCAGCAGAAAGTTACCGATAACGGCAATCCACAGCAGGTTAACGATGGAAAAAGAGACGCCGAGCTTACCGCCCGCGAACATCGTGCCGGTAAAGAAGGTAAAGCTGAACAGAACCATGGAAATCGAAAATATACCTTTGCGCCCCGATGCAGGCGCTTCGACGAGCGGAAAATCATTGCTGTTTGACATAGTTGAACCTCTAGGTGGCTATCTGAATGGCTATGCAAAAAAGAGCAAGAGATATGCCAAAAATATCTGGGCAGAGGCCACATAAAGAAGTGGTCACTTTGCACATAAACATTCGTTAATCTGCAGCTAATTGTCAGGATATTGTGCAGGGTGCAAACTTTCGCACCATGTCGGGGCAGCGGCGGATACACATCGATATGTGTACATTCACAATGGAAAAGGGATATGCGGCCCGCCTGGAAAACGGAACTCTCCCCTACCGGGGCGACTTTTCAGGTAGCGTTGGCTCAGAAGCGGATATTGCTAAATTCATGCTTACCGTAAAAGGGGAAGACCTCATTGGCGATCCCCGCACTTAAGAAGGACGAATTAGCGTTGACAGAAGCGGAGCCGGTTGCCAAACGGCTCATGGACTTCCATGACATCTCCCCAATCCTGCTTAATGATTTCCGGGCGACCATATCCATACTGTTTGCCGTGGAGTTCATTTCTGAATAATTCAATATTTTTCATAGGAATAAATATCGTTGCGCCCGGGCTGGCGTCACCGTGATGTTCAGAAAGATATAATTGCAACCCCTCCCGGACAATGCCCATATACAGGGGCAAGTTGGGTTCGAACCTGTGTTCAAACTCGACGCTGAATGACAGAAATTCAAGATAGAACTCCCGTGCTTTTCGGACATCAAAAATGCGCAGGATGGGGATGGATTTACTGAAGTGAATTTGAGACTGGGACATTTGCGGAAGCAACCAAGGACAAAGAAGTTTTCAGGCGCTGATATACGTCGCCGGGAGCGATAGTGCATGATGGAACAGAAGCGATGACTCTGCGTCAGGAGGGACCTGATGCCATAACCGATAGCTGGATTTGCCGTAGTTTGCTTGCGCTGGACAGAATTACCTGACGGTTGTTTTTTCAAAAGCACAAACCGGAGAATGCACTATGAGCAATGCGAAAGGCTGGACGGAAATATTTGAAGGCGGCTCACCCGAAGCAGAACGCAATATTTTTCTGGCGCTCGCGGAAGACATGTTGCGAATACAGGAAGCTAACCGACAAAAATCAGGCGCCAGTGCTCCCGGGCGGACATTACACGCGAAACTGGTCGCGGGTTTTACTCATGCCACGCTAAAAATTGATCGCACTTTGCCAGACGATTTCGCCGTGTCATGGTGCCAGAACGTTTCTGGAGCCGTGGCGCCTTTCTTTGGGGAAGTGAACCCGTACGCTTCGAGTTGCGCCCGGCCAGCAATACGCCCGAAGCGTCTGCCGCAGTACACTGCATTATCATCCGCACACCGACCGTATTTCTGGTCAGACACCGTTAAGCCGGTTTGCACTTAAACTCCGCGCTAGAATTTTTTCTTTCCATTGTGATCTGCCCGCAGTGGATTCATCCATCCCGGTGCTTGTTAAGCTTTCAATTTGATGAAAATAAAGGTGAGCTTCTGCTGCTCGCTCATGGCGGATCTTATGACCCTTTATGCTGACCGCTTCGTGCCAGAAACAGACAACAAGAGGATGCTAATTACTTGTCAAAGCTCCTTTCCGAATTGGCTTTCAAGCGCTGTTATCTGAATGTTTTTTGGATCAACAACCTTACCGCCTGTGGTAACAAAGGCGGTATGCAGCACTTCTCCACTTTCTTTATCCGATAAGACAATATGCGGTGAGTCGTGCAATATGTTTTTATGACCCCACTCCATCATGAAGATAAGAATCGGCGCAAGGCTGCGACCTTTTGCTGTGAGAACATATTCATACCGTTCGCGTGCCCCTTCTTCTTGATACGGAATTTTGCAAAGCAGATCGAGTTCAGTCATTTTTTTTAATCTGTTTGCCAATGTCTGCTTCGTGATTTTTGTATGAGCACGTATAGTTTCAAAGCGAGTGACCCCGTAAAATGCCTCCCTTAGAATCAACAAAACCCATTGATCTCCAAGTAGTTCTGCCGCCGCAGCAAGCCCGCAAAGCTCAGGTAACAAGTACGGTAATGATTTATCTTTTGACATATGTGCGTTTGCCTCATAATCTGAGTATGATTTTAAGACTCAGTTATTAAAGGAGAATACAATGCCCTTCGTAAATGTGCAAACCATTAAAGGAATTATGAATTCGGAGCAAAAAAATGAGCTGCTACGTCGAATGACTGACCTTATTGTTGAAATTGAGGGAAAAGGCGATCCTGAATTCCGGCGTTCAGTATGGATCCGGATTGACGAACATGAACCGGAACAGTGGAGCCTTGGAGGGATACAGCCCACATCTGAAATGATTGCTGCAAAATTTGCATCACCACAGCGCACCTGATTTGTTTTTATTAATTCACATTTTAGTGATGACTAATCGGCGGACAGCATGCATGTCCGCTTCACGCTCATCGCAGCCTGTCATGTTGGCTTAAAACCCGGCTGACGGGTGGTTTCGTTCCAGCGTGAGTAGTAACCAGATAGCTGCGATACCTGCCAACTGTCTGGCAGCGGGCCAGGTTGTGAGAACCAGCCGCCACCAGAAATTGACTGCTACTGTCAGCGCAACTCACGCTGCGCAAGCTGCGTTGCGAGCGTTTCGATACGCTCGGCCATTTGCCGGGTCAGCTCGGTCAAGTGCGTATTTTGTTTCAGCAATTCCAGCAGTTGTGCCGACTGCTCCTCGGCCAGCATCTGGCGCTTCGCCATGGCGTCATCCAGATCTTCGCGGTGCTGCGCATCCGCCAGCGCATGCGCCTGATCGCGCTCCGCCTGCCGGGTTTGCGCTAACAGGATCAGCGGGGCTGCATAAGCAGCCTGAATACTGAACGCCAGGTTAAGCAAAATAAAGGGATAGGGGTCAAACTTCACGACGCCCGCAACGTTCAGTGTAATCCACACGATCACCGCGATAGTCTGCCCAATAAGGAATGTCGGCGTACCGAAAAAACGTGCGAAGGCTTCTGCTTTCAACGCAAACCACTCTTCGCCGAAAGTATGCGTAATATCCTTCAAGGGGCGATATAAACGAAACTCTTTATCTTTGTGCATATCAAAAACTTCCTGCTGCGGGGCATTGTCGGCATCGACGAAAACTGAGGCACCAGTGAAAGCTGATGCCCAACCGTACGAAAATATACGTTAAATAAGTTATACATTAGCTCTCGCGACTGCATAAATCCCATCGCCCCGCTTAACTACGTCCCTATTACTCCATCGCCAACAGCAGGATTTGGGATTATCGAAGAAGTTTTCGGAACAACGTCACCAGGGATTGCCCATTATCTTCAAGCGGCATGAAAAATTTTCTATCGGTTGCTTCCACAACCTGCACGGCCTGTTCAGCCAGTTCCCGCCCCGCTGTTGTGACCCTAATCACTTTGGAGCGCGTGTCTTTTTGATGTGGAATACGCGCCAGATAGCCTGATTTTTCAAGGGCACGAACGACCTGGGATATTGTCATCGTATCGCTCCCGGTTAGTTGTGATAACCGTACTTGTGTCAGCGCCTCCTTTTCCTCAAACCAGCTGGCTACAGCCAGAACGACAAACTGGGTATGTGTCAGGCCTAAGTGTTGCAGGGCATTTCGTTGTTCGCGTTGCCAGCTATTTGACACTCGCCACAGTAAATAACCGGGGCTATCGTCCGGCCCTTCGAAAGCGCTGGGAAGAGGCTTATTTTCAGAGGTCATTTACATTGAACCCGTTTCAGCAAGGTATTTTGCCAGCCCCGCCATCACCTCAGGGAAGTCCGAGCTTATTCCCTCGCCGAAAGCCTGAGCCTGGGGACCTTGCGTGCTGATAGCATAAATCAACATGCAGTGATCGGTACCTGATGCTTCAATACGATGTTCAACTTTGACCAGCGTTTCATCCACCCTCGTCTCATCAATGAAATACTTTTCGTCAGAAACATCGATAAGCTGACTACGCACAACATCACCGTCAGGTAACTCCATCGTAAACCATGTTCCCGTATGAAATGGCCCCTCGATAGTGATTGACTTTACGCCAGGGTTCCATCGCTTCCAGTTCGCTGTGTCGATAAATGCCTGCCATATTGCTTTCGGCCTGCTGTTTACAGTGAGCGTAAAAGACTTGCTCCAGACGTTATCTTTGTTCATCAAATCCCCCCCAGCAGAGTAATAAGTAAACATATAGTATGTGTACTTATAATAGTGCAACATCAAAAAGTCACCCCCCTGGTTTTTGTCCAACGCGCATCAACCTCGCTCAGGCAGACCGCTGAAAAGGTTCTGACGTACAATGGCGTTATTACCAGAGTTTAGTGACGGGCGCATCGGTGCCACGGAGACTGCAAGATTTGGCTCATAATCGCATTTCATTATGGGCCATGATTGTTTGGCGCTCACTCTGCTGACATATCCATCCGGCATCCACAGTCAGAATAAATGCTGTTCCGTCTCTTAGCGGGCTGACATTTATTCCGGTGCAGTCTGTTTTATTTCGGCATAACGGGTAATCAGTTGCTTCAGACGCATCTCCAGTTGGGTCTTGTCGGCCAGAGGCAGCGCCTGACCAGCCGGGGTCAGCGACAGTGCCCGCAATTGTTCTTCAGCCGGTATGGTTTGATTAAAGGATTGCATGGCGGAAAATACGACTGACTTCAGTTCGCTGACCGTCATGTATTTTCCCTTCTGCTCGTCCAGCCTGCCCAATCGCTCGCTCAGCTGTTTTAGCTTCGTCATCCCCTGATGCCAGCCGTCCAGATTTTCTTTTGGCAACGCGCTGGCATTACGCTGTTGCTGCCATTGTAAAGCCAGGGATTTAGCCTGCTCCGGCCACAGCGCCTGAGCCTGTTCAATTAACTGCCGGCTATAGGCAAGATTCCAGTCAGGAGGAAGTTTATCCAGGTGGGTAAGTTGCTGCTCTGTTTGCGTTATGAAGGCTGGCTCCAGAGGAGCCTGTTGTCTCAGCAAATCCCGCTGCGCAGGTGTGAGGACTACAGGCAACGGCGCCAGAGATGCAGCAAGCTGAGCCTGTAGCGGGTCAGGTTGGAGCAAAACGTGCCAGCCCCACAGCGTTGCAGCGCCGATCGCCAGCATGGTACACATTCCCGCAGTGAAAAATTTCCATTTTTTTACCGGCGCCGGTATCACTGACAGAACGTCTACCTTCGGTTGATGTTCCGGTTGAGGCACATATACCCACCTCGTCGTATTTTTCTCTGGAAGAGGCAACGCAGAAGGCGTTTTTGCCGTTATTTTCGTCCCATCCATTATCCCCGGGGGCAACAGAATACCGGGTTGAACGAAAGCGTCGGAATCCGATGCGCCGTCGCTATTTTCCAGCCTGACAGCATGATTGTGCATTAGCGTACGTAAGGTATCAAACTGGCTCAGATGCTTAAGCTCCAGGCGCTCAAGTATCTCCCCAAGGCTGGTAAGTTGCTGTTCTGCTGTGTAAAGCTGGCTGAGGTCGCTGTAGTGAAGTGGAAGAGTACGCATCACTTGCTGTATGCGCAGGCTCAGGTTACTGAGGATCTCCATCCGCGCGTGGACCGGCTGTGGCCAGAGCGCTCCCCACTGGTGGCTAATAAGGGCCTCCAGTATTGCCAGACCTTCGTTAAGGCCGAGCACCCCTGCCAGCTGGGTTCGTGCAAGCGTATACCAGGCCGCAGTTTGTAGTTCCACGCCATTTTGCCCGAACAGTGAGAGGCAGAGTTTTTCTACATGCTGCCAGCTGACATCCGGGCGGGCCGGATGCGTCAATTTGCCCAGCTCCTCGCGCAGAGCCGCATAATCCGCCAGCGTGCGTGGATCACCGCCAGTTTTAATTTTACGGTAGGGAATGTCATTCATGACCAGTTGTCCATTTAATTGATATGCAGCACAGGAGGGTTATTTTTTATGCTGCTTAGCCTTCTACATTGCCGATGCGCATCCCGGATTTTTTGTTCCCGCTCAAGGCGCTGCCTTTCAAGATCTTCCCTGTGTGCACCTTCAGCGGTAAGCGGCGCCCTTTTCAGTCATCGCTGATATGCAGCAAGATTTTACTGACCTGGTGTTATCTGCCCTTACATGCGGTTTGTCGTGTCGAGATACTGCTGTTGCTTAAGATGTCGCAACAAAACCCGGCCTTCGGGCATAAACTCCGTGCCATAGCGCACCAAACCAATCCCTTTAAGTTCAGCATCAACGGCATAGCGCAGCTCGCCGGGGATTTCCTGTTCCAGCAGAACAACGGCGATTTTGTTCAGGCGTGGTTCGTATTTGAGCAGTACAGTCGATAATGTGCTCATCAGTTCATGGGCCGTCCCTGGCATGCCCTGGAGGATTTTGGTCATATCCGGCAGACCATAATCCGGCAAATGCGCCAGCGTACCAGTGCGACAGTTGAGGATCCGTTGCATGTTGTCGAGTACGGACAAAATTACCTGGTTTTGCTCGCTGACATGATGAAGATCCAGACCACCAGCGAAGTTGCCGTAAAGAATTTCACAGAGAGAGGGAGTAATATGTAGCATCTTCTTCTATTGTTTGATAATTGTGATTAATAAGTACAATTACAAAAAATTAGCTCCACCATAAAGTCAAATTTTATGGGCTATTTTAGTTTTGTCCGAATCAATAGTGCTTTAAATTACTATGACGAACAACCTGGCGTATTTTCTAATTCTGTTGAATCCACCCCCTCATTTGTCGGAAAGAATAATTTATTCCGATTATGCTTAGAAAAATAAAATCCACCATAAACTACAGATTGGCTGGCACCGAACCATAAAGAAGGTTTAAATACAACATTCGCGCATTTATCATAAACCAAAAAGAAATAGCCTTCATTATTTATGTATTTGTATAATGCGTAAATATTGTATACCACTGCTTTATACACTGCCATCCTAAATGAATTATCGGGGCTTGCATTTTCAAACAACTTATTATGCTCACCATAAAAAACAGTCGTGGGGAAAATCAAGTAAAAATAGGCTACAATTCTATATCTCCCATCCTCGCTTATTTGCTCGTGCGCCTGGTTAAAGCTATGGGTGATAGAATCATCCACAGCATCAAAATTAAACCGTATAGTAAAATTTTAGCTGTTTATTTTTTCTCATAGCGTCGCCAAACGATCTTTTCCTAAAGGGGGTTCCAAATTAAGTCTTTTTTGGACAAATAGAATAAATATTAATTAACTTAGTTACTGTATATTTTTATCTTTTGGTAAACCACATTCATGAAAAGTCCAACCAGACCATCCCTGGTCAGATGGATATAATACAGCTATACCTGACCATTCCGGCTCAACCAAATCAGAAAACTGATATTCTCAAAAATACCAGGCGGAGCTTTTCAGTTTCTTGTCACTTTTGTTGTAAACAGCAAAAAAGGATTGATTTGAGAATAATTTCAAAACCCGACCGATGCCTCCATAAGGTTTATAATTTAGCCGATATGCTATAAAATAGTATGTTTTACTCTCATTCCAATATCTTTCACTAACCACAGCATTTCTATAAGCCAATATTTTAACTGAAAGCAAAACAGCACATATGAGCATAAAAAATGCGAAAATAGTCACCCCTGTTAACTTGAGTATTCTAAACATCCCGTGGACTCCTCGACGCATATTATTCAAGATCTATGCTATTAAGATGTATTACGATATCCACTGATATTTTTTTACTGTAGAGAAAACAAAAAAATCCCCTGTAGCGAGTCTGCCCGTCAAACAGGGCCAGCAGGTTGTCCATCGCCATCGTCGTCATTCCTCAACAGGCACCAGCATCAGGAAACCGTTACCCAGTTCGATGGTACGCGGCTTGTCCGGGTCGAGATCATCGCGGCTCAGTACCAGCCGCCAGGTATTGTTTTTCATCTCCGGACGGTTGAACAACCCGATAACCGCGACATATTGCGCCGCTTCATCCATCGGCATATTGAGCATCATGCTGCCTCTGGGCATCACCAGCAGGGATTTGCTCGCCACAATATCTTCTTTCAGCACGATGTCGGCTTCACGCAGCAGCTCCTGGTAATCTGCAGTATCCACCTTCTGGCGATCCTTCAGTTGATAGACGCGAACCATAGTCGCCAGCGGCGTCTGCGCTTCATCGGCATTGGCCGCCGAGCGCGGCTCAAAATCGAGGCGCAGCACTTTTATTTTTTTGTAGAAAATCGATTGGGTCATGCTGACCGCGCTATCGGAGACGGACTGGCTCAGGCCGCAACCAGAGAGCAGGCCGCAGAGGGCGAACAGAACAATCAGTCGCAGGGAAACGGATGTCATGCGGAGATTCCTTTCAGAATATTAGTCAAAGCGGTAACCGCCATCCTGGGCCGGTTGCAGGGGTTTGCAATCCAGCCCTTCATAACAGCCCAGGCTGACAGTCAGATAGCGGCGCTTACCAGGTTTGCCGCTTTTCAACCCCAGAATGCCGGTACGGCCAAGCTGAATGCGGCGCTGTTGCCCAAGACGCGGCTCAGGCAGCAAACTCACCGGTACGGTCAGGCGCAGGCGAACATCGGATCGATAGCCCAGATACACGCGCAGCAGCACCATCAGGTCAGTGTGTAGCTGACCACCGGGAAACCAGCCTTCAGCCTTGTTCGGATCACTGGTCGCCAGCATCAGCAGAATACGGCTGCAGGCCTCTTTGCCAGTTTTACCCAGCGTGGCGCGCTGCGACAGGTAAACACGATTTTCTTTCCCCAGCCCACTGCGCTGAGCCACCTGCACGTTGACCGGATCCGGGCTGATCATCGTTGCGCTGGTATGCGGAGCCAGCAAACTAACCAGTTGGCGAATACCTTCGGCATTTCGGGTCGGCAGGCGCATAGCCCCCAGTAGTGCCAGAAAACGGGAAACCGGGGTTGCCACGTTTTCAGCCGTACCGGGAATCCCCAGGCCTACCAGCCCCAGCAGACATTGCGAAGTCTCATCGACGCCGCCCGCTGCAAACGTCGCCGGGTAAGCGTATTTACGCCAGATACGGTAGTACTGCGTAGTGATGCGGTGGCTAAAGATATCGAGAAAAGCCGTTGTGGCTTCATATCCTTCCCGCCGCTGGGCGATATCGTCCAGATAAGCGGTCGGCAGCGGTGAATCCACGCCGTACATCCCAAGGAACGTGGTGCGAACCGTAGGCGGCAGCTCCGGATGCGCTTCATCCGTTTCAACGGTGCGTAATTCACTGGACGGAAACCCCATCCCCGGCCAGGGACGAAAGCGCACCGGATCGGCAGTTGGTTTCTCAGCGGTCCCCAGCAATGGCGCATCGGGATTTTCCTGCTCAAGCAACTGGCAAAACCGGTAAAAGTTAATCCGCCAGATATCGTTGCCAAGTCGTTCAGTCAGCCCGGCACGTGCTGGCTGTGACTCTCTTTCCATCGCAGTCGTTTCCCTGTCGGTTGCAGTACCAGCGTGAGCTGATTGAAGAGGTGAACATCGGCATATAGCGCAAAGAAGCGGTGCAGCATTTCGCCAAAGAGATTCACATCCCCCTCCCCGGCAAAGCTGTCAGCATTGAGCGTAACTTCAATCTCAACCCCGCGTAGCATGTAGCCACGTTCAAAGCGGCGCACCAGCGTGTGCTTCACCGCAACAATAGCCTCCAGACGGCGGCGATTCATCTCATCGTCGGTCCAGTCATACAGCGCGAGCGTGCCGCGCAACACTTCCGGGTTATCCATCATGCTTAAAAAGCTGGAGCCCAGATGACTCATGACGCGCCAGTGAAAACGATCGTTTGCTGGCGGGTAAAGTGGCAGGCTCGGCGCACTGAGATTCAGAACCTTCACCGCCACCTTACCCGCCTTCACCACCCGGTCTAGCAGCGTACTTTCAAGCGCCTTGCGGGGTATTTGCCCGTTGGTGCAGGTGATACGCATGGACAGCGATTCCGGCTTTTCAGAGAGCTGATCCCTCTCAAACGAACGGCCACCGAGAATAAGCCAGGTGTCATACACCCCGGACGGGCCACGCTTCACGCGGGTGTGAAAATAACGTTCCGGTGCGTCGTGGCGCATCATGCCGCCGCGATGGCGGAAGCTGGTGAACGGTACGTAAGGGTGCTTACCGTTTTTCACCGCGCCGTGGATGTTATCGACGCTGTAGATTTCCGTGTGACCGTCCTGCACGCGCAGCGGACGCAGCAAGTATTCATTCTCCAGAGGGTCGATGGTCAGCGGATCCGCTTCCAGGGTGAAGAGGTTAATGACCGGCGAGCAGTGCAGGCGGAAGTTTTCGGTGGCAAACGGCATATCGGACGGCCAGCCGCCATCAAGCACGATGTCGGTTTCAAACCAGGTGGTATGCGGGTTGAGCCCGGTCAACTCCAGCCCGCGCAGTTCAACAAACATAAACTTCTGCCGGAAGCTGAAATATTCCAGCAGCAACTGATAGCCGCTGAACGCAGCATCGCCTTTCGGCCACAGACGTTCGTTATCTTCAAAGCCCATCGGCTTGCACCAGCCGTTAAAGCGGATGCGCCCAGTGTGGGTCGCTGCGTGCCGGGCATACATCGCATGCACCCGACGGGTCAGCGCCAGATGCAGGGCAGACGCCACCGGGCTTTCGGCATCCAGGTAGAGAGCGACTTTATCAATGCCGCTTTTGGCCCAGTCCACCTTGCTGCCGCACTCAAAGCGCAGGCGAATGGCAGCACGCCCGTCAGGCTCGGTCTGCAAACGGGCATCTGCCAGATAAATTGGCTGCAGGGTGATATCGCGGGTCGTGCGGTACTGGCAGACGGTCTTGTCCGGACCAACCGGACGCGACAGCACCGCGAAGCCTTCAGGCAGAATTTCAGCCTGCTTCAGGTGCTGCCATTCCGGATCAAACGCCACCACAGAGAGTGACGGAATGGTGCGCATATAGTGTGGCCAAAGCAGGCTTACCAGCCCTTCGGTCAGCTCCGGCAGGTCATCGTCGAGCTTTTCACGCAGGCGCCCCATCAGAAAGGCAAACCCTTCAAACAGGCGTTCGACGTACGGATCGCGGGCGCCGGTTTTATCCAGATTGAGCATGGCAGCGCGGTCAGGGTGGGCGCGGGCAAATTCTTTACCGGCTTCGCGCAGGTAGCGCATCTCGGCTTCGTAATAGCGCAGGGTTAAATCATCCATGCACGGTTTTCCTGAATGTCGTGGTAGTCAAAAAGAGAAAATCAGGTGCGGCCTTAT
>Ga0209371_1001967_pt1 | contig 12425 bp, 9 predicted proteins | sample AgamicAtAmrz_FD_187165 | JGI IMG/M metagenome (GOLD analysis project Ga0209371, IMG submission 187165) | Agave microbial communities from Guanajuato, Mexico - At.Am.rz (SPAdes) (version 2) | ecosystem: Host-associated > Plants > Roots > Rhizosphere | place: Guanajato, Mexico | collected 2012-06-07
TCGCTGACCGGCGCGCGCTGCGCCAGTGCTTCGTCAATCGCTTTGTATAGCGCATCGCGATCGACCGGTTTGGTCAGAAAGCTGAACACGCCCTGCTGCGTGGCGGCTACCGCGTCCGGAATCGAGCCGTGCGCGGTCAGGATGATGACCGGCAGTCCGGTATGGCGCTTCTGGATTTCAGCAAACAGCGCCAGGCCATCCATTTCATCCATGCGCAGATCGCTGATCACCAAATCGACTTTCTCTTTCTGCAAATGACGCAGGGCTTCCGGCCCGCTGGCCGCGGTCGCTACCTGATAACCTTCACTGCTGAGACGCATACCGAGCAGCTTGAGTAAGCCCGGATCGTCATCCACCAGCAGTAAGCGTGCGGCCTGTTTCATGGTTACTGCTCCTCGCTTTGGGCATCGCTGGCACCGTGTGTGCTGTCGCCGCTGTCCGGCGCTTTGCGCGATGACAGCTGACGCTCGATGTCAGTCAGTCGCTGCAGTTTACGCTGGGTATCGTCCAGCGTTTGCCGCAGTTGCGTTTGCTGCTGACGCAGGCGATCCAGTTCGGCGTCATTGCTTTGCTGCAGCGCGGCGTAGCGGCCGCGCGCCTCGCTCAGCTCCAGCTGCGCGGCCTGGTTACTGCGCCACAGCTGCAGCAGCGGACGCACCGCCGTCGGATAATCCGCGCTGTAGCTGTCGAGCGTATCAACGTACTGACGGCGCTCCACCGGCGTCACGTTGCCGTTCGCCAGCAGGATGCCCTGCTTAAAGGCGCGCGCCCAGTTCTGTACCGGCCAGCGCCGCGCTTCCGCCCGCGCTTCGGCCGCCGACAGCCGCTCACCGCAGTCGATAGCGCGCTGCCAGTAAAGTGGATTGCTCATGGCCGCCGGTGCTTCAATCTGCCAGACATTCTGGCAATCGGTGGCCAGATAATCCGCCAGGCGCACGTCCGGCTCCGGCAGGTTCACCGCACCGCGCGGCGTACTGCTCTGGGGCGGCGCCTGACAGGCGCTCAGGCCGATGGCAATCAGTGCGCCGACGAGAAATCGGCTGGATGTGAGTTTCATTAATCAGGCATTCCCGGCGCTGGTAGTCAAAATGATACGAAAACAGACGTCCGCGTCCGTGCGCGTGACCAACTGCAAATCACCCTGCATCCTGCGCAGGCAATCTTTGGCGATGCTTAATCCCAGCCCGCTGCCTTTCACCGGCCCTTTGCGCTGCTGGCTCCCCTGATAAAAGGGCTCAAAGATCATCGCCTGCTCTTCAGCCGGAATCGGCGTGCCGGTGTTGGCCACCTCAATCCACACCTGGTTGCCCTTCTGCTGGCTCTGCAGCCAGATGTTACCGGATTCGCTACCGTAGTTCACGGCGTTCGAGTAGAGGTTATCAATCACCCGCTGCAACAGCGTCGGTTCCGCCAGACAATAGCGGGCCTGCAGATCGATATGCGTGTGCATCTGGCGCGCGCTGGCGGGCAGTGAGTGCACCCTGACGACGCTATCAATGATAGCGTCGATAGCCACCGGTTCCAGCCGCATTGGGCTGTCCGCCAGCCGGCGATTGTAGTCGAGCAGCTGTTCAATCAGCCGCTGCAGATGACGGCTGCTGGTGTCGAGAATGGCGACAACCTCCTGCTGCTCCGCATTGAGCGGGCCGGCAACCTGGTCGGCCAGCAGTTCGGTGCCTTCGCGCAGGCTGGCCAGCGGCGTTTTGAGTTCGTGCGACAGGTGGCGCAGAAACTCATGCCGCTGCGCTTCCAGCCAGCTAAGACGTTCGCTGAGCCAGACAATGCGCTGTCCCAGCGAGCGAATTTCGCGCGGCCCGCGAAAACTGACGCTATTGCCCAGTGTTTTCCCCTCGCCCAGCCGGTTGATCATGCGTTCGACGCGCTTAACCGGGCCGATAATCATGCCGGTGAACAGCAGTACCAGCACCAGACTGATTAAAAACAGTATCAGCGCCTGCCAGCCAAAAAACTGGCCGCGATCGGCAATTTCGCGCTGCAGTTGCAGGCCGCGTGAAAACACCACTTCACGTGTGGCCTGCACCATGCGGGTGTTGGCGGCGGAGAATGCTTCCAGCGCGCTCGCCGCCGGTGCCAGCAGATTGCCGTTATCACACTGCAGCTTTTCCAGCTGCGGCAGCGCGCTCTGCAATATTTTGAACGTTGGCAAATCGGGCAGGCTGGCGGCATGGCTGCTGAGCATCTGGCCGTAGCGGCTCCACTGCGTTTGATACAGGCGTGCCAGACTGGCATCGCCCAGCACGCAATACTGACGATAGCTACGCTCCAGCTCCAGCGCCGTGCGCGCCATCGCCTCGCTGCGACGCACGTCGGTGAAGGTGTTGCGGTTGGTGTCCGCCGCCTGATCGCTCAGCGCCGACAGGCTTTCCCACGCCTGCCATGCCAGCACCAGCAGAGGCAGCAGCACCAGCAGAAAGGCCATTAAAACCAGTTGCCGCAGGGATCGGGGAAACAGACGCCATCTCTTCACAACCGCGCTTCCTTTGAGGTGAGTTGCAGGCATGCTAGCGAAGTCCGGCAAGGTTAGAAAGGCTGAAAACGAAAACGGCAGGCCTTTTGGCCTGCCGTGAGAGCGACGCCGCAGCATCGCCTGCAAAATAGGTGGAGCCTAACTCAACGTTGCGTCCGGTGCTTGATAACGTTGCAAAGCAAGCGATTATCGGTTGGGTGGACGGCAGGCTCCGTTTGGTGCGTCATTCGATATTTTATGAGCTCAACCGCAGTGCGGGGCAATCATAGACAGGAGAATGAGCAACGTAATGAGTATAGCAACTATCGTGCCAGAAAATAAATAGCCTTGTTAATCAGCATACTGCCAGCTCAGAGAGGGAATTAACGACGCTTTCGGACCGGCTGGTCTGGAAAAAGTGTCGCCGATTAGCAACGGCTTTAACGCGCTAACTTCGCGCCCATAAAAAACAACGATTTAAATGTCACCTTTTAGCGACAACTCGGCCATGGGATTGTCGTCATTTTCCGACATGCCACAGATGTCAGGGAATCACAGCGGATCGAGAGCAGTGCCCACGCGACAAAAAATAAAAAAGGCCGCGTTGAGCGGCCTTTGCACGGTGCCCGTGAATGGGCACCGGTAAGAGACAGGATTCAGGTTTAACCCAGCTGCTTGCGCGCGTTGCGGAAAATGCGCATCCACGGGCTGTCTTCGCCCCACTCCGCCGGATGCCACGAATTGCTGACGGTGCGGAACACGCGCTCCGGATGCGGCATCATGATAGTGACGCGACCGCTTTCGTTGGTCACGGCGGTGATGCCGTTTGGTGAGCCGTTCGGGTTCGCCGGATAGGTCTCGGTGACTTTACCGAAGTTATCGACGAAGCGCAGCGCCACCAGACCTTTCGCTTCCAGCTCAGCCAGATGCGCACCGTCACGTACTTCAACAAAACCTTCACCGTGCGAGACGGCAATCGGCATGCGAGAACCGACCATGCCGTCCAGCAGCAGTGACGGGCTGGCGGCCACTTCCACCAGGCTGAAGCGCGCTTCAAAGCGCTCGGACTGGTTACGCACAAAGCGTGGCCACAGCTCGCTGCCCGGAATCAGTTCACGCAGATTCGACATCATCTGGCAGCCGTTACACACGCCCAGCGCCAGCGTCTGCGGACGATGGAAGAAGTTTTCAAACTCGTCACGCACGCGGCTGTTGAACAGAATCGATTTCGCCCAGCCTTCGCCCGCACCCAGCACGTCGCCGTAGGAGAAGCCGCCACAGGCGACCAGTGCGTGGAATTCCTCCAGACCACGACGGCCCGCCAGCAGATCGCTCATGTGCACGTCAACCGCGGTAAAGCCTGCGCGGTGGAAGGCAGCGGCCATCTCAACGTGCGAGTTTACGCCCTGCTCGCGCAGCACGGCAACGCGCGGACGCGCGCCAGTGGCGATCATCGGTGCCGCCACATCCTCTTCCGGACGGAAGGTCAGCTGCACGTTCAGGCCAGGATCGTTATCGTCTTTCTTCGCTTCATGTTCCTGATCGGCACAGGCCGGGTTATCGCGCAGGCGCTGCATCTGCCAGGTGGTTTCAGCCCACCAGGTACGCAGGGTGGTACGGCTTTCGCTGTACACCGCGCTGTCGCCGGAGCGGATAACAAAACGGTCGCCCGGCAGCGCTTTACCGATGACGTGAACATTGCTGCTCAGACCGTGATCGGCAAACACTTTTTCCACGGCCGCGCGGTCGGCAGCGTTAATCTGCAGTACGGCGCCCAGCTCTTCCGTAAACAATGCTGCCAGCGCATCGCTGCCCAGCGCGGCGATATCCGCCTCAATACCGCAGTGACCGGTGAAGGCCATCTCAGCCAGCGTGACCAGCAGACCGCCATCCGAGCGGTCGTGGTAAGCCAGCAGTTTCTGCTCGCTGACCAGCGTCTGAATTGCATTGAAGAAGCCAGCCAGCTGCGCGGCATCGCGCACGTCGGCCGGTTTGTCGCCCAGCTGGCGATACACCTGCGACAGCGCCGTGGCACCGAGGGTGTTAGCACCGTTGCCGAGGTCCACCAGCAGCAGCAGGTTGTCGCCTTCCGGCTGCAGCTGTGGCGTCACGGTGCGACGCACATCTTCAACGCGTGCAAAAGCCGTAATGACCAGCGACAGCGGCGAAGTCATTTCGCGCTGTTCAGTTCCCTGCTGCCAGCGGGTTTTCATCGACATGGAGTCTTTACCCACCGGAATGGTGATCCCCAGCGCCGGGCACAGCTCTTCGCCCACCGCTTTCACCGCAGCGTACAGGCCTGCGTCTTCGCCCGGGTGACCGGCTGCAGCCATCCAGTTTGCCGACAGCTTCACGCGCTTCAGCGGACCGATCGCGGTCGCGGCCAGGTTGGTCAGCGCTTCGCCCACCGCCAGGCGGCCGGACGCAGCGAAATCAAGCAGCGCTACCGGCGCACGTTCGCCCATGGCAAACGCTTCACCGTGGTAGCTGTCAAGGCTGGCAGTGGTCACGGCGCAGTTCGCCACCGGGATCTGCCACGGCCCGACCATCTGATCGCGCGCCACCATGCCGGTTACGCTGCGGTCACCGATGGTCACCAGGAAGGTTTTCTCCGCCACGGTTGGCAGGTGCAGCACACGGTTTACCGCATCGGCAATGGTAATGCCGTCCCGCACCAGCGCATCACCTTTCGCCTGCTGGCTGGCCACGTCGCGCGTCATTTTTGGCGTTTTACCCAGCAGCACGTCGAGCGGCATGTCGATCGGTTTGTTTTCGAAATGGCTGTCGGCAAGGTTCAGGTGCTGCTCTTCGGTCGCTTCACCAATCACCGCATACGGCGCACGTTCGCGCTGGCACAGCTCATCGAACAGCGCCAGTTTGTCCGGCGCAACCGCCAGCACATAACGCTCCTGCGACTCGTTACACCACACTTCCAGCGGGCTCATGCCTGGTTCATCGCTGAGGATGTCGCGCAGGTTGAAGTTGCCACCGCGGCCACCGTCGCTCACCAGCTCCGGCATGGCGTTAGACAGGCCACCGGCACCGACGTCGTGAATAAACAGAATCGGGTTGGCTTCGCCCAGCTGCCAGCAGCGGTCAATCACTTCCTGACAGCGACGCTCCATCTCCGGGTTGTCGCGCTGCACCGAGGCGAAGTCGAGATCGGCATCCGACTGGCCGGACGCCATCGAGGACGCCGCGCCGCCGCCAAGGCCGATATTCATCGCCGGACCACCCAGCACGATCAGCTTCGCGCCAACCACGATCTCACCCTTCTGCACGTGATCGGCGCGGATGTTACCAATGCCGCCGGCCAGCATGATCGGCTTGTGATAGCCGCGCAGCTCAACGCCGTTGTGGCTGTTGACCTGCTCTTCATAAGTACGGAAATAGCCGTTCAGCGCCGGGCGACCAAATTCGTTGTTAAACGCGGCGCCGCCTAACGGGCCTTCGGTCATGATATCCAGCGCGGTAACAATGCGATCCGGCTTGCCAAAATCCTCTTCCCACGGCTGTTCAAAGCCGGGAATACGCAGGTTGGAAACCGAGAAGCCGACCAGACCCGCTTTCGGCTTCGCGCCGCGTCCGGTGGCGCCTTCGTCACGGATTTCCCCGCCGGAACCGGTGGCGGCGCCCGGCCATGGTGAAATGGCCGTCGGGTGGTTGTGGGTTTCCACCTTCATCAGGATATGCGCGGCTTCCTGATGGAACTCGTATTCGCCCTGCTGCGCATCCGCGTAGAAACGCCCGACCTCGGAGCCTTCCATCACCGCGGCATTGTCTTTATACGCCGACAGGACGTGTTCCGGATGCTGCTCAAAGGTGTTTTTAATCATTTTAAACAGCGACTTCGGCTGTTTTTCGCCGTCGATAATCCAGTCGGCGTTAAAAATCTTGTGACGACAGTGCTCGGAGTTCGCCTGAGCGAACATATAGAGCTCGATGTCGTTCGGATTGCGGCCCAGTCTGGTGAAGGCATCGAGCAGGTAATCAATTTCGTCATCGGCCAGCGCCAGGCCGAGCGTGCGGTTAGCCTGCTCCAGCGCCTCGCGCCCTCCGCCCAGCACGTCTACGCTTTTCAGCGGCTGCGGCTCATGATGCGCGAACAGCTGTTCTGCCGCGCTGAGCTCCGTGAACACGGTTTCCATCATGCGGTCGTGCAGCAGGCTGGCCAGCTGCTGCCACTGCGCGTCAGTCAGCTGCGGTGCCTGTACATAGAAGGCCAGACCGCGCTCCAGGCGCAATACCTGTGGCAGGTCGCAGTTATGGGCGATATCGGTGGCTTTCGATGACCAGGGAGAAATGGTGCCGGGACGCGGCGTCACCAGCAACAGACGCCCTTGTGGCGCATGTTCGGCGAGAGAAGGACCGTATTTCAGCAGACGCTGCAGGCGGGCTTGCTGTTCCGCGCTGAGCGGTGCGCTGACATCGGCGAAATGGACGTACTCGGCGTAAATATCACTCACCGGCAGATGAGCGTCCTGAAAGCGGGTCAGCAGTTTGTTTACACGAAATGCCGACAGAGCGGGCGAACCACGCAGAATTTCCATCATTAAAGATCTCTCGTCTTCGAAGCGCCGGGCGACGCTTCATGGGGCGCAACAGGGAAAACGGGCGGTATTATAGAGAAATGGCACGGGTTACGAAACCGTTTGCGCAGAAAAACTGAGCCTCAGGATTTGCCTGAATTTTGCGCAAATCTTGCTATATAAGTTGCCCTGTTGCGCTTTGTTGCGCAAAATGCCCCTCGCTCTGGGAGTGCAAAACAACATAAATACTGCCTTTAAAAGACAGAGGCCTGTGAGCCATTACGAGACAACTATTTGAAACGCCTGAAATTAAATTATCTGTTTATCGGTCTGATCACCGTGCTGCTTGCGCTGGCGCTGTGGCCGTCCATCCCCTGGTACGGGGGCGGAAAAGACGCGTTAACACAGATCAAATCGCGGGGAGTGTTGCGCATCAGTACCGTCAACTCGCCGCTGACTTACTACACCATCAATAATGCACCAGCCGGTATGGACTACGAGCTGGCGAAGCGTTTCGCCGATTATCTTGGCGTGAAGCTGGAAGTCACGGTGCGGCCCAACCTCGGCGACCTGTTTGACGATCTCGACGACGGCAAAGCCGACCTGCTGGCCGCCGGGCTGATCTACAACAGCGAGCGCCTCAGCCGTTATCAGAGTGGCCCGAGCTACTATTCCGTGTCGCAGCAGCTGGTGTATCGCATCGACAAGCCGCGGCCTAAAAACCTTGGTGATCTGAAAGGCCGGCTGATTGTGCAGTCCGGTTCAGCCTATCTGTCAACGTTACGTTCCGCCAAAGCGGACAGCTATCCCGATCTCGACTGGGCCATTTCCACCGATATGGGCCAGAAAGCACTGCTGGAAGCGGTTGCCGACGGCAAGCTTGACTATACCGTGGGGGATTCGGTGACCATCGGCCTGCTGCAGCGCATCCATCCACAGCTGGCGGTGGCGTTTGATATTACCGATGAAGAGCCGGTGACCTGGTATCTGCCGCGTAACGATGACGATAGCCTGAACGCCGCCATGCTCGACTTCTACAGTCAGATGGGGGAAGAAGGCACCATGGCGCGGCTGGAAGAGAAGTATCTCGGCCACGTCGGCACCTTTGATTATGTCGATACCCGCACCTTCCTGCGCGCAATTGATAACACGCTGCCGGATATCAAGCCGCTGTTTGAGAAGTACGCGTCCAGTATCGACTGGCGCCTGCTGGCGGCGATTTCCTACCAGGAGTCGCACTGGAATCCGCAGGCGACCTCGCCCACCGGCGTGCGCGGCATGATGATGCTGACGCGCAATACCGCTGACAGCCTCGACGTGAACGATCGTCTCGATCCGGAACAGAGCATTCGCGGCGGCAGCGAATACCTGCGGCGCATGATGGAAAAAGTGCCGGAGACCATTCCGGAAGATGAACGCATCTGGTTTGCGCTGGCGGCCTATAACATGGGCTACGCACATATGCTGGATGCACGCCGGCTGACCCTCAAACAGGGTGGCAATCCGGACAGCTGGGCCGACGTTAAGCTGCGCCTGCCGATGCTGAGCCAGAAGCGCTATTACGCGCAGACCACATACGGCTATGCGCGCGGCCACGAAGCTTATAACTACGTTGAGAACATCCGTAAGTATCAGATCAGCCTGGTAGGCTATCTGCAGGAGCAGGAGAAACGGCTGGCGCAGCAGTCGGCGCTGGAAGCGGAACTCGGAGCCGGTTATCCGGCCGTCGAACCAAAGATTGCGATGAACTAATCGGCGCGCAGCGCCTGCCGCTGTGCGCGCTTCTGTTCCCGGCGCATACGGAAGAAGTCGCTCAGCAGCGTGGCGCACTCCTCTGCCAGCACGCCATGCGCAATCTCTATCTGATGATTCATGCCCGGATGGCCGATCACATCCAGCAGCGAACCGGCGGCACCGGTTTTCTCATCCTTCGCGCCATAGACCAGACGGGTAATCCGGCTGTGCACCATGGCACCTGCACACATCACGCACGGCTCCAGCGTCACGTATAAGGTGGTGTCGAGCAGCCGGTAATTATCAATCACTTTTCCGCCCTGACGCAGCGCCATAATCTCGGCATGCGCGGTGGGATCGCACTGGCTAATCGGCCGGTTCCAGCCCTCGCCAATCACTCTGTCACCCTGCACCAGTACCGCACCGACCGGCACTTCGCCCTGCTCCCACGCACGCCGCGCCAGTTCAAGCGCGTGGCGCATCCAGTATTCATCAGTTTGTGGGTTCAACGGGCAACTCCTGCGGATTAACAAGGCGGCGCATTATAGACGGAATCCAGCTGCGATTCACTCCAGCTGTTGCAGTTCACCGCGCGGCGTCACGCGCCAGCGGTGCTGGCAGAAAAACAGCAGCGGGTTATCCTGCTTGCTGTCGCTGTAGCCGCTGTACAGCTGTAGCGGCGTACCGATTTTTTCCTCGAGCTGCGCCACTTTTTCATGGCCGAGACAGCGCATGGCTAATACCCGGCCACCACGGCCCGGCTTCATCTGGCTGGCGATCAGCTTCACGCGCGGCAGAAACGCGGAATCAAAATAGACCTGCTCCACCAGCGACTGCGGCGAGCCGGTAATCAGCCAGACATCGGCATCTTCACTGCTGAGGTAGTCAGTCAGCCGCTGCTGCACCACCGGAAACGCGGTAACGCGCTCGCGAAACCAGCGGGCAAATTCGGCCTCACGCTGGCGCAGCGTGGCCTCACGATGGCCAAAGGTGATAGCCCACAGCAGCAGGCTCATCGGCCAGCGCGCAGCGCGGCCCTTTATCAGCATACCCATGCCGATGACCGGCAGCAGCGGCACCACCAGCACCAGATTGAGCGGCTGGCGGCGCAGCAGATAACGCATAAATGTGCCAAACATGTCCTGCTGATGCAGCGTGCCGTCCAGGTCAAAAAATACTACGCGGCGATGCGAACCCTTTGTCAAACCCGACTCCTTTTTCTAAACGCGGCGATACCTGCTCTACAGTGTAGCCAGCATCGCGCGCCGGGGCGAAAGCTGTCATTTTTAATTCCAGTGGCTACAATGCCATTTGAATAGTTTATTCTCTGCGTCGGCGCGATGTCATCTGACATTCCTGGCCAGACATTTCCTTCCGCGAGCGGCTAAGCTGTGTGCGGGACTATGGATTAAGGATCGGACATGAGTTCATTGCTGCGAATTCGCCAGCTCTACCCACGCCTGGCGCTGAACGAGCGTCGGCTGGCGGATTTTTTGCTGTCGCAGCCTGATCGGGCACGGCATCTGAGTTCACAAAAACTGGCGGAAGAGTCAGGCGTCAGCCAGTCGAGCGTGGTGAAGTTCGCCCAGAAACTGGGTTACAAAGGCTTTCCGGCGCTGAAGCTGGCGCTGAGTGAGTCGCTGGCCGACCGCGATGCCATCACCGTGCACAACCACATTCTGAGTGACGATCCGCTTAAAGTTGTCGGCGAAAAGCTGCTGACGGAAAAAATTTCGGCGATTCGCGCCACGCTGGATATCAACAGCGAAGAGAAACTCACGGAAACGCTGCAGCTGCTGAAGAACGCCAACCGCATTCTGCTGGTCGGCATTGGCGCTTCCGGGCTGGTGGCGAAAGATTTTTCGTGGAAGCTGATGAAGATTGGCATCAACGCCGTCGCCGAGCAGGACATGCACGCGCTGCTGGCCAGCGTTCAGGCGATGGCACCCGGCGATGTGCTGCTGGCAATCTCCTACACCGGCGAACGTCGCGAGATCAACCTCGCGGCGCAGGAAGCGGCGGCGATTGGCGCCGATGTGCTGGCGTTTACCGGCTTTACCCCGAATTCGCTGCAGCAGTGCGCCACGGTCTGCCTGTACACCGTCGCCGAGGAGCAGAGCACGCGCAGTGCGGCCATCTCCTCCACCAGCGCCCAGCTGGCGCTGACCGATCTGCTGTTTATGGCGCTGGTGCAGAACGATCCGGAACGCGCCTCCAGCCATATTCGTCACAGCGAGGAGCTGGTGAAAAAGCTGGTCTGATTGCCCCATGATCAGGGTATTCCCCACCCTGCCTTAGCCCGAAATTGATCATCGGGCGGGGCAATGATTTTGTTGCCTGTCGCTATCCTTGTTTTGGCCCGATTAAACGCATTTTCAGCATCGGGCTTGCAGGATAATTTCCGATGTATATGATCAGGGCAAATTTACTCATCTCTCTCGTCATGCTGAAACTTATTTCCCGTTATGCAGGAATTGGCGTTATCAACACCGCGATTCACTGGACGGTGTTTGCGCTTATTCTCAAGCTGTTCGAGTCCGGCCAGGCTATGGCAAACTTTGGTGCATTCTGCGTTGCGGTGACATTTTCTTTTTTTGCTAATGCCCGCTGGACCTTCTCTTCTGCAGCCACGCCCTTGCGATACCTGCTTTATGTCAGCTTTATGGGAGGCATGGCGGCGCTGGTTGGCTGGATGGCCGACGCCTGCACGCTTTCCCCGGTGATTACCCTGATACTCTTTTCCTTTATTAGCCTGGGTTGCGGCTTCATCTACTCTAATTACATCGTTTTCAGGGAAGTAAAATGAAATTGTCTCTCGTCGTGCCCGTCTTCAATGAAGAGGAAACCATTCCACTCTTTTATCAGACGGTTCGTCATGAATTAGCCGGCTATCAGGTGGAAATTGTTTTTATCAATGACGGCAGTAGCGATGGCAGCGAAAACATCATCAATGCCCTGGCCATCTCGGATCCGCTGGTCATTGCGCTGTCATTCACCCGCAATTTCGGCAAAGAACCCGCGTTGTTTGCCGGACTGGAGCATGCCACCGGTGACGCGGTTATTCCGATTGATGTTGATCTGCAGGATCCCATCGCCGTTATCCATCAACTGGTTGAACGCTGGCAAGCGGGTGCCGATGTGGTTCTGGCTAAACGGAAAGATCGCAGCGCCGATGGGCATGTCAAACGTAAAACAGCCGAGTGGTTTTATCACTTTCACAACCAAATCAGCTCGCCGAAAATAGAGGAAAACGTTGGCGATTTTCGTCTGCTGTCGCGCGAGACGGTAGAACATATAAAAAGCCTGCCGGAAAGAAATCTGTTCATGAAGGGCATTTTATCCTGGGTGGGCGGTAAAACAGCGATTGTGGAATATGATCGGGCTGAACGCGTCACAGGGGTGTCGAAATTTAATGGCTGGAAATTATGGAATCTGGCATTAGAAGGATTAACCAGTTTTTCCACCTTCCCCTTGCGCATCTGGAGTTACATCGGCGGTAGCGTCGCGTTACTCTCCTTTCTTTATGGATTCTGGATGATCATCGATAAACTGCTCTGGGGCAATCCGGTGGCGGGTTACCCTTCGTTGCTGGTTTCCATTCTGTTTTTGGGTGGAGTGCAACTTATCGGCATCGGTGTTCTGGGCGAATATATTGGCCGAATCTACATTGAGTCCAAACAAAGACCACGCTACGT
>Ga0209371_1001971_pt1 | contig 12412 bp, 9 predicted proteins | sample AgamicAtAmrz_FD_187165 | JGI IMG/M metagenome (GOLD analysis project Ga0209371, IMG submission 187165) | Agave microbial communities from Guanajuato, Mexico - At.Am.rz (SPAdes) (version 2) | ecosystem: Host-associated > Plants > Roots > Rhizosphere | place: Guanajato, Mexico | collected 2012-06-07
AATGATCAGATTCGCCTCCAGATTCAGCGACAGGCTAAGCGGATCGAGATTGCTGGAGCCAACCGTTGACCAGAATTTATCCTGGATGGCAATTTTGGCATGGAGCGGACGCCGGATATATTCGTACACCTCCACGCCGCCGCCGACCAGATAGTTATACAGTAGCTCTGCGCCGACCTTGACGATCGGCATATCGGGCTTGCCCTGCACGATCAATTTCACCGATACGCCGCGCTGGGCCGCCGAGCGCATTTCGCGCAGCAGACGATAGCCGGGGAAGAAATAGGCGTTGGCGATAATCACCTCTTCTTTGGCCTCGCGCAGCATATCGATATAGTGTTGCTCGATATCGTCGCGGTGCTCGTCGTTATCTCGCCAGACAAACAGCACCTGCGCATCGCCCGGCGCACGGTTGCGCACGGCGCGGTGCGACCGTCCGTTCCACCAGCGCCTGACAGGCTGTTCGCTGTTGATCGCCTCCTTGACGTAGCGGGCAATATCTTCCACCACCGGGCCTTTGACCTCGACGGTGTAGTCCTGCTTCGCTTCCTCGCCGTAGCTGGAATTATGCTCGGCGGAATAGTTAATGCCGCCGACAAAAGCGATTTCACCGTCGCAAACCACGGTTTTACGGTGCATGCGGCGGAAAACGTTGGTTCTCATGCCAAGCACCAGCGGGCGCGGATCGTAAAAGATAAAGCGCACGCCAGCGGAGGTGAGACTGCGGATAAATTCCGGCGAAAGGTCGTTAGAGCCATAGCCGTCCAGCAGCATTTCAACCTTCACGCCGCGCGTGGCGGCATCCAGAATAACTTCCTGCAGGGCTTTCCCGACTTCATCCTCAAAAAGAATAAAAGTTTCCAGCAGCACGCTCTCTTTTGCGCGGCGGATCGCCTCGAAGACGCGGGGAAAATATTGTTCGCCATTGGCCAACAGGCGCAGGCGATTACCGTCACGCCATTCCGTTTTCATAAGTGTATCTCCACAGCCAGAGGCGCGTGATCGGACAGGTGCGACCAGGGTCGCAGCGGTATTTTGTGCGGATGACTGACGGCGGCATTACGAACGTAAATTCGATCCAGTCGTAACAGAGGAAAGCGGGCAGGGAAGGTACGTGCCGGGCGGCCGTTTTTCTGGCTGAATACCTCTTCCATCCCCGCTCCTCGTTGTAATATTTTATTGGCTTTTTGCTGCCAGTCGTTGAAGTCGCCCGCCACCACCACGGGTTCATCCGGCGGCAGACTATTAAGCAGCTCGCAGAGCATGGTTAGCTGAGCGGCGCGATGCGCGTCCCGCAGGCCCAGATGCACGCAGACGGTATGCAAAATCTTGTCGCTGTCGGGGAGCGTTATTTTACAGTACAGGAGGCCCCGCTTTTCCGTGCCCTCTACGGAGATATCCCGGTTTTCATAGGACAAAATGGGAAAGCGGGACAGCAGCGCGTTGCCATGATGGCCTTCAGGATAGACGGCGTTGCGCCCATAGGCGAAATCTTGCCACATCATCTCGGCAAGAAATTCGTAATGGGGCGTGTCGGGCCAGTTCTGCACCTTAATAGAGTGCAGATCGTGAGAGCCCATGACCTCCTGCAAAAAGACAATATCGGCCGAGGTATCTCTGACCGCATCCCTTAATTCCGGCAAAATAAAACGCTTATTGGTCGCGCTGAAACCCATGTGCGTATTGATCGTCAGGACTTTTAATGAAAATCCTTGCGGTTTTTGTGACATACTGTGCGCGCTCTCCTCTTCGGATCAGGAAGAGTAAAGTGTAGTCCTTGTCACAAAAGTGTGCCGCTAAGTGCAGAAATTTACGGCATTAATTAAGAACTACGGTAGTCTGATGAAATGCGTTGTCACTTACTGTGACAGCCAGGCTTGGGCAGACCTCAGTCAGGTCTGTCGGGAGATAAAATAATGAAATGGTCCAATCGTGTTCAGATTGTTACCGGACAAACCTGTGTCCATATCACGCTGCACCTGCTGCTGATTGCCGCCCTTGTCTGGGGCTGGCAGCATCATGCGCTGTTCCAGGTCAGCTCGGTGTTACTGGCGATGTACGCCAGCGTCTTTATCGTCATGCTGCCGGCCCAGCGCCTGCCGCGTTTACGTCGCCTGGGCGACTTCCTGGAAGACGTCACCACCACTTACTATTTTGGCGCCGCGATGCTGGTGCTGTATCTGCTGTCCCGCGTAGTGCATAACAACCTGCTGCTGGGCTGCGTTGGCGTGGTCATGCTGACCGGGCCCGCCGTGGTTTCGCTGCTGGCTAAAGAGCCGGTGCGCGTTCGCCGTTAACGCCGGGCGGGCCGCGACGGCCCGCCATCCTGCAGCTTCCCGCCATCCTGCAGCTTCCCGGCCCCTGTTCCCGTGATAAACCCGCCGCTTTTATGACCGTGAAAGAATATTTCGCGCCGGGCGTGGAACATCTGTTATAATCCGGCCCTTACGCACCGTGGTTTGTGCCCCCTTTCAAGCGTCAGGCTGAGCCTGGCGTCATATTCTCCCCCTGGAAACTACACCGCTTGTCGCGGTCAGGGCGGAACCGGAGTCAGTCAACTTTATGTCATTTGATTCTCTCGGCCTTAATGCCGATATTTTGCGTGCAGTTAACGAACAGGGCTATAACGAGCCAACCCCTATTCAGCGTCAGGCGATCCCTGTCGTACTGGGCGGGCGCGACCTGATGGCCAGCGCCCAGACCGGTACCGGTAAAACCGCTGGTTTTACGCTGCCGCTGCTGCAGCTGCTGAGCAGCTCAAGCCCGCATCCAAAAGGTCGCCGCCCCGTTCGCGCGCTGATCTTAACCCCAACCCGCGAGCTGGCCGCGCAGGTTGGCGAAAACGTGCGCGATTACAGTAAATATCTGGATCTGCGCTCGCTGGTCGTCTTTGGCGGCGTCAGCATCAACCCGCAGATGATGAAGCTGCGCGGCGGCGTTGACGTGCTGGTGGCAACACCGGGCCGTCTGCTGGATCTGGAGCATCAGAACGCGCTGGATCTGTCACAGGTTGAAATCCTGGTGCTGGACGAAGCGGACCGTATGCTGGATATGGGCTTTATCCACGATATCCGTCGCGTGCTGTCCAAGCTGCCGGCTAAGCGTCAAAACCTGCTGTTTTCCGCTACCTTCTCCGACGAGATCAAAACCCTGGCGGAAAAACTGCTGCATAACCCGGAGCAGGTGGAAGTGGCTCGCCGCAACACCGCTTCCGAGCAGATTACCCAGCACGTGCACTTTGTGGACAAAAAGCGCAAGCGGGAACTGCTTTCTTTCCTGATTGGTCGCGACAACTGGCAGCAGGTGCTGGTGTTTACCCGCACCAAGCACGGCGCTAACCATCTGGCTGAACAGCTGAATAAAGATGGCATCACCGCCGCCGCCATCCACGGCAACAAGAGCCAGGGCGCGCGTACCCGTGCGCTGAGCGACTTTAAAGACGGCAACATTCGCGTACTGGTGGCGACCGACATCGCCGCGCGCGGTATCGATATTTCCGAACTGCCGCACGTAGTTAACTACGAGCTGCCGAACGTGCCGGAAGATTATGTGCACCGTATCGGCCGTACGGGTCGTGCTGCCGCCACCGGCGAAGCGCTGTCGCTGGTCTGCGTGGACGAGCACAAGCTGCTGCGCGATATCGAGCGCGTGCTGAAGCGTGAGATCCCGCGTATCGCTATTGAAGGCTACGAGCCGGATCCGAGCATCAAAGCGGAGCCGATTCAGAACGGTCGTCAGCAGCGTGGCGGCGGTGGCGGCGGTGCAGGCCGTGGTCGCGGCGCGCCGCAGGGCAATCGCGGCGGCGAACGCGGTCGTAGCGGTAACGGCGGTGGCCGTAGCCAGGCAGCCAGCGGCGAGCGTAGCCAGTCGGAGCGTCAGGGCAGCGGCCCACGTCGTCAGGGCGAAAGCGCTGGCGCACCGCGCACCAACAAAACCCGTCAGCGTCGTTCTAATCCGGCGTAACGGTAAATAAAGGGGATCGCCCGATCCCCTTGTTTTCGCTGGCGGTTAAGCCAGCCTCCTCTTTCCTTTATCAGCAACGGTTTGTGACATGCGCGTTTTACTTGCCCCGATGGAGGGCGTGCTTGATTCACTGGTGCGCGAACTGCTCACCGACGTCAACGATTACGATCTCTGTATCACCGAGTTTCTGCGGGTGGTCGATCAGCTTTTGCCTGCCAAATCCTTTTACCGGCTCTGTCCGGAGCTGCTTCACGCCAGCCGTACGCCTTCCGGCACGCTGGTGCGTATTCAGCTGCTGGGTCAGTATCCTGAATGGCTGGCGGAAAACGCGGCGCGCGCGGTGGAGCTGGGCTCCTGGGGCGTCGATCTGAACTGCGGCTGTCCTTCCAAAACCGTTAACGGCAGCGGCGGCGGCGCCACCCTGCTGAAAGATCCCGAGCTGATTTATCGCGGCGCGAAAGCGATGCGTGCAGCCGTTCCTGCGCATTTGCCGGTGACGGTGAAGGTGCGGCTGGGATGGGAGTCAGGCGCGCGACAGTTTGAAATCGCGGATGCGGTAGAGCAGGCCGGCGCCAGCGAACTGGTGGTGCACGGGCGAACCAAAGAAGATGGTTACAAGCCGGAGCGGATTAACTGGCAGGCGATTGGCGAGATCCGCCAGCGTCTGACTATCCCGGTTATCGCCAACGGTGAAATCTGGGACTGGCAAAGCGCGCAGGATTGTCTGCGGGTAACGGGCTGCGACGCCGTGATGATCGGGCGCGGCGCGCTTAACGTGCCCAATCTGAGCCGGGTGATTAAATATAACGAACCGCCTTTGCCCTGGCCGCAGGTGGTGACGCTGCTACAGCGCTACGTGCAGCTGGAAAAACAGGGTGATACCGGGCTTTATCATGTTGCCAGGATCAAACAGTGGCTGGGCTATCTGCGCAAAGCCTATCAGGAAGCCAGCAATCTGTTTAGCCAGGTACGCGCGTTGAAAACCTCAGGCGAGATCGCGCTGGCGGTGGATCGCTATGCGTTAACGGTGAGATAACTCGCCGTTCCTATTACAAATTTGTAACATTTAGCCGCAGGATCTCACCTTGTGCTAAGGGTATGATGTGAGGCTTATCACACTTATTTTCCGGCTCTGACATGTCTGCGATCCCAGCCTTATCCAGCGCTCAGCTCAACAAGCGCATTATTTCCGTGGTGATTTTCACCTTCTTTTGCTACCTCTCTATCGGTCTGCCGCTGGCGGTTCTGCCGGGCTACGTGCATAACCAGTTGGGCTACAGCACCTTTATCGCTGGCTTAATTATCAGCCTGCAATACTTCGCTACCCTGATCAGTCGTCCACAGGCCGGGCGCTATGCCGATCTGCTCGGCCCGAAAAAAGTGGTGCTGATGGGCCTGGTGCTGTGCGGCGCCAGCGGTTTGTTCAGCATCCTGGCGGTGATGTTTAGCACGCCGCTAACCAGCCTGATTTTATTGGCTATCGGGCGCATTATGTTAGGGCTGGGCGAAAGCCTGACCGCCACCGGCTCGATTCTCTGGGGTATTAATATTGTCGGCACCACGCAAAGCGCACGGGTAATCTCGTGGAACGGCGTAGCGACCTATCTGGCGATGGCGATGGGCGCGCCGCTGGGCGTGATGCTTAACGCCGCCTTCGGCATCCCTGGTTTTGCCGGATTGATTGTGCTGATGGCGGTTTTTGGTTTCTGGCTGGCGTCTCGCCGTGCGGCGGTGGTGGTCACTACAGGCCAGCGCATTCCGTTTAACCAGGTGTTTTCCCGTATCTGGCCGTACGGACTCTGTCTGGGGTTGGGCACTATCGGCTTCGGCGTTATCGCCACCTTTATCACGCTCTATTTTGCCAGCCACGGCTGGCGCGGCGCGGCCTTTTCGCTGACGCTGTTCAGCGCGGGTTTTGTGGCGATGCGTCTGGTGTTCAGCAACTTTATCAGCCGGTTTGGCGGCCTGCGCGTTTCCGCCTGCTCTTTCGCTATCGAGTGCGTTGGCCTGCTGGTTATCTGGCAGGCGCACTCGTCGCTGGTGGTGGATATCGGCGCGTTTCTGACCGGCTCCGGCTTTTCGCTGATCTTTCCGGCGCTGGGCGTGGAGGCTATCAGGCAGGTGGCGCCGCAAAACCAGGGATCGGCGCTCGGCCTCTATTCTGCCTTTCTGGATTTTGGCCTGGGCATCACTGGGCCGGTGGCGGGACTGCTGATAGGGCGCTGGGGTATTGATACCGTTTATCTGGCAGCGGCTGTGGTGGTGGCGTTTGCGCTGGTGGTAATAATGCGGCTACGCCTGCGGGCGGGCGCAGCGTTAGAAAACTAAGGCTGCATCAAGGTGATGCAGCCTGAAGCGGCGGTTAAAAGCGGGTAAAAAGCCAGTAAAGCGAGGCGGAAAGCAGGATCGACACCGGCAGCGTTAATATCCAGGCCATGGCCAGGTTGCGCAGCGTGGCAAGCTGTAGCCCGGAACGGTTAGCGGCCATGGTGCCCGCCACGCCGGAAGAGAGCACGTGCGTGGTGGAAACCGGCAGGCCAAAACCATCTGCGGCGCCGATAGTCGCCATTGCCACCAGCTCCGCGCTGGCGCCCTGGGCGTAACTCAGGTGCGTTTTGCCGATTTTTTCACCCACCGTTACCACGATCCTGCGCCAGCCCACCATCGTCCCCAGACCCAGCGCGATAGCGACCACCACCTTCACCCACCAGGGAATAAAGCGCGTGGCGTTATCCAGCTCTGCCTTCAGCGCATCCAGATCCCGCTGCGTCTGCGCGGGCAGCCTGAACTGCGGTTCGCTCTTCAGATGCTTGATGGTTTCCGAAGCCAGATACATAGTATTGCGGGTATTAGAAACGGCCTGCGCCGGGATCTTATCCACGGTGCCGTATTGTCGGATCTGATCGCCAATAGCGCCGGTTAGCTGCGCCAGCGCGGGAAGAACCTGCGGCGTCAGCGTGGTGGTGCGCACGTAGGCCGTCAGCACGTCGTAGGGCGAAGCGGGCATCGGCACGCCGGACGACTGGCGCAGCAGCTCCTGTTGCGTCACGGTAGCCAGCGCCGCCACGCGCGGGCTTTGTTCAGCAGGGATAGAACGGTTCAGCGCGTAGGCCATCGGCATGGTGCCGACCAGGATCAGCATTATCAGCCCCATGCCTTTCTGACCGTCGTTGGAACCGTGCGCGAAAGAGACGCCGGTACAGGTTAAAATCAGCAGCCCGCGTATCCACACCGGCGGCTTGCGGTTGCCCTGCGGCGCGCTATACAGGCGACGATTTTTCACCACGCGCTTCATCACCAGCAGCAGCAGGCCCGCGCAGACAAAGCCCACTACCGGCGACAGCAGCAGCGCATAGCCCACTTTCAGCGCCTGATCCCAGTCCACGCCGCTGGTGCCGGTACGGCCGTGGATCAGCGCGTTCGCCACGCCGACGCCGATAATAGAGCCGATAAGCGTATGGGAAGAGGAGGCGGGCAGGCCAAACCACCAGGTGCCCAGGTTCCAGAGAATAGCGGAAAACAGCAGCGCATAAACCATCGCGAAGCCGCCGCCGCTGCTCGCCTGTAAAATCAGCTCCACGGGCAGCAGCGAAATAATGCCGAAGGCGACCACGCCGCTGGAAAGCAGCACGCCCAGGAAGTTAAAAAATCCCGACCAAATCACCGCCACGGTTGGCGTCAGCGAGTGGGTATAGATCACCGTCGCCACGGCGTTGGCCGTATCGTGAAAGCCGTTGACGAACTCAAAGCCCAGCGCAATCAGCAGCGCCATGCCGAGCAGCAGATAGGGAACGTAGCTGGTGCTGGCGCCGCCCGCGTCGCTGACGTCACGAAAGAGGTTCACGCCGGCGAAGGCGATGCCCAGCACCAGCAGCAGAATAAACAGCAGCACGGAGAGCCGACTGTTCTTTTGGAAAACGGGGCGACTGCTGGCCGCCGGATAGTGCGGTACTGCGCTATTGTCGCTCATAAATCCTCTCAGCCGTCAGCGAAAAAGAGACACCTGTCTGAAGATGTACGCAGGCTTGATGACAGTAAGATGACCGAAATAGCATCTGATAACGCCTACTAACGCAGCATATAACGTTAATCGCCTTATTTATCAGATATATTCCCGTGCTTAGCGCCCGCGTTATCAACCAGGATATAAAGACACTCGTCCACCGTTTCAGAGGATTCTGTTCACGCCTATGTCTTATTCTTTATTTCGCCCGCGGCTTACCGGCCTGCTATTACTGCCCGTGCTGGCGACGGGGGCTGCCCGCGCCGATACGGTCTGGATGAAAAATGGCGATCGCCTCAGCGGTACCATCCGCTCGTTAAGCGACGGCAAACTGGTGATGGACAGCAGCTACGGCGGTACGCTTTCGCTGGACTGGGGGGCGGTCAGCACGCTTTCCAGTGAAAAGGCGATAGATCTGCGCAGCGGCGATACGGTGTTTAAAGCGCAGCTGGAAGCCGCCGATCGGGGCTATATTGTGGTGCGGCGCGGCGATGACGAGCAGCGCGTTCAGGTTGCGAAGTTCGACGAATTTATGAAGCCTAAGCCTAAAACCGACGCGCTGACCTGGACCGGCAATATCGATGTGGGCGTCAGCCTGAAAAAAGCCTCTACCCATACTCAGGACTCGCATTTCGCTTACAACAACAAGGTCAACGTGGGCAAATGGCGTAACGATTTCGGCGGCACCTATACGCGCGAAAAAGAAGACGACAGCATGAACACCGAAAACTACAGCCTGCGCTACGCGCTGGACTATAAGTTTCAGGATCGGCTGTTCTGGCAGGGCAGGGCCAGCTACAAGCGCGACTGGGTGGAGGATCTTTCCGAACAGGCGCTGCTGGGCACCGGTCCTGGCTATCAGTTCTGGGATGACGAGCTGGGTTCTTTCTCGCTGGCCCTGCTGGGCGGCGCGTTTACCTATGGCTATAGCGACGGCAGTTATGACAGCCATTTAGGCGCGTCGCTGCGCTGGGACTATCAGCGCTTTCTTGAGGGCAGAAAGATTGCGCTGTTCAGCCACGGCGACGCGGGGCATTCGCTGGATGGCAACATCTTTACGCTGGATGCGGAAGTCGGCCTGCGTTACCAGCTGACCAGCTGGTCTTCGCTGAACGTCAGCTACGGCCATAACCTGGTCAGCGGCACGCGCGATACGCTCAACGAGCGTAACTTTACCACCGGCCTGGGCCTGAAATGGTAGCGCCCGGAGGTCTTCGCCGCAGACGGACTAACGCTCCGTCATTTTTAGCGGCCTTTTCTCAGACTACCAGCAGCTTGCCGGCGGCCTGTTTGCGTTTGTAAATCGCCATCGTAAGCAGCAGCGGAATAACAATAGCGACGACCATCGCCATGCCAAACACGGCCCAATATTGCGTTTTAACCGACAAAATAGCCGGCAGCCCGCCAACGCCAATCCCGTTCGCCATCACGCCGGAAAGCCCGCAGATAAGACCGGCGCAGGCCGATCCCACCATGCCGCACAGCATGGGAAAACGGTATTTCATGTTGATCCCGTACATGGCCGGTTCGGTTACGCCCAGATAAGCGGAGATAGCCGCTGGTACGGAGATTTCACGCTCGTTCACTTTTTTGCTCATAAAGATGATGCCGAGCACCGCTGACCCCTGCGCCATGTTCGACAGGGCGATAATGGGCCAGACCGGTGTGCCGCCAAGATTCTGGATCAGCTGTAAATCTACCGCCAGCGTGGTCTGATGCACGCCGGTGATAACCAGCGGGGCATACAAAAAGCCAAACAGCGCGGAGCCGACGGGGGCAAAAGGCCCGGTCATCAGGTGGCTTACGCCCCAGGCGATACCGTTACCGACAATGCGGCCAAAAGGCCCAATAAGGGTATGCGCCAGAAACACCGCGATCAGCAGCGATACCACCGGCACCACCACCAGCGTTAAATAATCCGGCACGATACGTTTCAGCTTAAGCTCAATCCATGCCAGCGTCAGGCCAGCCAGAATTGAAGGGATAACCTGAGACTGATAGCCGACCTTATCGATAGTAAACCAGCCAAAATTCCACGACTCAGGCACCTGCTGGCCTAACAGGTAAGCATTCATCAGCTGCGGCGAAACCAGGGTGATCCCCAGCACGATCCCTAAAATCGGGGTACCGCCCATTTTTTTAACCACAGACCAGCACAGGCCTACCGGAATATAAAAGAAGATCGCCTCGCCAATTAACCACAAGAAATCGTAAACGCTTTTCCATACTACCGACGCGGCGGTAAGCGGAGCATCGTTATAAAGCGGTAAATCCCCAATCAGATTACGGAAGCCTAATATTAACCCTCCGCTGATAAGCGCCGGCAGCAGCGGGAAAAAGATTTCGGCAAAGTGCGAGATCAGGCTTTCGTGCCATTTCATATTCTGCCTGGCGACCCGCTTGGCGCTTTCTTTATCGGTGCCGCTAAGCTGTGTTTGTTTGAGCAATACCTGATACCAGTCATCGACATCCGTGCCGATAACCACCTGAAACTGACCGGCATTGGTAAAACAGCCTTTCACCATCGGCAGCGTTTCAATCTCTTTGGGCCTGGCTTTCGCCGGATCGTTAAGCACAAATCTGAGCCTCGTAATACAATGGCTCACCGTTGCTATATTTTCTTTTCCGCCCACCAGTTCGATCAGTTTATCAATATCCTGAGCATTACTTTTTTTCGCCATTTTTGCCTTCCAGAGGTGAAAGATAAGTCTTGCTGGCCATTATTGTTTTAATGGGATGTCGTTGCGTTTTTAAAACGTAGCCGTTTAAAAAATAATCTCTGGCAGGAATGTAGTAATTATTGAAAACGATCACAGAACAGGTTGAGAAAAAAATGAAAGTTGCGGGAGAGAACGGTCAGAAAGCCCACGGCGTGCAATAAAAAACGGGCCATAAGGCCCGTTTTTGCTGGTGAGTGAGTTCGGTTACGACTGCGCTGGCACCGCGACTTTCGCTGCCGGTTTGGTAGTCTTATCGTAAACCGGGCCAGGCTGCGCCGGCACGACAAAGCCGTTGTCGCCTGCCGCCGGCGCCTGCGGCGCGTCGGTTGCGCCTTCGCCGGTGGCCTGACCGTCTACGGTCGCAGGTGCGGGCTGGCCGTCTACCGTAGCCGCCGGGGCCGCCTCGCCGCCCACGTTAGCGCCCTGCGGCGTAACTGGCGTGGTTGGCTGCTCTGTTGGCTGCGCACTGTTGTTCTCCTGAACAGGGATCGGGGCCGCATAGCCGTTGCCGGACGCACCGTTGACCTTGGTCGGCATGCCGGTACGGGCTTTCAGCGCGGCTTCGAGGCTTGCGCTGTCCACGCTGGCGTCGCCAACCACTTTATTCACGGCGGCGGTCAGCGTCAGCGGCACCGGCTCGCGAGAGTTGAACTGCTCTTCGGTCTGCGACAGCGGGTTGTGCACCTCGATATAGCGGGTGCCGTCCGGCTCCACGCTCGCCTTCACCGGCTGGTCGATAAACTGTACGCGCGTACCGACAGGCACGTTGTCGAACAGCCATTTGATATCGTCGGCACGCAGACGCACGCAGCCGTGGCTGACGCGCAGGCCGATGCCAAAGTTAGCGTTGGTGCCGTGGATAGCGTACAGGCGGCCGATATAGAGCGCGTAAAGGCCCATCGGGTTATCCGGGCCGGCCGGGAAGATCGGCGGCAGCGGCGAACCGGCCGCCGCGGCGTCTTCATGCATCTTTTTCGTCGGCGTCCAGGTTGGGCCGTCTTTCTTGCTTTGTACCGTTGTCGTCCAGTTTACCGGCGTATCTTTACCCAGTTCGCCCACGCCGACCGGCAGCACGACCACGGTCTTACCGCCTTTCGGATAGTAATAAAGACGCATTTCAGCGCTGTTGATCACCACCCCTTCGCGCGGCGCGTCGGGCAGGATCAGCTGCTGAGGCACGATCAGTTTTGAGCCTGCTTTCGGCAGATAGACATCCACGCCGGGATTGGCTTCGAGCATATTGCTCAGGCCCATCTGATACTGTGCGGCAAACGCCTCCAGCGGCAGTTTGCTGTCCTGAGGCACGGTAATTTCAATGTTTTCGCCAATAAGACGGCTGTTGGCGGCGGGCAGATTATAAACCACGGCAAAAGCAGACTGGCTGTAAGCGGTGGCGGCCAGCAGTAAAGTGGCTAACGCGCGGATGCTTTTTTTCATATTCTTCAAGGTATTGCGCCATGTAAACTGTGGATAAAGGAGCCTGTGCAGGTCGGCTGTGACCGGCTGCACATTATATGGTCATAACTCAGCAGGAATAAACCTGCATTTGCGGCCAAAGGCCAGCTTTACGTAAATTTAGCCGCAGAGCGTTCTCTGCGGCACGCCGCGTCAGGGCTGCCATAGCGGATCGTCGCCGTTCAGCTTGCGGTTCAGGAAAAAGGCCGCGCTGATCAGCGCCAGATGGCTGAGCGCCTGCGGCGTATTGCCCAACGCATAGCCCTGGTGA
>Ga0209371_1001977_pt1 | contig 12395 bp, 14 predicted proteins | sample AgamicAtAmrz_FD_187165 | JGI IMG/M metagenome (GOLD analysis project Ga0209371, IMG submission 187165) | Agave microbial communities from Guanajuato, Mexico - At.Am.rz (SPAdes) (version 2) | ecosystem: Host-associated > Plants > Roots > Rhizosphere | place: Guanajato, Mexico | collected 2012-06-07
GACGAGCAGTCCAACTGCCCGGCCTCGCGCGATTATTCCCGCGCCTATCTGCACCATCTCACCCGCGCCAACGAGGCGCTGGGCGGCATGCTGCTCTCCTGGCACAATCTTGCCTATTATCAGGAGCTGATGCAGGGTATCCGCAAGTCTATCGAGGAAGGCCGTTTCGCCGATTTTTATGCGGAAACCATCGAAATGTGGGCGCGGGGCGATATAGACCCCATCTGACTCTTCCCGACTTTTTCTCCTGTTTCGGACGCTTTCCTTGGCACACGCGCCTTACGTTCTTTTCCGGGATGATACGACCGGCACGGTGACAGCCTTCACCGAGCCGGAAGAGATCATCGTCGCGGACGAGCCGGCGTCGTTTTTTGCTGCGCTGAGGCGCATGGAAGAGCTGCGCCGGGCCGGGAAATACCTCGCCGGCTATATGTCCTACGAGGCGGGCTTCCTATTCGAGCCGAAGCTTGCGCCTTTCGCGGACGAGCCTCGCAACGTGCCGTTTCTCAATTTCGGCGTCTTTTCCGGCCCGCAGCCGGATGAGGGACGGTTTGCGCGCCCGGCAAATCTGCCGGATGCGGATGCGTTTCTATCCGATCCAGTGCCGGCATGGAGCCTTCAAGACTATTGCCAGCGTTTCGAGCGTCTGCACGGGCATCTGCGTCGCGGCGACTGTTACCAGGGCAATCTGACCATGCCGGTCCCTGCCCGCTGGAGCGGCGATCCGCTGACGGCCTTCTGGTCGCTGATCGAGCGGCAGCCGGTGAAATATGGCGCGCTGGTCGATCTCGGCGGCCCGGTCGTCCTGTCGCGCTCACCGGAACTATTCTTCTCGGTCGACGGGGAAGGTTTCATCGAAACCCATCCGATGAAGGGAACGACGCCGCGCGGAGCCGATGCGGAAGAAGACCGGGCGATTGTCGCGGCGATGCTGGCGGACGAAAAGACGCTCGCCGAAAACCGCATGATCGTCGATCTGCTGCGCAACGATATTTCCCGCATTACCGAAGTCGGCAGCCTTGATGTGCCACGGCTGTTCGATATCGAGACCTATCCGACCGTGCACCAGATGGTCAGCCATGTGCGGGCGAAACTTCTGCCTGACGTGACGGTGGAAGATATCTTCGCCGCCCTGTTTCCCTGCGGCTCCGTTACCGGCGCACCGAAAATGTGGGCGATGAAAATTCTGCGCGAGCTGGAAGCGACGCCGCGCGACGCCTATTGCGGCGCAATCGGCTTCATGTCTCCAAGTGGTGAGATGCGGTTCTCCGTGGCGATCCGCACGCTCAGCCTGTTTGATGACGGCCGTGCCGTCTTCAATGTCGGCGGCGGTATCGTGTTCGATTCCGTTGCCGAGGCGGAATATGACGAGTGTCTGTTGAAATCGAAGTTCGCGGTGGGGGACAGGTTGCTGCGGGGGTGATTATCGCCCGATCACCTCAAACACCCCATTCTCCACCAGCACCTCCTTCGCCGCCGCATGGCTCAGAAAACCCGCAGGGCTGGCGCTGGCGCCATAGGCGCCCGATTGCAGGATGGCGAGGAGATCGCCGGCCTTGAGCTTCGGCAGCGCCGCATTGCGGGCGAGTGTATCGAGCGGCGTGCAGAGCGGGCCGACGATGGTTGCCGTCTCCTCATGCTCCGCCAGCATCATGGCCGGTGCGACGATGGGATAGTTGCGCTTGACGATCTGGCCGAGATTGCCGGAGGCGGCGAGGTGGTGGTGCATGCCGCCATCCATCACCACGAAGGTGGTGCCGCGCGAGGTCTTTACCGAATTCACCTCCGCCACATAGAGGCCGCCGGGACCGGCGAGGAAACGGCCGGGTTCGACGATGACATGGGCGTCGTTTATCAGCGGATGCGCCTTCAGAAGCGCCTTGAGATCGGGAATGGCGGCGCTGACTTTTTCAAGATCGAGCGGCGTTTCGCCTGCGAAATAGGGAATGCCGAGACCGCCGCCGAGATCGATGGTTTCGAGCGGCCTGCCGAGCATCCCGGCCATGCGCGCGGCAAGGGAAATACCGTGTCGCCACTGGGAGACAAGCATGTCGGCATCGAGGATCTGCGTCCCACCGTAAATATGGACGCCGACGAGATCGATATATCGGGCGTCCTTGAAGAGCGGCAGGACATTTTCCAGCTCTTCCTCATCGAAACCGAAGGCCGTGGCCTTGCCGCCCATGCGCATCGCGCCGGCCTGTGCATCCGGCACCGGGTTGATGCGGATCGAAGCCTTGACCGGCTTGCCGATTGCCTCGATGCGGGTGATTTCCTCAGCGCTTTCGATGTGGATTTCGCCGATGCCGCCTCCGATCACTTCCCGCAGTTCGGCCATGCCTTTGCCGGGGCCGGCGAAGATGATGTTTTCCGTTGCGACGCCGGCCCTGATGGCGGCGCGGTATTCGCCGACGGAAGCGATTTCCGCACCCGCACCTTCCTGCCGGAAAAGCGAGACGATGGCGGGCAGGGGGTTGGCCTTCACCGAATAATAGATATCGGCAAAACCGCCGAGCGCGGTTTCGAGATCGCGATAGGCGCGGCGCATGGCGGCGGCGTCATAGAGGAAGCACGGCGTTCCGGTCCCGGCGACAATATCGCGCACGGGAAGTCCGCCGATCATCAGATCGTTCTCGCTTGTGTCGAATAACGCGGCTGCAAAAGCCGGGCCGTGGCTCTGGGGTTTATCCGTTGGCGCCATTGTCCGTCCGTTCGCGCACCAGCGCGCGGTAATCCACCTTGCCATTGGCCGTGACCGGCAGCCGTTCCACCAGTTCGATGGCGCGCGGGATCATGAAGGGGGCGAGCATTTCGGCGGCCTTCTTCAGCGCCGCCGTTACATCGATATTCTGGTTGGCGGCAGTCGCCACGGCATGGACCTTTTCGCCCGCAAAGGGGTCCGGCAGGCCGATGACGGCGACCTGCTGGAAAAGGCCTGTCGACATCAGGCTTTCCTCAACCTCGGTCGGGCTGATGCGATAGCCGGACGATTTGATCATCGCATCGTTGCGCGCGACGAAACTGAAGAAACCATCCTCGTCCTCCACCGCCAGATCGCCGGAATAACAGACGGTCTCGCCGCCCAGCGCCGCCGGAATGAAGGGGTGAGGGCGCAGCACCTTTGCCGTATCCTCCGGCCGGTTCCAGTAACCCAGCGAGACGGTCGGGCCGCGATGCACGAGAATCCCCGGCTCACCCGGCTTCGCCCTCTGTCCCTCGGCGGTGACGATGAAGATTTCGCATTCGGGAATGGCCTTGCCGATGGAGGTCGGGCGGCGGTCGATTTCATCGGGCGGCAGGAAGGTGGAGCGGAAGGCTTCCGTGAGGCCATACATCAGGTAGATTTTCGTATCCGGCAGCTTCTCGCGCAGCGCTTTTACCGTTTCCTGCGGCACGCGTCCGCCGGAATTGGTGATGTAACGCAGATGCGGCAGAGGCGTCTTTGCAAGCGACGGGGCCGCTTTTGTCAGGATCGCCCAGATCGTCGGCACGCCGGCGAGACCCGTGATGGCATGGTCGCGCAGATCGCGGACGATCTCATCGCCCAGCCGGAAGGTGGAGATGATCGTGGCCGCACCCTGTTCAACCGCCGTCAGCAGCTGGTTCAGGCCATAATCGAAGCTGAAGGGCAGGAGGGACAGAATGCGGTCGCTGCCGGTGATTGCCAGATAGGTGCGCACGATGCGCGCGCCGGCCAGAAGATTGCGGTGCGACAGCATCACGCCCTTGGGCGAGCCGGTGGAGCCGGAGGTATAAAGAATGGCGGCCAGGTCTTCCCCGATTGCCGCTGAAGGCCGGGCGCGTGCGCCTGCGCGGGCCTCTATCTCTTCCGCCAGCAGGACCGTGACCTCGGGAAGGTCTTCCAGCGCCGCTTTCAGCTCATCCATCATCGCGGCGTCGCTGATGACGATTTTTGCGCCGCAATCCCTGACGATATGGCGAATCTGCTGCGCCTTCAGCAATGCGTTCACCGGTACGAAGACGCCGGACGCCATGCTCACGCCAAAGATCGACCAGCATTCCTCTATGCCGCGCGGCAGATAGATGACGACGCGGTCTCCGCGTTGCGCTCCGGCTTCCTGCAATGCCGCCGCGCAACGGGCCGCCGCTGCGGAAAATTCGCGATAATTCAGCGATCGGTCCTTGTGGACGAGGGCCTGATCGTCGCTCGCCGCCCGTGCCTCGAGAAGATGGTGCAGCAGGAAATGGGGTGTCATCTCCTCCGTTCCCTGAGGACGAAGGCGATGAGATCGGCCGGCGTGCCAAGATTTTCAGGCGTGAAATGCTCGTCATCGAGAATGATGCCGAAACTTTCGCCGAGGAAGATCATCAGCTCCAGAAAGCCGAGCGAATCGATCACGCCGCCTTCGAGCAGCAGCGTGTCGGCGGAAAAGGGGGCATAGGCGGGAAAACGGTTGGAGAGATAGGAATAGATGGTATCGGCAACGTCGATTTCACTCTTTTTCGCTGCAAGCATGCTCGTTCTCCGATTTCCCGCGTGTTTCCCAATGACCTGCCCGGAACGGCGCTTTTTCTGTAAAGGCCAAGATTCCATCAAGTCGCGCACGACTCACTAAAATACCTACGGTGGCAATAACACCAACTCTGAGTATGCTTCGTTAATAAATCGTGGGTTCCATGCGCCTTTTACTTGTATCGGTGCAGATTTATGTGCGGCAAGCCCGCCGGCCTTTCGCTCTGCGCCCGTTGCCGCCATGGTCAGCGCAAGCCGGCCATGGCCGAGAAGGTGGCGGGCAATTGCGGATATGTGCCTTTGCGCGACCTGCCGGTCTTCGCAATGGATGAGGCGCGCGGATGGCAATCTTTTGGTCGTGGTTTTCAGGAAGACCAGCGGGTAATGGCGGTTCTCCGCCTCCATAACCGCCACGATGCAGCCGAGACGGGCATGGTCTTCCAGCATGTCGCGCGTTTCGGCGGAGAGTATTTCCGGTTTTATCTCTCCTGGCGGGCGCAGCCGTGCGCTTGCCGGGCGAAGCGCTGCAAAGGGCAGCGGATAAAAAAGCGTGCAATCGGTCACCGTTGCAAAGCCCAGCCTCTCATTCAGCTTGCAGGCTTCGGGAGAGGGGGTGAGATCGGTGAAGATTTCGCCCTCATTAGAGGAGGCCATCTGCAACATGCGCGGGGCGAACCAGTCGGTCTCCGGCAGGCGGCTTTTGATGGTCAGCAGAACACCTGCGGCATCGTCGCCCTTCATCAGCAATTGCCCGATCGCACCGAGTTCGCGCCGCTCGTGATGTTCGCTGACGAGCGACAACCCGCGCGACCAGAAGGCCTCGCTTTTTTCCGGGAAGCCTTTCGCCAGAAGAGCGACGGCGGCGACGCGGTTTCCGTTGTCGATCGGTACGATTTTCAGGGTCGCTCTCCGCAGGTCTGGCGTCGTTCTGGGCGGGGAGGGATTTTCAACTCCACCGCGCAGTCTCGGCTTACGACGATAGATTTACCGTCCCGTTAATCGCAATGGCTGCAGCGGGTTGGAGGCGATCACATTTGCATGAAATGGCGGGCGCGTGCGGTTGCGCGCGCCCGCCTGCGTCTTATCCAATCAATAAACCACGACGCCGCGGATGCTTTCGCCCTTGTGCATCAGGTCGAAGCCCTTGTTGATGTCTTCGAGCGGCATGGTGTGGGTGATCATCGGGTCGATCTGGATTTTGCCTTCCATGTACCAGTCGACGATCTTCGGCACATCCGTGCGGCCGCGTGCGCCGCCAAAGGCGGTGCCCATCCAGTTGCGGCCGGTGACGAGCTGGAACGGGCGCGTGGAGATTTCCTGGCCCGCGCCGGCAACGCCGATGATGACCGACTTGCCCCAGCCGCGATGCGAGGCTTCCAGCGCCTGACGCATGACCTTGGTGCTGCCGGTGCAATCGAATGTGTAATCCGCGCCGCCGATCAGGTCGCCGTTGCGCTTCGTCATGTTGACGAGATAGGGCACGATGTCCTCGCCGACTTCCTTCGGGTTGACGAAGTGGGTCATGCCGAACTTCTCGCCCCAGGCCTTGCGGTCGGGGTTGATGTCGACGCCGATGATCATGTCCGCGCCGGCAAGGCGCAGGCCCTGCAGCACGTTGAGGCCGATGCCGCCGAGACCGAAGACGATCGCCGTGGAGCCGATCTCGACCTTGGCGGTGTTGATGACCGCACCGATGCCGGTCGTCACGCCGCAGCCGATGTAGCAGACCTTGTCGAAGGGCGCGTCGGGATTGATCTTGGCGAGCGCGATCTCCGGCAGAACCGTATAGTTCGAGAAGGTCGAGCAGCCCATATAATGATGGATCTTGTCCTTGCCGATGGAGAAGCGCGAGGTGCCGTCCGGCATCACGCCCTGACCCTGGGTGGCGCGGATGGAGGTGCACAGATTGGTCTTGCGCGAGGTGCAGGAATAGCATTCGCGGCATTCCGGCGTGTAGAGCGGAATGACATGGTCGCCCTTCCTGACCGAGGTGACGCCCGGTCCGACATCGACGACGACGCCAGCGCCCTCATGGCCGAGAATGGCCGGGAACAGGCCCTCCGGATCGGCGCCGGAAAGCGTGAAATCGTCTGTATGGCAGATGCCGGTCGCCTTGACCTCAACCAGCACTTCGCCGGCGCGCGGGCCTTCGAGTTGAACGGTCATGACCTCAAGCGGCTTTCCGGCCTGAATGGCAACTGCGGCGCGAACGTCCATATCTTATCTCCTGGCATTGTCTTGTGATTGAACAGGGCTGTTTTGCCCGAGCTTGGCTGGAGGGACAAGGGGCGAGCCCAAGTTTGTCGCCCCGAAGAAAACTACATTACCGAAAACGGCCCGGCGATGACCGGCACGGCCACAATAATTCATACGTTCTAATTTATTAATAAATGAATTAAGCATATGAATTTGCAGCATATTTTCCGGTTTTTGTTGGTCTTTGGTTTACGGTTTCCATGCTAACAACCCCGTGGATTTTGAGAGGTCGGCGAGAACTGCTTGCGAAAAAAGCAGTCGCCAATCGACAGGCAATTTTTAGCACCCGGCGGTAGGCCGGATATTTTTTAGCGTGGCAGAAACCCTGGCGCACCGCTTTTCACAGCGCGCCTTTCCCGCCGCGATGAGCGACATGAGATGGTGTTTTCAGGATGTTTGAGTGGACAAGAACAAAGGGTGTTCGTGAAGGGCTGTTTTCGCTTTTCATGAAGGACCGCGCGGCCTCCTTCGCGATCATGACGGCGTTGCTTCTGCCGGTTTTCCTTTTGTTTTTTGGGCTTCTGTTCGAAGGTGGCCGGGCCTTGGCCTATTACAGCCAGTCCAAACGTGTGATTGCGCAGGCCTGCGAGCGTTCGACGAAACCGACGCGAACGAATGTGCCGCTGGACGACGTGCGCCGTAAAAACGTACTGGACACCTTCGATGCCATGATCCGTTCCACCAAGCAGGATGTGGTGAGCCGGGATGTCAAGATCGATTGGTTGACTACGGATATAGAGGCGAAGTTCAGCTACAAGACCGTGTTCGGCAAGATGTTCCAGACCGAAAAACTGGACTACCGGCTGTCCTATCGTTGCGGCGGTATTCCGCCCTATCCTCATGACGGTGAGGTCATCGTCAACAACACCTTCGAAAAATCGCTGAACGGCACGGAACGTATACTGAAAAACGGCAAAGGAGCCAAAACACCGAACGGCTGCTGGGGTGTTTATACCTATGCCGAACTGGGATGGGATGGCGGTACGGGGCCGGGTATCGAGCTCCAGGACTGGAGCAATGCCGATTGCCGAAAGAACCATGGCTGGCAGGGTTATGGGGAGCAGGAACAGGAAAAACCGACGACTGCCGGGATAGCGTGCACTTCAGAGCCGCAGATCGCTACTCCCAAAGAGAAAACCGACACGACGGTCGCCGGCAAAGAGCAGCCAAATGACAAGGACGCCTCGAAGTCCGAGGAAAAAGCATCGACCGCCGGCAGCAAACCCTCAAAGCGGGAGGAAAAGGCCTCCCAGCCGCCGGAGGCGCAGCAGTGCGACAAAGAGGAGGAGAACAGCGACAAAACTTCGTTTGTCAGCAAAAACGAGCGAATACCGCCAACCCGCTATGCCGTCGAACTCGACAGCCATTGGGAAGGGCAAAAAAGACGCGACGCCAACAGCTCGATCTTCAAATATGTGGAGATGCATCCCGGCAAATATGAAATCTCGGTGTGGTATAACGGGCGTAACCGAGATTACGAAGGCTCGAACGATATCGAGATTTCACTGCAGGTGCTGCGTCCGCAAACGGGTCCAGCAAAAAAAATCATTCAGATGAGCCAGAAGGCGGATGAAATCCGCTGGGAGCGCCGTAGCTACAAAGTCACAGTCGATACCTATTCGCTTTACAAACTGTCGATTGCGGCTGCCGGGACGAGCGACAGTCTGGGCGGTATCATCACTGCATTCGAGGTCACATATCTTGACTCTCTTTGAGACATTGCGTCGCCGTCTGCGCGATCTGTTTGGGCCATTCGCTGCCGATATCCGGGCGGCGAGCGCCATCGAATTCGCCTTGCTTTTGCCGATCTATTTCGTGCTGATCTTTGGCACCATCGAAGTTAGCCTTGCGCTTTTTTTCAGCCTCAACATGTCGACGGCCGCCAGTGCCGGCGCTGAATATCTTCGCAAGGCCGCGGCCAGCAGAACGGTCGTCAGTAAGGTGGACTTCAGGGACATAATTGCGTCCAATTTTCTGCTCCCCACCACGGAAGAGAATATGAAGATATCGCTTACCGCCATTGCGGATGCGGACCTTGCTGCTTCACCGGTGAAATTTCCGATTGAGAACAGCTTCGAAACGCCAAGCGCGGCGGCCGGACAATATCTGCTGGCGCTTGGTTATGAGTGGAAATTCATTCTTCCCACCACCCATCTGCTTTTCTCTGGCTCTGGAAAGAATCCGCAATTGCAAAATGTGTCGCTGGCGATCACCGCCGTTCGGGTGACGGAGTGATCGCGATGCAGCTGAAATCTCTCTCTGTCCTGCTGCTGCGTTCCCGTTCCGGCGTGGCCGCCGTGGAATTCGCCCTGTTGATGCCTGTGCTGATTCTGGTGCTGGCGCTGGCAATCGAACTCGGACGCGGCTGGCTAAGCTATGACCGTTTCGTGACTTTGGTGGACAATACAGCTCGCTGGTCCGCCCGCTTTCCGGAATTCGAGGAGCGCGTCAGAAGCGGAGTCAAATCCTTTGTCATGAAAGCTGGCCGGCCGCTCGATCCCGAAAAGCTCGATCTGACGCTCAGGAGCGCCAAGCTCGTGGGTGACGTCCCCGTGACCGAATTTCCTCCCCACAATTTTTTTGGCAACGCCGAAAATGTGAAGTGGGACAAGGTATTGACGGCAGGAAACTTCAAGGCCGAAGAGACGGCAATCGTGATTTCGGGTCGCTACAAATATCGCCCGCTCATTTCGTTGCTGAGCGATACGACCATCGAGTTCGAGTATGTGACGGCAGTCAACCCGTATTTCTCCCGACATTACAAATATCAGAAGGGCAAGTCGGACTGGTCGTTCTGGAATGTTCGCTGATGGAATTGGCTACAGACTTTTCATAGCGATAGTTCGCTCAACGATGTTGAACGTTGTCGGTCTCCGGTGCCGTTTCGTCAGTTCCGAGCCACGCCGCACAATCCTGCAACGCCCGCGCGGCAATGAGCTGGCGTTTCATGATCGTCTTGTCCTTGCCGCGGAAACGCTTCACGCCTTCCGGCTTGACGATTGAACCCGGCGCCAGTTCCGGGAAGAGGCCGAAATTGATGTTCATCGGCTGGAAGGAGCGTTTGCCCGGCTCATCATCGGAGGAAAGGTGGCCGCCGGTGATGTGGTTGAGGAGCGAGCCGAGCGCGGTGGTGGCCGGCGGCAGGCTCGGGGTCTCGCCCTTCTGTTCGGCGGCGGCGAAGCGGCCGGCGAGGAGGCCGACGGAGGCGCTTTCCACGTAACCCTCGCAGCCGGTGATCTGGCCGGCAAAACGCAGGTCCGGCCGCGATTTCAGCTTCAGCGAGCGGTCGAGCAGGATCGGGGAATCGATATAGGTGTTGCGGTGCAGGCCGCCGAGGCGTGCGAATTCCGCATTTTCGAGGCCCGGTATCATGCGGAATACATCCGCCTGAACGCCATATTTCAGCTTGGTCTGGAAACCGACCATGTTGTAGAGCGTGCCGAGCGCATTGTCCTGTCGAAGCTGCACGATGGCATAGGCCTTGACCGTGGGGTTATGGGCGTTGGTCAGGCCCATCGGCTTCATCGGGCCATGGCGCAGCGTTTCGCGGCCGCGCTCGGCCATGATCTCGATCGGCAGGCAGCCATCGAAATAGGGCGTGCCTTCCCACTCCTTGAAACCCACCGTATCGCCGGCGATCAGCGCGTCGATGAAGGCGTTGTACTGCTCCTCGTTCAGCGGGCAATTGATGTAATCCTTGCCCGTGCCGCCGGGGCCGACCTTGTCGTAACGCGACTGGTACCAGCAGATATCCATATTGATGCTGTCGCGGTGCACGATGGGGGCGATGGCGTCGAAGAAGGCGAGCGCATCTTCACCCGTCTCTGCCTGGATGGCGGCGGCGAGATCCGGCGAGGTCAGCGGGCCGGTGGCGATGATCGAGTTGCCCCATTCCTTCGGCGGCAGGCCATTTACCTCTTCGCGAACGATCGTCACCAGAGGGTGACTTTCCAGCTCTTTCGTTACGGCCTCGGAAAACCCGTCGCGATCGACGGCGAGTGCGCCGCCGGCCGGCACCTGGTGCCTGTCGGCGCAGGCCATGATGAGAGAACCGGCAAGCCGCATTTCGGCATGGATGACGCCGACCGCATTGGCCGTCGCACGACCGCATTGGCCGTCGCATCGTCTGAGCGGAAGGAATTGGAACAGACCAGTTCCGCCAGCGTATCGCCCTTATGCGCGTCCGTGCCGCGCACGCCGCGCATTTCATGCAGGATGACGGGCACACCGCTTTGCGCGATCTGCCATGCGGCTTCCGAACCGGCCAGTCCGCCGCCCACGACGTGAATGGGAGAAGTGGTCTTGTCTTGCATGCTGGCGTCCATGGGCGGCCGCGGGGCAAAGGCTCCCGTCCGGCGGCTGTCTTTCGAGTGATTGTTCCGCACGGGTCCCGAAGGACGCGGCATTGTTTGCGGATGCACTAGCATGCATGGCCGGGGCAGCCAAATGTTTTTGAGAATGGAGGCTTGGGGGCCGCCAAGCTCCCGACGGGATCGAGGAGCAGGCGCGCATTTTGAAGCGAGCGGCTGCCACTTGTTTCTTCTCCCCGCCGGGGAGAAGGTCGCGGCAGCGGGATGAGGGGGCGAGCGTGCGGTCTATCGCTGGCGTTGCCCCCTCATCCGACCCTTCGGGCCACCTTCTCCCCGGCGGGGAGAAGAAATATGCCGCGATGCCGGGCGCCTTTCTAAAAGGCTGGTTCCTCCAGCCAAACCCCAGAATCAAAAACGGCGCCAGAGGCGCCGCTTTTTTTACCTGTCGCTCAATCGTCGCGCCCTGGAGGTCGGGCAGCGGGACGATCGTTTACGCCTTAGCGGAACGAACGGGCTGCTACGTTACGGATGTCGTAACGGGTCAGGCCGATGTCGCTCAGAGCCTGGTTGGAAAGGCTGCCAAGTTCGTTGATCGTGCGGCGGTAGGAGATCCAGTTCTTTGCGATGCGGATGGGGTTCATGGTCGTTTCCTCAATCTATCTCTGTTGATTTCGTCTGCCGGCTCAGCGTTTCTCTGTGCTCTCGGCTGTTGAGGTTTATATATAGACATTGAGCCATGTTGTGCAGTGCAGAATTTAGGCTACTGCCATGCATTTGTGCAGTATGTCGGCTAAATTTGCGGCTTTGAATATCATCTGGACAAAATATGAGCGGAAATGCCCGTGTTTCAGGCGGTTTTTACGGGTTTGGCGACCTTTGGTGGCGCTAAAGAGGCTTTCCGGCGTGAAACGGCGCATCGGGAGGGGCTCGGACGCTATCCGGGCGCTGCGCAAATGGTCGGCCATTGATGCATTTTTCACCTACCGACCCTGCGGGCGGCTGTGGCGGTGCCGCTTCCACCCGGAGAACCGCCCAAAACGAAAAAAGGCCGGAGGCGGGAGCCTCAGGCCTTTTTGGGTAGGTTGTCTCGCATCCGCCGCAAGGAGCGGCGGGGCGTATAATCAGAAGCCGACGGCGGTCTTGGCGACGCGGCGGATGTCCTGACGGCCAATGCCGAGGTCACTCAGTTCGCGGTCGGTCATGCGGCCGAGTTCGGTTACGGTCTGACGATACTTGCGCCAGTTGGTGAGCGAGCGTGCAATGTTCATTTTCATCTTCCTCTTCGTGCTGTTCAGTCTCTGCGGCCAGTCTTGGGAGGCTTTGGTCCGGGGCTGAACTCGATCTCTGTATGACCA
>Ga0209371_1001978_pt1 | contig 12394 bp, 7 predicted proteins | sample AgamicAtAmrz_FD_187165 | JGI IMG/M metagenome (GOLD analysis project Ga0209371, IMG submission 187165) | Agave microbial communities from Guanajuato, Mexico - At.Am.rz (SPAdes) (version 2) | ecosystem: Host-associated > Plants > Roots > Rhizosphere | place: Guanajato, Mexico | collected 2012-06-07
TTATCCTGGGCAAATATCGACCGCCCACGCATGTATTACACACAGCAATCCATAAAATAGAATGCCCGTTTAACCCCGTCGCTGCAGAGCGACGGCGGTTTTTTCTGATCCCTCGCCAGACTCGTCTATCCTCTCCTTATCCGCTCTATTACCGCCGACGCCCGGTAATGGCTGACCGATCCCCGTGTTCAGTGCGGCGCGGCAGGAAAATTGTGCCGCACAGGTGATCCCCCTGACATAATATGGAATGATTACGTCCTGGAAAAATGGAGCAACCCCGAGATCCCATGCCCGAACAGACTCGTTATACCCTGCCCGTTAAATCCGGCGACCACCGCCAGCTCGGCCAGCTCATCGGCGCTGCGCATGCGGTAGAGTGTGCCAGCATTACCGAACGTCATGCTGGCCCGGTATTGATGATTACCCCCGATACCCAAACCGCCCTGCGTCTGCTGGATGAAATCCGTCAGTTTACCGATCTGCCGGTGGTGCACCTCGCCGACTGGGAGACGCTGCCGTATGACAGCTTCTCGCCGCATCAGGATATTATCTCCGCGCGCCTGTCGACCCTCTATCAGCTGCCGGTGATGCAGAGCGGTATGCTGATCATGCCGGTCAACACTCTGATGCAGCGCGTCTGTCCGCACAGTTTCCTGCACGGTCATGCGCTGGTGATGAAGCAGGGACAAAAGCTCTCACGCGATCGGCTGCGCGATCAACTTGAGCAGGCGGGTTATCGTCATGTTGATCAGGTCATGGAGCACGGCGAATACGCCACGCGCGGCGCCCTGCTCGACCTGTTCCCGATGGGCAGCGATCAGCCCTATCGCATCGACTTTTTCGATGATGAGATCGACAGCCTGCGCCTGTTCGACGTCGATAATCAGCGCACGCTGGAAGCGGTGGCAGAAATTAACCTGCTGCCTGCGCATGAATTTCCCAGCGACAAAGCCGCCATTGAGCTGTTCCGCAGCCGCTGGCGCGAAATTTTTGATGTGCGCCGCGAGTCGGAGCACATCTATCAGCAGGTCAGCAAAGGCACGCTGCCCGCGGGCATCGAATACTGGCAGCCGCTGTTCTTTGAGCAGCCGTTACCCAGCCTGTTCAGCTATCTGCCTGACAACACCCTGATTGTGAACTGCGGTGACCTCGAAGGCAGCGCCACTCGCTTCTGGCTGGATGCTGAGGCGCGCTATGAGAACCGTCGCGTGGACCCGATGCGTCCACTGCTGGAGCCGGTCACCCTGTGGCTGCGTCCCGATGCGTTAATGGGTGAACTGAAAGCCTGGCCGCGCATCCAGATGACCAATGAGGTGCTGCCTGCCAAAGCCGCCAACACCAATCTCGGTTACACCCCACTGCCAGACCTCACCGTTCAGGCGCAGGCGAAAGCGCCACTCGATCATCTGCGGCAGTTTATTGAGACTTTCAGCGGCGCCGTGGTCTTCTCGGTAGAGAGTGAAGGCCGTCGCGAGAGCCTGCAGGAGCTGCTGGCACGGATTAAACTGCGTCCTCAGTCGGTGCACCGTTTTGATGAAACCGTCGGCGATCGTTTCACGCTGATGATCGGTGCCAGCGAGCGCGGTTTTATCGATACCCAGGGCAACCGGGCGCTGATTTGCGAAAGCGATCTGCTGGGCGAACGCGTCAGCCGTCGCCGTCAGGATACCCGTCGCACCATTAACCCGGACATTCTGATCCGTAACCTGGCGGAGCTGCATCCTGGTCAGCCGGTAGTGCATCTGGAGCACGGCGTGGGCCGCTATATCGGTCTGACTACGCTGGAGGCAGGCGGCATTGAGGCGGAATACCTGATGCTCTCCTACGCCAACGACGCCAAACTCTATGTGCCGGTTTCATCGCTGCACCTGATCAGCCGCTATGCGGGCGGTGCCGACGATAATGCGCCACTGCATAAGCTGGGCAGCGATGCCTGGTCACGCGCACGCCAGAAAGCGGCGGAGAAAGTTCGTGATGTGGCAGCTGAACTGCTGGACATCTATGCTCAGCGCGCCGCCAAAACCGGTTTTGCCTTTAAGCATGACCGTGAGCAGTATCAGCTGTTCTGCGAAAGCTTCCCGTTTGAGACCACACCCGATCAGGCACAGGCGATTAATGCCGTGCTGAGCGATATGTGTCAGCCGCTGGCGATGGATCGACTGGTGTGCGGCGACGTGGGCTTCGGTAAAACCGAAGTGGCGATGCGCGCGGCGTTTCTGGCCATCGAGAACCATAAACAGGTGGCCGTACTGGTGCCGACTACCCTGCTGGCGCAGCAGCATTATGACAATTTCCGCGATCGCTTCGCCAACTGGCCGGTCCGCATTGAGATGCTTTCCCGCTTCCGTACCGCCAAAGAGCAGGCGCAGGTGCTGGAACAGGCCAGCGAGGGCAAGATCGACATTTTGATCGGCACCCACAAACTACTGATGAGTGACCTCAAGTGGCACGATCTCGGCCTGCTGATTGTCGATGAAGAGCACCGGTTCGGGGTGCGTCACAAAGAGCGCATTAAGGCGATGCGTGCCGATGTGGACATCCTGACCCTGACCGCCACGCCGATCCCGCGCACCCTGAATATGGCCATGAGCGGCATGCGCGATCTCTCGATTATCGCCACCCCGCCTGCCCGCCGTTTAGCGGTAAAAACCTTTGTCCGTGAATACGACGATCTGGTGATCCGTGAAGCGATTCTGCGTGAAGTTCTGCGTGGCGGACAGGTCTACTACCTCTACAACGATGTTGAAAATATTGAGAAAGCGGCGCAGCGTCTCAGCGATCTGGTGCCGGAAGCGCGGGTAGCGATTGGTCATGGACAGATGCGCGAGCGTGAGCTGGAGCGAGTGATGAACGATTTCCATCATCAGCGTTTCAACGTGCTGGTCTGTACCACCATCATCGAAACCGGGATCGACATTCCGACCGCGAATACCATCATCATTGAGCGGGCCGATCACTTTGGTCTGGCGCAGCTGCATCAGCTGCGTGGTCGCGTCGGTCGTTCGCATCATCAGGCGTATGCCTGGCTGCTGACGCCGCATCCGAAGTCTATGACCACGGACGCGCATAAACGCCTGGAGGCGATCGCCTCACTCGAAGATCTGGGAGCCGGTTTTGCGCTGGCAACCCATGATCTGGAGATTCGCGGGGCGGGCGAACTGCTGGGTGATGAGCAGAGCGGACAGATGGAGACGCTGGGCTTCACGCTCTACATGGAGCTGCTGGAGAATGCCGTCGATGCGCTGAAAGCGGGTCGCGAGCCGTCACTGGAAGATCTCACCAGCAACCAGACAGAGGTGGAACTTCGCATGCCAGCGCTGCTGCCCGAGACCTTTATCCCGGATGTCAGCACCCGTCTTTCACTTTATAAGCGCATCGCCAGCGCGGAGGTTGAAGAGGAGTTGCAGGAGCTGAAAGTTGAGATGATCGACCGCTTCGGCCTGCTGCCTGACCCTGCGCGTAACCTGCTGGATGTGGCGATTATCCGTCTGAAAGCCCGCGCGGTCGGGCTGCGTAAGATCGAAGCCAGCGACAAAGGCGGCTATTTTGACTTTGCGCCGCAGAACAAGGTCGATCCGGCATGGCTGATTAGTCTGCTGCAGAAAGAGCCGCAGCAGTGGAAACTGGATGGGCCAACACGCCTGCGATTTACCCGCGAGCTGTCGGAAAGAAAAATCCGTATGGATTGGGTGCAGGGCTTCGTTTCACAACTGGCTGAGCATCAGGCGTAACCCCCCTGCCCGCGCCTTACTGAGCGGTTCGGTTAGCGCGGGAAAAGGTGACAAAAAAGGCGCATCTTTGAGATGCGCCTTTTTCATTACGTCGTGCTGTGTGGCCGCGAGTGCGGCAAAGCTTTGCCCAATTACGCCTGGTCACCGTTAAGAATCAGCTGACCATTGCGATCCAGTGGAATACGCGTGCCGGGGTCATTTTCCATACGGATTTTACCCTGCTGATCGCCTATTTTATAGGTCACGTCATATCCCAGTTTTTTCTCTTGTTTGTCGTACACTGTTTTACAGCGCTGTTCGGTTGTGGTGTAGGTATCGCGATCCTGCAGTCCACCCTGGACCTGATTACCCGCATAACCCCCTGCCAATGCACCTGCTACCGTCGCAACATCCTTACCGCGACCGCCACCGAACTGGTGACCGAGCACTCCACCTGCCACTGCACCTAATACAGAGCCAGCAAGACGGTTTTCATCCTGTACGGCCCGACGGTGAGTCAGTGTGACATTACGGCACTCCTGACGTGGCTGTCTGATGCTCTCTTTGATTGGCGTTGCAGCCAGTACCTGAGCGTATTGAGGACCGCGATCAAACACGTTCATGCCTGCTACGGCGGCAACACCCAGCGCTGCTGCCACACCAATACCGATACCCGCTAACATTGATTTATTCACAGGAAGTTCCTCCTGAAAAGTGTTACCGCGCAATCCTGCTGTTAAAGCATCCTCATTAACTGAGGTATAACCGGCGTGCGCGACGCGCCGTGTTTGTTGAGATGAAGTTTTACAGATGGACCGAAAATGCAACATCAGATAAATGGAGGAAATTGGTCACTTTGCTATCAGGGCCAGTTTTTAGGAGAGTTCTGAGGTGCAGAGAATTATTACTGGTACCGATTTAACCCAGAAATTTAACTATTTAAATCAATGTGATAGAGCATTACAAAGCGTTATAAAGACGCTGACTGCCTGTTCTGGTAACGCCATTTCCATCGCTACCTGTAAACAAGTTACTGACTATGCCGTAAATGCCGTAAACGTGAACATTCATTCCTGAAGCAACCAGGCTTCAGGAATGAAGAAAGAGGAAACTAATCAAAAATACTCTCTGACGGGCATTCCTTTACGTCGCCCCAGCCCACTACGGCACCGTCTGGGGTGAGATTTTTGATGGACACGCTATCGCCTGAATATTCAGAGCCTCTGACCACAATATCGTAGTCATGGTTAGCCTGAGGAATAAATTCAGTAGTGGCAGATTTTTGAGTGTTCTGATAGTACCCAGCCTCTGTCCAGTAGTGGATAACCCGAATCATTTGTTCCGGCTTCAGGGTGAACTCATTAATGAAAGCACCATTATTATCAGATGAGGCTGGCATGCCTATTCGTTTATTCCCTGTGACAGGGATACCCAGAATGGCAAAGCCAGAAGTAATACGGCGTTCCAGTACTTTTTTATAGCAACCTGAACCCTGCTTTTCAAAGAACTGAAGAGCCGTATTGCCCTCTGAACCCACACGGATCCGGGCCGCATCCTGCCCTTTATAATCATCCAGAGAAAGTCTGAAACCTGCGGTGCAGCCATTTAATAATAGTGCTATCAATCCAGATATGATGATTTTTTTCCGCCATTGTTTATTATCCTTAATTTAACTGAATTAAAAAAATGGGATTATTTTAATGATGTCGGAACCGGGTGCCTGTTGCGTTGCACAGCGTTTATGGGGCGATGCAACTATTAAACAAAATGGCTGGCCAAATCATTGTGCAAAGACTTTATTAATCCTGCGGGAAAAATAAAATAAGGTATCTATATCTGACAACTAACTAAGAACTGAGATTCATTAAATATTACCCTTCACAGGCCGCAAAAAAACAACCCTGACCAGATGATCAGGGTTGCGAATTTTAGCGTTTAATCAGAAACGGTAGCCGATGCCGATGTTGAAACCATTGATGGCAACATCGTCGTTATATTTCACACGAGTCCCTTCATAGCCAAAACTTACAGAAAGGTTGCTTATAGGATTCACGACAACGCCAGCGCCATAGGCAAAAGAGGATTTATTTTCGCTATAATCTTCGGAATACGCTCCGAGGTAAGTCACGTTCTCATCCACTTTGGTATGGGCAACACCGATCAATCCATAGAAGCTGACATAGTCATTGATACGATATGCCGGACCAGCCATCAGTGAATAATATTTCACTTTAGTTTTGCCGTCATATCCGCTGACATCGCCATAAAAATCTTCGCGCTCAGAAAAACTTTGATCGCCTTTCAGATAGCTGAACGAACCAATAACGCTGAGAGGAGAGTCCCACTCATAGCGATACTGAACATTGACACCGCGAATGTTTTTGAAGTCATCAACTTTGCTTTGAGCATAGCCGATCGAGACAGTGTGATTATCAGCCAGCGCATTGCTGCCCACGAACAAACCGCCACACAGTAATGCCAGCATCGTTAATTTAGAGGTCATCTGGTTAATTCCTTTTCATAATTTAACATTATTTCCCTGCGCTTATCGCAGGACTTCGTTCCCTGAATCACCCATACCCGACGGACTGGTTATCGTTTTATCAATCCGCCTGTACCGGCCAGGAATTTCCTGTGGCGCTCCGCGCCTTATGCTCAGATAGGGTCGGAGTGCATCTGTTTATACCCGGATGTTTTAAAACAGGCTGACCTGTAAAAAATATGGCGTTTGAATTCCACTCTTTAAAATGTTATTACGGCCATTTAATTTGAGTTAAGTAAGAAATTCTTTCACTTGAATTACTGATGTACTTTATTTATTAATCAATATTCATGGCATTATTAGACCAAAAATAATCAGAGGTATCAAGACCACATCACCACAAAAAAGCAAAATCATCAAAAAAATTATTATGGATAACATGCAGGAAAACAAACGATTTTATACAGCCTGTTAACACAGATTATCAACTTGCCTGCAGGGTTCTCCATTCATTCAGACACTGAGTTAAAGATCTATTTAAATTGCCCGTATGGAGAAGAGCAATCGGCAGAGTCACATCTGCACTTACTCAAAAGTGCTGGCCTGAAACTGACTGCCAATGCTTATGCTCCCACCAGTGTGCTCTGTTGTTTAGTGCGCAGAGTTCCGGATGTTGTCGGAGTTCCGCAATCTGATGCTGGAACGATTTTTATTTACTGTGGCTATGGAGGCTGTCAATGCTCCTTTCTGCCGGATGTGCTCATCCGCAATCATGTTAAAGCTGCGTCACGTAGCAGCCGTTGTTACCGATTTTAGTGGAGGTAAGGCGTAATCAGTAAGACAGAATGAAGGTTGGTTAATGCAGAATCATAGTGTGATATTCAGCCGGGAACAGATATTCCGTGAGGCGAGATGAATAAGGGATAAGCAAAATGCAGACCGGAAATAAAGAATCCGTTTTCAGAAGGAGTGTATTTCAAAACCACTAGCCAGTCGTTGCTTACTTGCGAGAGCTTCAATTTTGCTAGCTGCTGCCGGGCCAATGACAGGCGTCATTGAAGCAGTAACAATCTGCATTCCCTCATACGTTGATACGTACTGCTCTGCCTTCACCTTATCAACACCAAGCTGAACCATGGCATAGTTTACCATCGCACCCTTCACCTGCTGCTGATTCTGTGCATCAACGCTGGTAATGTTCAGCAGGTTCTCTATCTGCCCGTATGCATCCGGGTACATATCGCTGACTTTGTTATTGTAGTTCCCGGTTTCGTACTCTTCCCTGGCCGAATAGGCTTCAAGCCTTGCAGAAGCACACCCGGGGCTGGCAGCCCGGCTATTACCACAGGCATTAATAACCTTCAGGTCACGGCTGATATTTTTCTCACGCAGGTCATTTATCTTTTGCTGTGCCTGCTCACGCTCTGCCGGGTCATTGCTCCTGAGTTTTTGCTTCGCTATCTCAAGCTCTGTCTTTTCATTAACGTGCAGCCAGTTATTCTCTACCGCATTTCTCCCCGCCTGCGTGCCCGCCAGTGTTCTGCCTGATTTTTCTTTTCTCTTTCCAGATATGGTAGCGACCGCTTCGTGCACTGACGCTTCAACTCACCTGGTGCATGCAGCGAATTATTCTCAACTAAAACAACTATTTACGTTTATATCTGCGTATTTGTAGATAGAATACAAACCAAACTCCAGCACCGACCCAGACTCCACCAATAGCACCAATGGCTCCATATTTTACATATTCTATGGGAGGTATTGACTCTCGAGTGATAAGCCAGATACTAACTACCATTCCGATAGAACAAGTGACTGCAAATATAAAAATTAACTTAACAAACTCTAATAGAGGATATTTCATTTTCCTCCTCCCTTAGTTTCTTTTTGAGTTACACTACTTGCGCCTTCTGACAATAATGAACCAATCGCCCCTCCAGCAATCCCTGGTACAGAACTCATTTCACTGCCTTTTAATAAATACCCTGGGCCAAAAGAAGTTTCGGAGTATTTTAAGGCATTTTTGCTGGCACCTATCCCCAGCTGATTTTTGATGTACTGCGATTCAAACTTATTAGTAATAGTACTGCCAACACCATAACCTAATGCAGTACCAGCCATACTTCCCAGCACAGCTGCTTTACTATCCTGGCCCGTTATCTGACTTGTCATGTAGGCACTACCCGCTCCCAGTAACTGACTTGCATAATAGGATTTTCCGGCAGTTGCCATCCCTGTCGGGCCAGAAGCCAGGAAACCTACGTAATCAAATTTATCACGCGTATTACCGGACATTATCTGTACTGCTCCATTTGCCCCAAAGCTTAAAGAAGCGCCAATCAATTTCTCACTCTTTGTGGATGCTGATGAGAAAAGCGATTTAATTCCTCCAACAGCTCCCCAGTAATTCTCTGGCTCGCCGAAAAGTGCTATAGCTCTTTCACTATTGGTGACGTGCTGATTCAGGTATGCCAAATCTGCTGCATTGTTTACAAGCACATAATTTTTAAACTCAGGATTATCCAGAGAACCATATAACCAGTCAGGTCTGCTTGCAGCAGTTAAACCACCATCTATATCCCATTTTGTTTGTCCGGCCAGTGCGGTTAACGGATCGCTGGCTACCAGTGCATGCATTTTTTCCCGATTAGATTTATTTATTGCATCATAACGGTTGATAATGTCGGAACAGTCACCGCCTGACTTCTTACATGCCGTGAGCTCTTTATCAAAAGCACGGGCCTCATCAAAGCTAAGGTGATTATTCTCAACCGCATTTCTCCCCGCCTGCGCGCCCGCCACCGCATCCGCCGTGCTGTCACCCACTACGCCGCCCGCCAGGCCCGCCGCCAGCGTCCCCAGCGCACTGATAGTCTGGCGCTGCTCTTCACTCAGGTCCTCGCGCTTAACCCCCGGATACATCTGCTGCGCGATGTACTCGCCCATCGCCGCGCCCGAGGCACCGTCCAGTGCCGCATTGCCCGATGCGTATGCCGTCACCGCGCCCACCACCGCGTGCGCTATCAGGTTCGCCTCAACGTTCACCACGTCCCTGCCGTCCGGGCCTTTCGTGGTCGTCAGCGTATGTATCTGCTCCGCCAGGTACGGCGCCGCCGCGCCGCTCAGCGCCTGGGCGATGTTGCCCCCCGCCAGACCCTGTATCGCCGCCGTCGCCGCGCTGATACCCTGCTGCAGCGACGAACCTGTACCGAACGGCTTCTGCGCCGTGTTGTAAGCCTGCTTCGCTATCTCATCTGACGTCGGGTTCAGCTTCCCTTTTCCGGCCAGCTCTTCCCTCGCCGCCGCCAGTGCTGCCGGGTCAGTCTGCGCCTTCATGCCCGCTATCCCGCCCTGCGTCCGCGCGATGTCGCCCGCCTGGCTGCCGATTTCCGCCAGCAGTTGCGCCGTCTCCATCCGGCGCTGCTCTTTATCCCTATCGAAGATTTTATCCAGTCCCGGATTCGCCCCCTCTGCGTCGCGGCTCAGCGCCGACACGTCCTGCGTCTGCTTCGCCTTATCGCGGATAACAATCGTGCCGTCGCTTACCGCCGACTCCGTCACCGACGAGGCGCTGCCGCTGCCGTTCAGGCCCGCCAGCAGGCCGTTCGCCATGTTGCCCTCAAACTGGCTGCCGATGCTGCCGCCGGTGCTCATCCCCACGCTCTGGTGTTCGGTTTTGTAGTCCGCGTGATTCTCAATGTTGCTGAAGCCCAGCGTGCCGGTGTCGAGCCGGTTCTTATCCGCACTGGCGGTAGAACTGATAACCGCGCCGTTAAGCTGGGTGTGCTCCCCCGCCGTCACGTCAAAGCCGCCCTTACCGGCAAATATGCCGGTCTGTTCGGCCACGCTCTGCCAGTTGCTGTGCATTTTGTCCTGGCTGAGGTTCACGCTCGCCGACCCGGTCATCGAGCCGAAGGTGAAGCTGCCGCCCGCGCTGGCGTTCTGCTGCTTACTGTCGTAGCGGTCGCTGTCCTGCTCTGAGGTCAGCGTCAGGTTGCGGCCGGTGTCGACCTTCACGCTCTCGCCGCGCACCTGGGCGCCCGTGAGCGTGGTGTCGCGCCCGGCGTTCAGGCTCAGCCCGTTGCCCGCCGTGAGCGTGGTCTCGGTGTGGGTCAGCCCGTTGCCGTTTGCGCGCCCTTTGCCCGCATTGACGCTGGCCGACACGCTGATGCCGTAGCCGCCCGATCCGGCAGTCAGCCCGATACCGACGCTGCCGCCCCTGCTGCTGTTGGTGCTGTCGGTGCGCTCGCTGTTCTGCGCAGAGAGCAGGCTGATGTCGTTTTTCGCCGTCAGCCCGAGGTCACCCCCCGCCTGCAGCTGACTGCCCTGCACGAGGATATCGCCCGCGCTGCCCGGCTGCGCGCCGGTGGCGGTGATGTTCAGATTACCGCCCGCGCCCAGCGTACTGCCCTGCGCCTCGCGGCTTTCGGAACGTGTCTCGCTTTTCGACGACTGGCTGCCGTACGAGAGGCTGATGCCGACCGAGCTGGTCGAGCCTTCTTCATAGCCTTTATCACCCGGTTTGAGGCCCGAAGCGGTGTTTCTGGCGTTCGCCGCGTCGGTCTGCGCGCCGTCCATCTGGTAAGCCTGGGCGGCCTGCGCCGCAGTCAGCGCCGCCTTGGTGCCCTGCAGCGCCTTCAGCCGGCCATCATCGCTTTCATCGGCGGTGCGGGCGGTCTGCACCGCCGTGTTCAGCGCCGCGCCCACCGTGCCGGACAGCGCCAGCGTCAGCCCGCTCTGCTTCTGCTCAGTTTTCGTCAGTGCCGTGTGGCTGTTTTCGGCTGAGCTGACGGTTACATCGCTGCCGCTCAGAGAAAGATCTTTACCGGCGATGACGTCGCTGCCGTGCACGGTAAGCTGGTTACCGGCGCTGAGGATCACGCTGCCGTCGCTGCTGCCCACCGTGCTGCCCCGGTTAAGTGCGCCGCTGGCGTCGGTGCTGCTCTTCTGCATTGCCTGACCCACGGTGAAACCGATGCCGCCGCTGCCCATCAGGCCCGATTTTTTCTCCTCGCGCTGATGCACTTCATTATTCGTTTCTGTGGCGGTCGTGATGCTGAGATCGCGGCCCGCCGTCAGCGCCACATCCTGCGTACCGGCAACGTTGCTGCCGGTCACGCCAATGTCGCGGCCCGCCTGAAGCCGGACGCTGTCGCCGCTCAGCGTGGTGCTGAGCGCCTGACTGCTGTGCAGCTCGTCGTGGGTCTCCAGGCTGCTGCCCGACAGCAGCCCTTTGCTGGACTGCTTACTGTGTTCGGCGAGATCGGTGCGGCTGTTGCCCGCGCTGAGCACGATGTCGCGTCCGGCACTGGCGGTCAGTGCACCGCCCGCCGTAACGTCCGCGGCGGTGGCGCGGATATCCTGTCCGGCGCTCAGCTGCAGCGCGCCGCCGGCGGTGATGCGTGTCCCGGCGTCGCTCTGCTGTGACAGGCGACGGTAGTTGCTGCTGTTCCAGCTGTCATCTTCACTGTGCTGCGTGCTGAGGGTGCCGAGCGTCAGGTCATTGCCCGCCTGAATCGTCGTGGTGCTCTTCTCTCCGGCGTTGCCGATATCGCTGGCGGCCAGGTTGATATTGTTCAGTGCACTCAGCGTCAGCGCACCGTCACTGCCCTGCACGTAGATACCGGCCGGACGATCGATCCAGCGGTCGGTACCGTCGCCGCGCAGCGTTGACTGGCTGGTGATGTCACGCCCCGCCAGCAGCGTAAGCTGACTGTCACCACGCAGGGTACCGCCGAGGTTAGTGATATCCTGACGGGCGGTGAGGTTCACCGTGTTGCCGCTGATATAGCCACTGTTGGTCAGTGACTGCGCCGTCAGCTGCGTCACGTCGCGGCCCTGAATGGTCCCGCTGTTGGTGATGTCGTTGCGGGCAGTCAGCGCCACGCTACCGCCCCCGATCAACGCGCCGTCGCCGGTTAAGTCACCCTGTTTTACCTTCGCATAAACCTGCGGCACCAGCACGGTCTGCTGGGTGCCATCCGGCAGCGTCACGGTCTGATTCACAAGCCAGACGATATCGCTGGTCAGCAGGGCCATCTGTGCCGGGGTCAGCGCCACGCCCAACTCAAGGTCGTAGGCTTTGCCAAAGGCTACCCCATTATTCATCAGCCCGCGATACTGATCTTCATCGCTGCCATACCCGCTGATATAGCGGTTGCCGGTCAGCTGAATAATCTGATCACGCACCAGCCGCTGCTCG
>Ga0209371_1001979_pt1 | contig 12386 bp, 12 predicted proteins | sample AgamicAtAmrz_FD_187165 | JGI IMG/M metagenome (GOLD analysis project Ga0209371, IMG submission 187165) | Agave microbial communities from Guanajuato, Mexico - At.Am.rz (SPAdes) (version 2) | ecosystem: Host-associated > Plants > Roots > Rhizosphere | place: Guanajato, Mexico | collected 2012-06-07
ATCACTACCGAGTGCATGGTTACCGATCTGCCGAAAAGCGACGCGCCTGATTTAGGTGCTGCTGGCGGTATGGGTGGCATGGGCGGTATGGGCGGCATGATGTAATTGCTGCCGGACACGTGCCCGAAAAACCGGGCGCGGGTTCAACGAAGAGGAGCGGGCTTAATGCCCGCTCTTTTTTTTGCCTGCGTTTCAGCCCGCAGGCGAGTTGGCCGGGCAGGCCAACGGGGCTTTATCGCGGGTTGCTTCCTGCTCAACGGCCAGATCGTCTACCAGCGTCATAAATTTGAGTTTGTCACTCGACGCCAGCAACCGGGACTCCTCCTCGCCCTCCGCCGGCATAAAATCGCACTGGGTGAACGTCACGACGCTTTTGCCAAATTCAGGCAGCGGCGCGCTGAGGGTACGGCTCTGCCACAGGCCAAAGAGCATAAAGGTGCAGAGCAAAAACAGCACCAGCAGCGCCAGCGCGCCGTACTGTTTACGCGCAATCATTGAGTCAGGCGCGGCTGGTACTGGTGCAGCCGCTGGCGCTGGTACTGCCACGTCACGATTTTCCGTGACGGCGATAACGGAGATATCGCGGCTGAATATAAAGCCGGTTTTGGGGATGGTTTTAATCACCTGCGCGCCTAAGCCAAAGTCCGTCATCGTTCTGCGCAGCAGCGAGATGTACTGGTTGAGCGTGTTATTGGTGGAGTGCAAACCATACCGCTCCCAGACCGCCTGAAAGATCGCATCGCGGGTCACGATCTCGCCGCGATGCTCGATAAAAAAGAGCAGCAAGCGGCTGCCGGCGAGGGTTAAAAACCGTTTTTCATTTTCAGTGCCCGCGCCCCATATCGCGCCATCGGCGGGTCTGAAATAGATTTCCTTATCTATAATAAAGAGCATATTGATACCTTTCATGATGCCGTCGATCATGGAATAAATTAAAAAGAAAAAGTTAGATGCTTCTGTAATAAAGAAATTAATTAATGCTTACTTTAACCTGTTAATTAAATCACTCTATTCAGAATGATGAGGCTGCTTAAAAAATGTAACCATATTGTCGATGCTACCTATATTGTCAATAAATAAAGCCGCTTTTTTTCTGTTTTAAGAGACGCATCCCGACAATTTACCAGACAATTCTCAGCGAAGGGGCGGGATTTTGTTATTATTTTTCTTATAATAATTATGCGTTGCGCTGAAAGTGGCTTATATAACGATAAATTATCTTGTTTGTATCCAATATTCCGATATAAATAGCTTAAAGCTAAATTGCGAATTTATTATACAACCTTATTAGGTGCGTGTGATGTGTGAGTGGGAATATCCTCACGGCATTCGCACGTTTAAAGCCTGATATTTTTTTAATGGTTAAATTTTAAGGGAAAAAATAAAATGAACAATTTAAATGCCATTATATTAAGCAGCGCGTGCGTATTTCTCCTCTCAGCTTGTGCGGGTAATAAAAACAGCCCAAAAGAGAGCGTTTCGGCACTCAGCGCCAGTAACGTCAGCGCGCCACAAGGCGCGGCGGTGGAGCGCAAATCACCCTTTTCCGATGGGATCGTTATTGCATCAACTAACAACGCCTGTATCGACAAATTTAACTTCATTCGCGGCACTGATACGTCGACCTATAAAAATTACTCTGATGATTACTCAAAAATAGGCGAAGGCTACAAGTTTCTGAACATTAATAAAAACATCATGGGTAAAGAGGCTAAAGAGATCTACACCATGCAGCTCGATCTCAAGCTGGATACCCTGTGTGCGAAGGCGCACTACACGAGTTACCAAATCGTTAAAGAAAAGATGCGAAACCTTGCCAGCATCTGACAGAGGCATCGCCAGTTTTTATTTTGAATGCCGTTTTTAAAAACGGCTTTTTCGTCTTTTTTCCTTGATGACTTAATAATGAAAACCAGACAACTTCCCGGCTGGAAGCGTGGTACCGCGTGGGTAATTATCGCGCTCCAGTTATTCAGCCCACTCTTTTTCTCCTTCACTCCTGCGGCACAGGCAAAAGAATATGCCGATTATCGCAGCATGGATGAAACGATGGCCGGGCTACAGGCGCTCATTAGCGAGCCCAGAATGTTATCCCACACCCTTTCACCAACGATTGCACCCCAGGCGCAAAATAACCCGCCTTTGCCAACGCTCGATATGCAGGCGGAGGAGGCAGTTGAACCTGCCGCAGCCGATGCGTGGCTGGCACCGAAAGTTGCGCAGACCGGTCAATTACTGATGTCGGAAAATGTCGGGAAAGCGTCTGCTGATTTCGCTCGCAGCGTAGGTGGTGGGTTGATTAACCAGCAGCTTCAGGACTGGGTGGGGCAAAAAGGCACGGTGAATGCCACGCTGGATAGCGACGGCAACATTGGCGGCGATGTGCTTTTACCCCTGCATGATACCGAGGATCAACTGCTATTCGGTCAACTGGGGCTGCGTAAAAATGATGAACGCAACATTACCAATATTGGTCTTGGCTATCGCCAGCAGATCGATGCCTGGATGTACGGCGTCAACACCTTCTATGACTACGACTACACGGGCAAAAACGCCCGTTTAGGGATTGGTGGCGAAGTGTGGGGGAATTTCCTGAAACTGTCGGCGAACGCCTATCACCGTCTTACCGACTGGCACCCCTCGACGATTGAAAAGATGAAAGATTACGATGAACGCCCGGCGAACGGATTTGATCTTCGTCTTGATGGCTGGTTGCCATCGCAACCCCAGTGGGGCGGCTCGGTAAAGTATGAGCGCTACTTTGGCAAAAATATCGCGCTGACCAGTAGCGGAGATCTGAAAAACGATCCCTGGGCGTTAACGTTGGGGCTGAACTACTCGCCCTTTCCGCTGTTAACGCTCTCCGGAGAGCGCTCATTTGGAGACACCCGTGACACCCGCTTTGATCTCTCGATGAACTATCGCCTCGGCGTGCCGCTGTGGCGTCAGCTCGATGCCGATAATCTGGAAATCCAGCGTAGCCTGATGGGAAGCAAATATGCATTGGTGGATCGTAACTACAACATTGTGATGCAGTACCGAAAGCAGCTGTTGGTGGCGCTTTCCATTCCGCAGCACTATACGGTTGAGGCGGGTACGACGCTCTCTATTCCTGTGACGGTGGCAAAAGCGAAATATGGGCTGAAGCGTATTGAATGGCAGGCATCGGCGAATTTCAGCGTCAATGGTGGCAGCTTCAGCCAACCGTCAATGACGGCGCTGGAGGTGCAGGTTCCGGCGTATGCTCCCAGCCACAGCCGGGCAGCCAGTGCGTCGCAGGATTATGTTTTAACCGCCATCGGCGTAGATGAAAAAGGCAATCGCTCTGAGCCGGTGACAACCACTCTCCACGTGATGCGCTCAAGTGTTGTGGTGGATCAGCTCACGCTCACCCCTGACGCGGCGCAGATCGCTGATAATCAGCACGCCTTTACGGTAAAAGCCAGAATTGTGAACCGTGACAGGCAGCCGCTTGTTGGACAGCGCGTGGCATTTCGCGTGTCACAGCTGACTGACAATAACAATGTGTCGGCGGCGACCCTCTTTACCGATCATGCCTCTGATAAAGAGTTGCTGGAGGTCGACACCAATAACCAGGGGATCGCAGCGGTACAACTGCGAAGCCGGGTGGTCGGCAATGGTGTTTTGACCGCCGCTTTGCGTAACGGTAATGAACGTAGCGCGCGAGTCGAGTTTATTGCCGATGTCGCGTCAGCGCGGCTCACCGAGCTTACCGTGCTCGCTGATAACGCGGTGGCAAACGGCGTGCAAACCAACAAACTTCGCGCCACGGTCACTGACCGCTACGGCAACCCGCTGGCCAGTTACCCAGTGATGTTTTCGGCAGACAACGGTGCCACGCCGGTGGAAGGCAGCCCGGTGCTGACGGATGCGCAAGGGCAGGCGATGCTGTCGCTGACTCATACTCGCGCGGGGATATCCACCGTCACGGCGAATGCTAACAATCTCTCACTCAGTAAAACGGTGACCTTTGAGGTTGACCGCGCAACGGCGCACTTTGTGCAGAGCAGCGTGGCGCAAAATGCCCTCGCCAATGGCAACGATATCAACATGATGCAGGTTAGAGTTGCGGATGCGCTCGGCAACCCGATTCCCGGCATGGCGATCCAGTTTGTGCCCGATAGCCCGGTGAAAGTCTCCCCAGCGCAGGCTGTCACGGACGCACAAGGGGAAGCGCAAACGGCGTTAACCAGCCGCAGGGCGGGGAGCTTTAATGCCGCTGCGAATCTGGTGGGCACTTCCCATTCGGCGAGGTTGACCACGACTTTTCTCCCGGATGGCAACTCCGCGCAGCTGCCGGATGAAAATTTAGTAATCTCGCCCGATGGTGCAGCGGCTAATGGCAGGGCTACAAACGGTGTGACCGCGACGGTGGTGGATGCCTATGACAACCCGCTCTCCGGTGTGGCGGTCAGATTCAGCGTCAGTTCTGGGGCAACGCTGGCGGCGAGTGCCGGTCTTACGGGCGCAGATGGCAAAGTGAGCACGACGGTGGTGAGCAGTACCGCTGGGGTCTATACGGTGAATGCTACGGTAAACGGCTCAACTATCAGCAAGTCTACTCTCTTCGTAGCTGACACCGCGACGGCGCGTATCGACGACGCCCATCTGCTGGTTGATACCAATAACGCAGTGGCGGATGGCAACGCCATGAATAACCTCACTGCCATTGTGAAAGATGCCAGCGGGAACATCCTGAGCGGCATGCTGGTGAAATTTACCGTCAGCACCGGGGCGGCACTGACCACGGCCCAGGGGGTAACCGATGACGATGGCAAAGTGAGTACCAGCGTCACCAGCCTGCGCGCAGGCAGCTACATCGTGACGGCCGCCGTAGGCACCACTTACGCCAGCAAGTCGGTTAACTTCACTGGTGATGTCACAACGGCGGCTATCGCCAGCGTTGTGCTGGATGGCCCGGCGATAGAGAAAGATGCCAACGGCACCGACAGCTTTGACTTCAGGGCAACGGTTAAGGATGCGAACGGCAATGCGATCGGCGGGGTAACGGTTAACTGGGCGCAGGATAAAGGGTCAGATGTCACTATCACCAGCCAGAGTGTAACCGACAGCGCCGGTGTCGCCGTGGGGACGCTGCTCAGTACGCGCGCTGAGGCGATAAACGTCCAGGTCGCCGCATCGCTCAGTAACGCGAGCCATGTCAATGCCAACAAGAAGGTGAGCTTTACCCTGCCGCCAGTGCTGGTGCATGGCACCACTATAAACGCCGTTACCGGCATCGCGATTTCGGGTGTCACGGTGAAGATCTTCCGTTCACAGGGCGATGCGCAACCGCTTCACACCATAGTGTCGGACAGTAGCGGTAAATACTCCCTGACGCTTAAGCAAGGAGATTACTTTGTGGAGGCGAGTCTGGCGGGCTATATCACGCTGGAAACGGACTTAGTGGCGAGTCTGCTGGGCGTCACTGATTACACAAAAAACTTTGTGCTCTCCCCGCTGCTTAACGGTAAGGCGGCGCGTATGGTGTTGACCTGGGATGCCAGGCCGAAAGATCTCGATTCGCACCTGTTTGTGCCGGTAGGTAACAGTACTGCTCATGTCCAGTACTCCTCCCGTAAGCCAGCAGGAGCAGATGCGGAACTGGATGTGGATAATACTCAGGGCTATGGCCCGGAAACGATTACCATCAACCGAATGCATCCCGGCAATTACTGCTACGCGGTCTACCGTTATTCGACCGACCATAACGATATAAGCGGTGCGAAAGTGAAGCTCTATCTTGCTGATGGTCGCTCCTATGACTGGGAATCTGTTAATGCCAACGGGTATCTCAGTAACCGTGTATGGGCGATTGTGAAGTTCGTTGTCGCCCAGGACGGGACCGTCGATGTCGTGCCAATCAATACGCTTTTTACTGGCAGTAACATAAATCGTTGCTAATGCTGTACTTAAGCCCCGGCCATCACGGCGGGGCTTTTTTGCTATTTTCGCTGATTTATCTGACCTGCGATGGCGGCGTTTTTCTTTTAGTCATCTTTTTAGTATAAGGTTTAGACACGGACGAACCGCGTCCAGCTCATTGATTACGGGGAATAACATGTCGGTAAAATATTTGGCGGGAATGGTTGGCGCAGCGTTTCTGTTGGCGGGTTGCAGCAGCAGTAATGATCTCACCGCAGGCGGCCAGAACGTGCGTTTTGTAGAAGATAAACCGGCCGCACAGTGCCAGTATCTCGGCACCGCCAGCGGTAAGCAGAGCAACTGGCTCTCTGGCCAGCATGGCGAAGAGGGCGGCTCAATGCGCGGCGCGGCAAATGCCCTGCGCAACCAGGCCGCCGCTATGGGCGGTAATGTGCTTTACAACGTAAGCAGCCCGACGCAGGGTGTGCTGTCGAGCTTTGTGCCGACCGCCAGCGAAATGAACGCTCAGGTTTACAAGTGCCCTAACTGATTTTTCCCTTCTGCCCGCCAGTGATGGCGGGCGCGCTGAAAGAACTGATATTTTTTCCATCGCTGTTATTTATTCTCTGCTTGTAAATAAGAGGATTATAATTTGCCTGCTAATTAAATTTAGCCTCTCTGAATATTAACTTTTCTTAAGCTTGATGATTTTTTTAATTATATTTCTGCGAATTCTATCTTTTTTTAAAAAAGAGGATATATCGAGATAAAGTAATAATTTTCGCTGCCGATATTCACTTCAGGACGAAACGCGAGGGAGTGTGAAAAAACAATACTATTTCTTGCATGAAGTGTCGGGAGTTACCAATGAATATTACAAAGAGATTGTTACTCGCTTTCTCATTACTGATTTTTAGCCTTATCGGCACAAACCTGATTGCGATATTTTCTTTATCGAAACTGGGTGAGTCGCAAACGAACTTTAAAGAAAATACCTTACCCAGCCTGGACATGATGAACAAAGAGATGCTGAAAGTGCTGACGATTCGCGGCCAGCTCTTCATTCACGGTCTGACTGAGGAACCTGCCGGGATGGCGGAAATCAAACAGAACGCATTAAAGTTGTATGACGACGTTTACGCCATGCACCAGGGTTACATTAAAGATCTCGTTTCCGATCAACACGATCAGGAAATGTCGAATAAAACGCTGGGCGATTTAGAAAAGTTTCGCGCAGTGATGGATCAATTTTTTAAAGTCTCAGAAGGTAATGACCGGGCTGCCATTATTCAGGCTATGCGTAAAGGCGGGCCGGTTGCCGAAAGTATTGCCATATTAACTAACGACTTTACCGATCAGGTTGCTTATAACGGCAAGCTGGTAAATGACGCCGTCTCTGCTAACTCCAGCTTAATTAACCGCTCGATGGTTTTATCCGTTTCCGCCACGCTGGTCGCGACGCTGGTTCTCGGTCTGTTTGGTCTCTTTACCGTGCTTAACATCAAACGTCGTCTTAACGATATGCGCGATGGCATGGAAAATATCAGCGAGAAACTGGATCTGAGCCAGGCGCTGACAACCGGGCGTATGGATGAGATTGGCCGTGCGGTCGCGGCGTTTAACCTGCTGGTCGAGCGTGTCTCTGAATCGCTGAAGATGGTGCGCGCCGCCTCTAGCTCGGTGAATATGGCAGCGAATGAGATTGCGTTAGGCAATAACGAACTCTCAGCACGTACTGAACAGCAGTCGGCGGCAGTGGTTGAAACAGCCGCCAGCATGGAAGAGCTTAGCTCGACGGTGAAACAGAACGCCGAGAACGCCCATCAGGCGAGCCAACTGGCGATTACCGCTTCCGATACCGCTGCACAGGGCGGCAACGTAGTCAGCGTGGCGGTAAACCGCATGAAAGACATTATGGAGAGCTCAAAACGCATCTCTGAAATCACCTCGGTGATTAACGGCATCGCTTTCCAGACCAACATCCTCGCACTGAACGCGGCAGTAGAAGCGGCAAGAGCAGGGGATCAGGGCCGCGGATTTGCGGTGGTGGCAGGCGAAGTTCGCTCGCTGGCCCAGCGCAGCGCGCAGGCAGCCAAAGAGATTGAAACGCTGATCAGCGAATCGGTGAACTATGTGCAGGAGGGTTCCCGTCAGGTGGATCTGGCTGGTGAAACCATGAGCGGCATCGTTAACTCCGTCATGCAGGTGAAGGATTTGATGCAGGAGATCGCCGCTGCCTCTGATGAGCAGAACCGTGGCATCGGTCAGATTGCGCAGGCGATGTCTGAAATGGATACCACGACCCAGCAGAACGCCTCGCTGGTACAGGAGTCCTCGGCGGCAGCGGGTAGCCTTGAAGAGCAGGCCACGAAACTGCAGCAGCTGGTGGATGTGTTCCGTTTACCGGGCCAGCAGCCGACTCGCGCCAGCGCCAGCTCCGTGAAAGCACCCGTACAGCGTGCGCGTCTGGCACCTGCCGGCGGCAGCGATGAGGGCTGGGAGACATTTTAAAGTTCCGACACGCGCTTGTTTCCCGTGCAAGCGCTTTTTCACGGTCGCGTTGCGTATTTCGCGACCGTGCTTTTTTTTTACTGTTGACGCAGTTGTAGATCCAGCGGCGTTTTACTCGGCTCACCGCCAATCTCCCGCGCCAGCTTCGGCACCATATACCCCGACACCAGCGTCAGTAACTCACGCATAATCTCCCGCGCCGTTTCGTCACTCACCATAAAGTGCGCCGCGCCCTCTACTCGATCCAGCACATGCAGATAGTAAGGCAGCACGCCCGCATCAAATAAGGCGTTGCTGAGATCCGCCAGCGTCTGCGCATTGTCATTCACGCCGCGCAGCAGCACGCTCTGGTTGAGCAGCGTGACGCCCGCCTGGCGAAGCTGCACCATTGCCGCGCGGAAATCGTCGCCAATCTCCTGCGCGTGGTTGATATGGTTCACCAGCAAAATTTGCAGCGAGGAGCGGGCGAAGCGGGCAACCAGCGTGTCGGTGATGCGCGCCGGGATCACAATCGGCAGGCGGCTATGAATGCGCAGGCGTTTAAGGTGTGGAATGGCTTCCAGTTGGGCGATCAACCACTCAAGCTCGTGATCTTTTGCCATCAGCGGATCGCCGCCGGAAAAAATGATCTCATCCAGCTCAGGGTGCGCGGCGATATAATCCAGCGCGCCCTGCCAGTTCCGCTTGTTGCCCTGGTTATCGGCGTACGGGAAGTGGCGACGGAAACAGTAGCGACAATTTACCGCACAGCCGCCCTTGACCAGCAGCAGCGCGCGGTTACGGTATTTGTGCAGCAGCCCTGGCACTACGCTGCTCTGCTCATCTAGCGGATCGGTGCTGTAACCCGGTGCTGAGATGAACTCTTCGCTGGTGGTAAGTACCTGACGCAAAAGCGGATCGTTAACATCGCCTTTGCGCATGCGCGCGACAAACGCCCGCGGCACCCGCAGCGGGAAAAGCCGCTTTGCTTCGCGTCCGCGCAGCAGTGCTTCATCAGGTTCTATATTTAAAATATGTAGCAGTTCATCGGGATCGGTGATTACATCGGCAAGTTGCAATAACCAATCTTCTCTGGAAGGGGATTTTAGGGTTACAATGTGTGCCATTTTTTTGGCTAAGCTACCAGTTAACAATTTCAGAGGGCCTTATGGCGACTTACTATAGCAACGATTTTCGTGCCGGTCTTAAAATCATGATGGACGGCGAACCGTACGCGGTTGAGGCCAGCGAATTCGTGAAACCGGGCAAAGGCCAGGCGTTCGCACGCGTTAAACTGCGTCGTCTGCTGACCGGTACCCGCGTTGAGAAAACCTTCAAGTCTACCGACTCGGCTGAAGGCGCGGACGTTATCGATATGAACCTGACTTACCTCTACAACGACGGTGAGTTCTGGCACTTCATGAACAACGAAACCTTTGAACAGCTTTCTGCTGATAAAAAAGCGATTGGCGACAGCGAAAAATGGCTGCTGGATCAGGCCGAGTGCATCGTTACCCTGTGGAACGGCCAGCCGATCTCCGTTACGCCGCCGAACTTCGTTGAGCTGGAAATCGTTGATACCGATCCAGGCCTGAAAGGGGATACCGCAGGTACCGGCGGCAAACCGGCTACCCTGAGCACCGGCGCTGTGGTTAAAGTGCCGCTGTTCGTACAGGTTGGCGAAGTGATCAAAGTTGATACCCGCTCCGGCGAATACGTATCACGCGTGAAGTAATGCGCGCAACCGCGGCGTAGCGCTCTGCTGCGTCGCGGGTTCGTTGAGGCCCGGTAATGAAACGTCTCGCTAAACTCCTCTCACTGCTGCTTATCAGCTGCGCACTGCTCGCAGGCTGCAATACCGCGCGCGGTATCGGCGAAGATGTGCAGACGCTTGGCCATATCATTTCGCACGCCGCCAGCTAATAACTTCCTTTCGTCTTAAAAATCCGCTTTTTTCCCGTCGCTTTTCGGGAATTTGTCTATGCTTAAGTGGCTATACACAAACGATATTGACAATAAAAGGAAGATATTATGGTTAAGAAGACATTTGTTGCGATCTTTTCTGTACTGGTTCTTTCATCCGTGCTGACGGCGTGTAACACCACCCGTGGCGTCGGCGAAGATATCTCCGATGGCGGTAGCGCAATTTCTGGCGCTGCGACCAAAGCACAACAGTGATGACTGCCGGTACGGCCTGTGCCGTACCGTTAGTTTGCCTCTGGTAGTGACAAAAACGGCGTAAAGCGGTTTCCCATCCCCAACTTCATACGAATGTTTCTTTTGTAGGTATAAACGGTTTTCCCGTTGATCCGCATGTTTGCTGCGATTGCCGCGTTATCTCTGCCTTCCATCCACAGGGTTAATACTTTCTCTTCCTGACGCGTTAATAGCGGCGTTACGACTCGCCGTGACTGCCTGACCGGGCGCGCCTGCATCATGTTATCAATGGCCTGCGCCACTTTTTCCAGCGGATCCGTCTTTTGCAGGATCGCCGCGATGGGAAACTGTGCACAAAACGCCGACAGCTGTGTGTCATAGCCCGACTCCAGCAGCATCACCTGGCAGGATGCACCACATACCGAGAAGAGCGAAGCAAGCTGTTGAATATGATGAATTTCATCTTTAAAGCTGTGTAAATCAATAATCACCAGATCCGGCTGCCACTGGACAATATGCTCTTTCGCCAGCATCAAATTATGCAGAGCTGTGACAAGGAAAGAGGCGGGAAACAGATCGGTTTGATTGAGCCAGGATTCCATCCCTGAACGGGTGAAGTAACAGCGGTCAATCACAAGCATTTTGAACATATTTTTCTTCGCAGTCAGAGTAGGGCGCACGGCTTCCTGAATCCAGGAAAGCGATTCATCATATTCGCTGGATATGATGAATAAATGCCTGAATTCCGCTGCGAAGAGGGGCTATTTCTTGCTTTAACTTCCTGAAACTGAATGGGGGTTTGTGGGGTTGAAATCCTCAGGTAAAGAAGGGAAAATCTGACACTCATCACCTGGCTGGCGGGACGACCCGACAGCGTCAATTTTAATTCGGGGACGGCCCCGTACTGGAGCCAACCATGTCCTGGTTTATTCTCGTTATCGCCGGTCTTCTTGAAGTCGTCTGGGCTATCGGCCTGAAATATACCCACGGTTTTACCCGCATCACTCCCAGTATTATTACCGTCGTGGCGATGCTTATTAGCGTCGTGCTGCTTTCATGGGCAATGAAAACCCTGCCGGTCGGTACCGCTTATGCGGTCTGGACCGGCATTGGCGCCGTTGGCGCGGCGATCGCCGGGATTGTATTACTCGGCGAGTCCGCAAGCCTGGCACGTATTGTTAGCCTCTGTTTGATTGTGGCCGGAATTATTGGCTTAAAAATCAGCGCCCATTAATGGGGCTGATCGACCCAGATTAGCTTATTCACTTCGAAGCCCTGGCGAGTCGCTTCTGCCAGCATCTTCTCTTTCACGTCGGCCGAAATGGTCGGCGTGCGGGAGAGGATCCACAGATAGTCGCGATCCGGGCCGCAAATCAGCGCATGGCGATACTCTTTATCCAGCGAAATGATGTTGTAGCCGCCATAGAACGGGCCAAAGAATGAGACTTTCAGCGACGCGGTGCGCGGATCGCCGGTGAAGTAGGCTTTGCCGACCGACTCCTGCCATTTGCCGCGATCCGGGTTATAACCCCGGTTGACAACGGTTAAGCCGCCATCGTCGCGCAGGCTGTAGGTCGCGGTGACGCGCTCCAGACCACGCTCAAAGCGGTGATCGAAGCGGGCGATCTCGTACCATTTCCCTAAGTAGCGTTGCGTATCGAAATTCTGCACTACGGTGACGCCTTTTGGCGGCGTTGGCGTGCTGCAGGCCGTGACTAAAAAGGCAGCGGTGACCGCTGCGAAGATAGGCAGTAAACGCATGGTATTCTCCCTCCTGGCTTTTACGTAAGTGTAGAAGATGGCGGGAAATTTGCTCTCCTGCGCGTGCAGGAGAGCGACAGGATTTACAGGAA
>Ga0209371_1001981_pt1 | contig 12360 bp, 10 predicted proteins | sample AgamicAtAmrz_FD_187165 | JGI IMG/M metagenome (GOLD analysis project Ga0209371, IMG submission 187165) | Agave microbial communities from Guanajuato, Mexico - At.Am.rz (SPAdes) (version 2) | ecosystem: Host-associated > Plants > Roots > Rhizosphere | place: Guanajato, Mexico | collected 2012-06-07
AGAGAGCACCAGCAGTGCGCCTTCGTGCAACTCTCCAACGCGTTCAGGATCGCCGCTGCCAATGATGCGGCCCCGCGCGTCCATCACGTTGACATTACTGTCGATAATTCTCATGGTGCGCGCCACGATATCCTGCGCCAGCCGGGCATCAAGGTGATAGGCAGCCATCCATTACTCCTGAAAAAATAGGGGAGCAACAGAATACGCAGGCGTCGCGCGCGGAGCATTGTGCAATTGCACAGAGGCGGGCGCTGATTTCCCGGATTTGCGGTCACTATCACACTCTGTCACGGCGGAGAGCAGGCATAAAAAAGGCGGACCGCAGTCCGCCTGAAAGGTTATTACGCGTCGCTTACTGCATCAGCAGATAGAGCGTATTGTCGCCACGCTTCACGTTCAGCGCCAGAACCGATGGTTTGGTGTCGAGGACTTTACGCAGCTCGCCCAGGTTGGTCACCACCTGCTGGTTTACGCCCTGAATCACGTCGCCCTTCTTCAGGCCGATACGCGCCGCGGCACTGCCCGGTTTGACGTTATCCACCCGCACCCCTTTGGCGCCCGCTTCGATATTGCTGAGATCGGCGCCTTCAATGCCGGTGTAGATGGTCGCAGACTGAACTTTCGCCTGGCTGCTCTGCTGCAGCTGGACAGAGACGTCGAGCGGCTTGCCGTCACGTAGCAGTCCCAGCTTCAGCGTAGTGCCCACCGGCAGTGAGCCCACTTCCGCACGCAGCGAGGCAAAGCTGCTGAGCGGTTTGCCATTCATGGAGACGATCACGTCACCGGCTTTGATCCCCGCTTTGGCGGCAGCTGAGTCCGGCAGCACCTGGCTGACAAAGGCACCGCGCTGTGCGTCCACCTTCATCGCTTTAGCCAGCTCAGAGTTCAGCTCTGTCCCCTGCACGCCCAGCTCACCCCGTTTCACCTGACCAAACTCCACCATCTGCGCCGTCAGGTTTTTCACCATGTTGCTGGGGATAGCAAAACCGATACCGATGTTGCCGCCATCCGGTGCCAGAATCGCGGTGTTAATTCCGATCAGCTCACCGTTGAGGTTGACCAGCGCGCCGCCGGAGTTACCCCGGTTGATCGCCGCATCGGTCTGAATAAAGTTCTCATAATTTTCCACGTTCAGGCCGCTGCGTCCCAGCGCAGAGACGATACCTGACGTCACGGTTTCACCCAGTCCGTAAGGGTTACCGATGGCCACGGTGTAGTCACCCACCCGCAGGCTGTCAGAGTCGGCGATCTTCACCGCAGTCAGGTTTTTGGCGTCCTGCAGCTGCACCAGCGCAATATCAGAGCTCGGATCTTTGCCAATGACCTTGGCGTCATAGCGACGGCCATCGCTCAGCTGCACCTGAATTTTGGTGGCGTTGTTCACCACGTGGTTGTTGGTGACCACATAGCCTTTTTCGGCGTTAATGATGACGCCCGATCCCAGCGCGCGGAATTTCTCCTGCTGGGTATCCGGGCCTGGCGCTCCGCCGTTACCGCCTGCTCCACCGTCCTGGCACATTGGTGAGCCCTGGAACGGAGAGCCGTCCTGGCAGAAAGGCGAATTGTCGCCAAAGAATTGCTGAAACTGTTGTGGCATGCGGGGAGTTTTAACCGTGGTGGTACCCTCGACGCTGATACTGACCACAGACGGCATGACCTTCTCCAGCATTGGAGCCAGACTTGGCAGTTGCTGGCTATCTGAAGAGGCCGTTTGCGCAGCAGAAACAGTAACAGGGGCGAGCGCCATGCTCAGGCTTAACGCCAGCGCACTTAATACTAAGGTCTTTTTTTTCATTTTTCATTTCTCTGTAAGATTACTGTTCAGACCATTGCTGTGGTCGAAAGGTGAGATAAATGTTTTAGCGCGAAGTTCCTTAAAAAGTTTCAGGCAAAAGTAAAAATTTATTCGCGCTCTTTACAATTGGCGGCTTATTCTACGGCCATCAGTCGCCGGTACTCATCCCAGGCATAGAGATCGGTCATGCCGCTGATATAATCCTGAATAAGGCGGAAGCGATAATAACGCTCCCACAACAGCCGCTGATATTTATGCTCCACCACCAGGTTACGCATCTTATGTAAATACGCTTTGCGGTGTTTACCGGAGAGCTTATGAAAAAGCCGGGTTTCGATGGGATGCTGACGCAGGAAATCTTCATTTATCAGCGTGGTAAAGGCTTCGTAATTGAGGCGCATCAGCGGCTGATAGATCTCCAGCAGGCCCCTGATGACCCGGTAACCCTGAAGTTCCAGCTGTTCCACTTCAGAATGGTTAAAGACCTGCTGACGGGCGACGGTCTTAAACAGCTGCAGCAAACGCCCCTCTTCACCCTCATCTTCCAGCAGCGCATGGTTGAAACTGCCGTCGAATATGGCAGGCAGATTATCAACAAAACGCTTGACCGCATAGCTGACCAATACACTCTGAACATTTACGCGTAATGACATAAAAAATTGATCGCTGCGGCTGCGGCGTTTTTTATTACAGGCTTCACGCCAGGCTTCGCCAATCGTCCGGCTGAAAGCGTCATTATTTTTAACCGGCCCCCAGGCTTTATTGAGAAATTCATACAAACTCTCAACATTGAAGATATCTTTTTCTACAGCGTCGTCCAAATCGGCAATACAATAGGAGATATCATCCGCGGCTTCCATTATATAGGTGAGCGGAAAGCGGTGGTGCTCTTTCATATTGGTGGCAGCACGCAGCTCGGTAATATAATCCTGTTCAGAGAGATAAAAACCCGGTTTCTTCATCAATACGCTAAATTCGGCGGGTTTTTCACCCTGCCACCAGGCGGGGGCCGTATATTTCAGGATGCAGGCAACCTGAGAATAGCTGAGATTGAGTTGCAGCAGCGTATGCACCATGCGAATGGCCTGGGCGTTGCCTTCAAAATGGCAGAGATCCTGGCGGATGGTGGCGTTGAGCTGATCAAAAGCCTGACGCTGCGCCTCCCCTTCCACACCGGCCACCAGCGGATCGACCAGTTCGGCAGGCAGATTTTCTTCAAACCAGTCGTTGATCGCCGCCTCGCCAAAGTGGCCAAACGGCGGATTGCCGACGTCGTGCAGCAGACACGCCATCTCTATCAGACTTTCAAACGCCCCCTCTAACTCATCCAGACCATACTGCGCCAGCCCGCCCTGCATCTTCAGCGTCTGCAGGATCTCTTTGGTGATGTAGCGGCCGGTCTGCTGGACCTCCAGCGAGTGCGTCAAGCGGGAGCGGACGGCGGCGTTGCGCTCCAGCGGGAACACCTGTGTTTTCTGCTGCAGGCGACGGATAGCGGCGGAGTTGATAATCCGCCCGCGGTCGCTCTCAAAATGGCGGGTAATGTAATATTCGCCTTCCGGATCTTTTCGACTGGTATAAGGGCGCGAGAAGCTGATCTTCTTCCTGAAATTGATCGCCGACATGGATTACCCCTTATTTTTTCGTGAATTAATCCCCTGAATGCCATGCTAAACTATGCCCTAATTTTTCATTTTTTACATTAGCGGGACTCACTATGAAAGCAGGCATTATTGGCGCGATGGAGCAGGAAGTCACACTGCTGCGCGACAAAATTGAAAACCGTCAAACGCTGTCGCTGGCGGGTTGTGAAATTTATACCGGCACCCTGCAGGGCGTTGAGGTGGCACTGCTGAAATCGGGCATTGGTAAAACCTCTGCCGCGCTGGGTACCACGCTGCTGCTGCAACTCTGCAAGCCTGACGTCGTGATCAACACCGGCTCTGCGGGTGGATTAGCGCCGTCGCTCAGCGTGGGCGATATCGTGGTCTCTGAAGAAGTGCGTTATCACGATGCGGACGTCACGGCCTTTGGCTACGAGCCGGGTCAGATGGCGGGTTGTCCGGCCGCGTTCGTGGCAGACAGCACCCTCATCGCCGCAGCGGAAGCCTGCATCAAACAGCTTGATCTGAATGCTGTGCGCGGCCTGGTGGTCAGCGGAGATGCCTTTATCAACGGCGCCGAACCGCTGGCGCGCATTCGCAGTCAGTTCCCGCAGGCGATTGCGGTTGAGATGGAAGCGACCGCCATCGGTCACGTCTGCCATCAGTTCCAGGTGCCATTTGTGGTGGTGCGGGCCATCTCTGACGTGGCCGACAAAGAGTCGCACCTCAGTTTTGATGAGTTCCTCAGCGTGGCAGCAAAGCAATCTTCACTGATGGTGGAGAACCTGCTGGCGCATCTGGCGCGTGGCTAAAACCCTGCTCTTCTGCTGGCTGCTGCTGTTGAGCGGCAGCCTGCTGGCTTCCCCACCCCGCGTTATTACCCTTGCTCCCCATCTCACCGAGCTCGCCTTTGCCGCCGGGATCACCCCGATTGCGGTCAGCGCCTGGTCCGACTTTCCGCCACAGGCAAAACAGATTGAACAGGTTGCCGACTGGCAGGGCATCAGAACAGAACGGATCCTGCAGCTTAAACCCGATCTGGTTCTGGCCTGGCGGGGCGGCAATCCGCAGCGGCAGATCGCCCAGTTACAGCAGCTCGGTGTACCGGTTAAGTGGATCGATCCGCGGACGCTGGATGAGATGATCGCGGCGCTGGCCGATCTGGGTCACTGGAGCCCCAGGCCGGAGCAGGCGGCCCGCGCGGCCCGGCAGTTACATCAGCAGGCGGCGGCGCTGCGCCAGCGCTATACTCACCTGGCTGCGGTTCCGCTTTTTTTGCAGTTTGGCCAGCAGCCGCTGTTCACCGCCGCCAGAGAAACGATGCAGAATGAGATGGTTACCCTCTGCGGGGGCAGGAATATCTTTGCTGACAGCCGCGTCAGCTGGCCGCAGGTGAGCCGCGAGCAGGTTCTGATGCGCCATCCTCAGGCGATAGTGACGGGCGGCGATGCGCAGCAGGCGGAGAATATCCGGACATTCTGGCAGCCGCAGCTCAGGGTGCCGGTGATCGCCATCAACGAGGACTGGCTTAGCCGCCCTGGCCCGCGACTGCTGCTGGCAGCGCAGCAACTCTGTGCGGCCCTGCATCCCGATCGATAAATCAGCGAATTGATTAAAGCCGCCGCACTTTTTGCCGTTAATCAATAACAGAGACGGGCGAGCCACGTATGCTCGCCCTCCTTTTAGCGCCCCGGCGCCTTTTAAACACCAGGAACTTCATATGACCAGAGCACTGCTGCTGGCCATAGGGCTGACGATCGCCGGATCTGCCTGTGCGGGATCGATCACTGGCTCTATAGGCGCCAGGCTTGTCATCTATTCACGCTGTGAAATTAACACGGCACGTGGTCAGCCCGCACCGCAGGTTGACTGTGGCAGACAGGCCAGTGCGCAGCCGCGCATTACAGAGAGCCAGAGCCGGACAGAGGGAAGTCAGAAGCAGGGAATCCGTCTGGTAACGGTAGAGTGGTAAACTAGGCCGTCAGCGTGACGGCCTGCATCATCAGATACTGAAAGAGGAGCCACAGCCACAGGTGGTTTTCGCATTCGGGTTGGTCACGATGAAGCGCGACCCTTCCAGCCCTTCGGTGTAATCCACCGATCCCCCCACCAGATATTGCAGGCTCATCGGGTCAACCACCAGCGAGACGCCCTGCTTTTCAATCGTCATATCGCCATCATTCAGCTGGTCATCAAAGGTGAAGCCATACTGGAAACCACTGCAACCGCCACCGGTGATATAGACACGCAGTTTCAGCGCCGGGTTCTCTTCATCGGCAATGAGGTTCTTGACCTTGTTGGCTGCGGCGTCGGTAAACTGCAACGGCAGTGCTACTACTTCATCACTCATGTTTTACTCCGCTAAACGTCCAGGTCAGAAAACGACCTTAATTACGCTATTATCAGTCAGCACCTCAGCGCAATCAAGCTCTGCCCTTCGCACTCTGTGCCGCTTTCCCCTCTGTAAGGGGCGCTGCGGGTGAAACCACCTTTCGCCGGCTGCCCCTCTTCCGTAGAATGGCACCCTATTTTTCTGAACCGCTGGAGCCGAAAATGAGTAAGTCCGAACAACTGTTTGCCGAGGCACAACGCCTGATCCCGGGTGGCGTAAACTCGCCAGTACGCGCATTTACCGGTGTGGGCGGCGTTCCGCTGTTTATCGATCACGCTGACGGAGCCTGTCTCTATGACGCCGATGGCAAAGCCTATATCGATTATGTCGGCTCATGGGGCCCGATGGTACTGGGTCACAACAACGCGGCGATCCGCGATGCGGTGATCGAAGCGGCCGGGCGTGGCCTGAGCTTTGGCGCACCGACCGGCATGGAAGTGACCATGGCGCAGCTGGTGTGCGATCTGGTGCCGAGCATGGAGATGGTGCGGATGGTGAACTCCGGCACCGAAGCGACCATGAGCGCGATTCGTCTGGCGCGTGGCTTTACCGGCCGCGACAAAATCATCAAGTTTGAAGGCTGCTATCACGGCCACGCCGATCATCTGCTGGTGAAAGCGGGTTCCGGTGCCCTGACCCTCGGTCAGCCAAACTCGCCGGGTGTCCCGGCCGATTTCGCCAAACATACCCTGACCTGCACCTTCAACGACCTCGACTCGGTGCGCAGCGCGTTTGAGCAATACCCTGAGGCGATTGCCGCCATTATCGTTGAGCCGGTCGCGGGCAACATGAACTGCATTCCGCCACAGCCTGAGTTTCTGCCGGGCCTGCGCGCCCTGTGCGACGAGTTTGGTGCGCTGCTGATTATTGACGAAGTGATGACCGGTTTCCGCGTTGCGCTGGGCGGCGCGCAGGCTCACTACAATGTCCGTCCCGATCTTACCTGCCTGGGTAAAATCATCGGTGGCGGTATGCCGGTGGGCGCATTCGGTGGCCGTCGCGAAGTGATGGCGGCGCTGGCCCCGACCGGTCCGGTTTATCAGGCGGGTACGCTCTCCGGTAACCCGATCGCGATGGCGGCGGGCTACGCCTGTCTGACTCAGCTTGCACAGCCGGGCACCCATGAGAAACTGGATGCGCTGACCCGTCAGCTGGCTGAAGGTCTGCGTGACGCGGCGAAAGAGCAGAATATCCCGCTGGTGGTGAACCACGTTGGCGGCATGTTCGGCTTTTTCTTCACCGACGCTGACAGCGTGACCTGTTACGCGGACGTGACCCGTTGCGATGTGGAGCGCTTTAAAACCTTCTTCCATCTGATGCTGGAGGAAGGCGTTTACTTTGCTCCATCGGCTTATGAAGCGGGCTTTATGTCGCTGGCACACAGCGAAGTGGATATTCAGCACACCATCGATGCCGCGCGTCGTTGTTTCGCGAAGCTCTGATTTCGGCAGCGTTAATGACAAAGACCGGCCTCTGCCGGTCTTTTGTTAATAACTTCTGTCCGGGTTAGCGATAAGATCGAGCCTGCCCAGAAAACAGGGTCAGATCGGAAAGTCGCTTAAGCCAATCCCTGGCCGCTCGGCCCGCGCCGTCCCTGGCGCGGGACGCTTTCCTCCTCTGACCCTGTTCTCTGCGCGTCAGGCTAATCGGTGACTGCCAGAATCACCTTGTTCTGGATGTGCGCGCCGGTCTTATTAAACTGAACGCCGCAACAGCCAGATAAAGTAAGGCGCGCCTAAAAACGTCGCCATCAGCCCGGCTGGGATCTGATCCGGAAAGGCCAGCATCCGCCCGCACCAGTCCGCCAGCACCATTAACCCCGCTCCCAGCAATCCTGACAGCACCATCTGCGGCAGAGCCCGCCGGAAGCCCAGCATCCGCGCCATATGCGGAGCCATCAGCCCGACAAAGCTCAGCGGACCGATAGTCAGCGTCGCGCTGGCGGTCAGCGCGGCCGCCAGCAGCAGCAGACTCAGCCGCACCGGTGTTAATGCGATGCCGGCCGAGCGCGCGGTGACACTGCCCAGCGGCAGCAGGGTCAGCCAGCGACTGGCGAGCGGCGCCAGCGCGACCAGCACCAGCGCGCAGAGCGCGCTCTGCATCGCCTGACGGCCGCTGATGTTATAGGTCGAGCCGGAGATCCAGCTCAGCAGGTCGCCCATGCGCGGATCGCCACTGGCCAGCAGCAGCATCAGCAGCGTGACAAAGGCGCTGTTCAGCGCCATACCTGCCAGCAGCATCCGCTCCGGCGAGAATCCCCCCCGGCTGGCGACCAGCATAATCACCAGCAGCGTCAGCGCCGCCCCCAGCGCACCGGCAGGCAGCAGCCACGCCAGTGCATCTCCCGGCACGAGAAACATCATGACGACCACACCACAGGCGGCACCGGAACTGATGCCCAGCACTTCCGGGCTGGCCATCGGATTGCCGGTCAGCCGCTGGATCAGGCTGCCTGCCACGCCCAGCATCAGGCCGGTCACCAGCGCAGCCAGTACCCGCGGCGCACGCCACGGCAGCAGTGAATGTAGCATCTCACCCGCTGACCAGCTCCAGCCCTGCGCATCCCGTCCCCCGGCCAGGCCGACCCAGGCCAGCAGGGCCAGCACGGCGATGCCGATCAGCGCCCAGCGCAGCAGGTTCTGCCGCTCGGCGGGCACGTTGTCACCCTGATTCAGGGCGGGCGGCACGGAGCCGGTTCGCAGACGCGGCAGCAGCCACAGCAGGATGGGCACGCCCAGCAGCGCGGTGGCTGTACCGGTCGGAATATCACGCCAGTGCGTGCTGAGCCACAGCACGCCGCTGTCCGCCAGCCAGAGCAGCAGCGCGCCCGTCAGGGGAGCCAGCACCATCCGGGTGATCAGACGTCTTCCCCCCAGCAGCTTCGCCAGCAGAGGAGCGAACAGCCCGATAAAACCGATGACCCCGGCCACATTCACCAGCTGGGCGCTGAGCAGGATGGCCAGCGCAAGGCCGCCAATGCGCGCCACAGAGAGCGCGAGGCCCAGATTCTTCGCCACACTATCATCCAGCCCCATCAGCGTCAGCGGACGCAGCAGCGCCAGGGCCAGCACAAAGGCCAGCAGCAGGCGCGGCCAGAGTTGCTGCACATTGTCCCAGCTCATCTGATTCAGTGCGCCGGTGCTCCACAGAAACATGTTCTGCAGCTGATCGTGATTGAAGATAGCGAAGATTTGATTGACCGAGCCGCTGTAGAGGCTCAGCACCAGGCCGGCCAGAATCAGCGTGACCGGCGACAGACGCTTGCCCCAGGCCACACCCAGCACCAGCGCCCCCACCAGCACCGCGCCGCTGAGCGCGGCAAACTGCTGGGTCAGCGCGCCGCCGGGCAGATGCCAGAGCGTCGCTACGGTGATCCCAAGCTGCGCCCCGGACGAGACACCCAGTGTGGTCGGCTCCGCCAGCGGATTGCGCAGGATCTGCTGAAACAGCAGACCGGCCAGCCCCAGTCCGGCACCGACCAGCAGCGCCAGTACGGTGCGCGGCAGCAGGCTGTAGTGAAACACCATCTGCGACAGGTTATCGACAGCCGGTGACCAGAGCGCCTGCGCCCAGTCGGCGGGCGGCAGGGCCTGTTGCAGATTGACCAGCGTCAGGCTGAGCGCCAGCAGAAACAGCAGGCTAAGCAGCAGGAGAGGAAACAGGGCATGGCGCATCATTGCGTCTCCAGCGCGCGTTCCAGCACGTGAACAAAGTGCAGCGCCGAGAGCGTCGCACCGTAATACCAGACCGCCGGAACACGCTGAAAACGTCCGGCGCGCACAAACGGCAGCGACTGCCACAGCGGACTGCGCATCAGCTGTGCCATATCGGCATCGTTGTCGTGATCGAAGCAGATTGCCTGCACATCCCCGGCCTGCGCCAGCTGTTCGATGCCAACCACCGCGCTGCCCCAGAAGTTGGTTTCGCCCTGCCAGCCATTTTTCAGGCCCAGCAGCGTCATCACTTCCAGAAACAGACTGTTTTTGCCGAAGGTGATGGCATGACGGCTGTCGAGCAGCGACATCAGCAGGAGGGTGCGTCCGGCATAGGGTGCCAGACGCTGACGCGCTGCCGCCAGCTGAGCGTCGACCTCGCGCAGATGCTGCTCCGCCCGCTCGCTGACTCCAAGCCGTGCAGCCAGCTGGCGCAGCGATGCCCGGGCGGCGGTCAGGGGTTTGCCGTCGCCGCTTTGCAGGTCAAAGCCCATGATCGGCGCGATGCGCATCAGTTTTTCTTTCGAGGGGCCGTAGCCGTTGGAGCAGAGGATCAGCGACGGCTGCATCTGTACCATCAGCTCAAGATTGGGTTCCGTGCGCAGACCGACATCCGTCACGCCCGCCGGCAGCGGCGGCTCCCCGACCCAGATGTTGTAGTTATGCAGATCGGCCACGCCGTAAGGTGTGATACCCAGCGCCATCAGCAATTCGGTGGGTAACCACTCCAGCGCGATAATCCGGCTAAGGTTCGGCGTCGCGGCACGCAGGGGAAGCGCACAAAAGAGTGGCGAGGCCGCCAGTGCCAGCATCAGGCGGCGGCGAGAAAGATCGGGCATCATCCTTTCCTTAACAGACAAAACTGACCGGTGCGCCACCCTGCGGGTGCGGTAAAATCCCCATCGGGATGCCATAAATCGCACCCAGCACCTCAGCCTGCATAATGGCCTCTGCGTCACCTTCGGCAATCATTGTTCCCTGACGCAGCGCCACCAGATGATCGCAATAGCGTGCTGCCATATTGATATCATGCAGCACCGCAATCACGGTCAAGCCGCGCTGCTCACTGAGATTTTTGATCAGCGCCAGCACCTCAACCTGATGAGCAATATCCAGCGCCGAGGTGGGTTCATCGAGCAGCAGGCAGCGGCTGTTCTGCGCCACCATCATGGCCAGCCAGGCGCGCTGGCGTTCACCGCCCGACAGGCTGTCCACCAGCCGACCGGCAAAGGGTTTAAGCCCCACCTGCGTAATCGCATCCTCCACCCGGTCGCGATCTTCCTGACCAAAGCGGCCCAGCGCGCCGTGCCAGGGATAGCGGCCAATCGCCACCAGCTCACGAACCGTCATGCCTTCGGCTGCCGGTAACTGCTGCGGCAGATAGGCGACCTGACGGGCAAAGGCTTTACTGTTCCAGCGCCCGACCGGCTGCTGATTCAGACGAACCTCGCCGTGGCTGGCACCATGATGACGACCCAGCATTTTCAACAGCGTCGACTTACCTGAACCGTTGTGACCAATCAGCGCAGTCATTTTGCCTGGTGGAAAAGTCAGTGAAAGTGGCTGGAGGAGGGTTCGGCCCGGGACCTCAAAGCTGGCGTTATCCAGCGTAAAGGTGGCCTCTTCTGCGTGCGGATACGGCATGATAATCCCTGTGAACGGGCGCCGCAGCGCCCGGTTAAATCAGAATCTGAAGGTGGCGGTACCGACAATCTGGCGCTCTGCACCCCAGTAGCAGGCGTATTCACGGTAGCAACTGGCGACATACTCGCGGTTGAACAGGTTGTTGACGTTAACGCCCACCGACGAGCCTGGCAATCCGAAACGGCCCAGATCATATTTCAGCGCCGCATCCACCGTGGTGTAACCGGCAACCTTAAAGTTCTGGTTCTGCTCAGAGCCAGTGCTGTAAAGCCCCTGACTTTCGCCCACATACCGTACCCCAGCACCGATCGTCACGCCTGACAGCGCGGTTTCGTGGAAGGTGTAGTCGCTCCAGAGTGAGGCCATATGCTTCGGCACCTGCACCGGCGTTTTGCCTTTCAGCAGGGTGTCTTCGGTATATTCCGCATCGGTGTAGGTATAAGAGGCGGTCAGGTTGACGTTAGCATTCAGCGCCGCTTTGGCTTCCAGCTCAACGCCGCGCGAACGGATCTCACCGCTCTGTACGCTGGCAAATGGATGATTCTGCGTATCCGGATCGGCAGTCAGGTTTTTGGTTTTGGTCAGCTGATACAGCGCAGCGGTGAGCACTACCGGACGATCTTTCGGCACATACTTCACGCCCGCTTCATACTGCTTAGCGCGTGACGGATCAAAGGCTTCGCCATCATAAGTGGCACCCGCATTCGGAATAAAGGCTTCGCTGTAGCTGAAGTAAGGCGCGATACCGTTATCAAAGACATAGTTCAGACCACCCCGCCAGGTGAAGGCCTGGTCGTTCTGGCGATCAACAGTGTCAGTGACCCGGTTATATACCGAGTTCATGGCGTAGTCGTAGCGGCCACCCAGCGTCAGCACCCAGCGGTTCCACTCCATCTGATCCTGAGCATAGAGACCTGTCTGGCGCTGCTTGTTAAGGTGCTGATAAGGATCGGCAAACGGCGTCACGCTGTCATCGCCATACTGCGGATTAACGGCGTTCAGGCTGGAGGCAGAGCCAAACTGGGCGTCGATATCGTTGCGGGTACGCTGGAAATCCACACCCAGCAGCAGCGTATGATCCACCTGGCCGGTGGCAAATTTCGCCTGCGCCTGCGTATCCACGGCAAACTGATTCAGCTTCTCGCTGGAGGCTGCTGACCCACGGGTGATCTCCTGCGTCGCGGCGTTGAAACCATTGCCATAAATACTGCG
>Ga0209371_1001986_pt1 | contig 12346 bp, 10 predicted proteins | sample AgamicAtAmrz_FD_187165 | JGI IMG/M metagenome (GOLD analysis project Ga0209371, IMG submission 187165) | Agave microbial communities from Guanajuato, Mexico - At.Am.rz (SPAdes) (version 2) | ecosystem: Host-associated > Plants > Roots > Rhizosphere | place: Guanajato, Mexico | collected 2012-06-07
CTTGTTGAAATTCCGCGTGGAGACGTACGGCGCGCTATACGGGAGGCGCTGCCGGCCTTGCTTACCAATCTGCATGGAGATGAGCGGAATGTCCTGCTGACACTCGCGCGTATGTGGAGAACGGCGGCGACTGGGGAATTCGTCAGCAAGGATCTCGCCGCCGAATGGGTCATGCCGCGCTTGTCCGAACACGTAGCCCGAACGACCATGCAACTCGCTCGCGATGCCTATTTGGGGGAAATACAGGGTGATTGGAGGGTTCGACAGGAGGAGGCTCGCCACGCGGCGACCTGTCTGCATCGGCAGATCCTGTCGTTGCTATAGGCGACTGCCCATATGAGCCGACCACGTCGGACTGATGGCTTTGCCAGCTGGTTCAGCTGCGCGCTTCAAGTCACGTCAGAGATGTTCGCCTGACGGCAATGGCCATCGCTTTCGACCGTATGCGGTCAGTGCTTCTTATGAACGCCTTCCATGACGCTAAATACAAAGATCGCAGCCAGAATGAGCATCAACGTATAGTCGAACGCGGTGAGCAGACGAAGTAGTTCCATGATGTTTCTCCTCCCACAGAGAACACGAACCAGAACAACCGCTAGTATGTTCCTCGAACGGATGTATGCCAAGTTTTTTACATCTTGCGGTGCAAAAACAATATTGTGCGCGGCACAAATAACCACTTGTTTGCAAAGGCATATCAGCACTGTATTGACTGCCGTTGGTTGCAGAGAAGAGGGGCACGCGCTGCAATCGTGTTGTCAACAAATTTTATAGAGTATATCTCTATCTCAATGATAATTGCTGTTGCCGACGGATGTAGAATTCGCGTGGCGATCGATCTGGAGGAAGGTTGGCTATTGACCATCGGCTCGGACCACCAGGCGCTTGATCTGCCTGTTATCGTCATAGTTGGCGGCGGCGTTTCCGGGACGGCGGTTGCCTTCCATTTGCTACAGAATCAGCCGGCGCGGGGCTCTCAGCTCTTTATATTCGAGCCAAGGGAGCGTTTAGGAGCAGGGCTTGCCTACGACACGCAAGATCCTGCCCACCGCATCAATGTACCGGCGGCGAAAATGAGTCTGCTGCCCGACGACATCGAACATTTTCAGCGCTGGCTGCTGGAGAATGACGCGCTTGTCAATGATGATGCGGCGGTCGCCGTGAATGGCGGTTTTTTTCCGCGACGCTCCGTTTTTGGCAAATATGTCAATTGCATGATCCGTCCTTTCGTCGAGAACGGGCGGCTCCTCCATATCAGGCAAAGTGTCGAGCGTATTCAGAGAACGGGCGACCGCTGGACAGTCACCGGTACTGATGGACAGCGTGTGGATGCCGATATTCTGGTTATCGCCACCAGCCATCCGTCTCCCTTGCCGCCACAAGTTCTGCAGGATGCGCTTGCCGATCACCCGCGCTTCATTTCCGATCCGACGCGACCGGATGCGCTTGCCGCCATTCGCGCCGACGATCGCGTTCTGATCGTCGGCAACGGTTTGACCTCGGCCGACGTCATTGCTTCGCTTGAGCTCAGGGGGCACAAGGGGCCGGTTACCGCCATATCCCGACGCGGTCTGCGCTCGCGCGGCCATGCGGCGGTTAAGCAGGAACCTTTCGGCGATTTCGCCACGCAGCCGTCGAAGACGGCAGTCGAGTTGTTGCGCAGTGTTCGAACCGCCATCCGCAAGGCGCAGGGCGAGGGCCGCAGCTGGCATGCCGTCATCGATCAGGTGAGGGCGCAAGGCGGGCATGTCTGGCATGCGTTGCCGATCGCGGAGCGGCGGCGTCTCGTCCGGCATTTGAGGCCGTTCTGGGATGTGCATCGGTTTCGCGTCGCGCCGCAGGTGGAGGCTGCCAGCGAAGGAGCGCTTGCAAGTGGCCGGCTGGAAATACTGGCGGCTTCGGTCGCGGCGGTCGGCGTTGCCGATGGCGTCATCGACTGCACCCTACGACTCAGCCGTTCAGAGCGATCCCTTGAAAGGCAATTCGATGCGGTCGTGGTTACCACCGGACCAGGGCACCGCGGGATCCTGCAGTCGCAGGGCTGGATCGATGAGCTATCGAAGGCCGGATATCTCGCAATGGATCCAGCACGACTGGGGTTTTCCTGCGATACGCGATCACGGGCGCTTGCCGGCGATGGTACGCTGGTTCCTTCCTTGTTTATCTCTGGACCGCTTGCGCGCGGAACCTTCGGCGAATTGATGGGATTGCCCGAGGTGGTCGAGCATGCCGTTCTGGTGGCCGACCAGGTGGCCGGCGCGATCGACGATTACAGGCGTGGGCACGGGAAGGCATATTTGGACAGCAGTGCCGCCTAAAATCCAAGAAAAGCCGCAAAATCGTTGCTTAGACGATACATTTGCCTAAATTTACTCATATAAACTATACAATTTGTGAGTTACTATCTTGTTCCCAAGAGATTGCGGGGTTACTTCCGCAGTCCCATGCTGACAGGATCGGCCCGTTGAGTCTCTTTCGAGCCATGCCGGGTTTTCAACAATTGACTTTGCAGTAAAGCGGACGGCGATGCTTACGAAAAAAGGAAAATACGGACTGAAGGCGCTAGTGGATCTCGCACGCCTTGGTCCGGGTGAAACCGCGTTCATCAACGATATCGCGTTACGCAACAATATCCCGAAGAAGTTTCTGGATACCATTCTCCTCGAATTGCGAAACGCCGGCGTGTTGCGTTCGAAGAAAGGTCCGGGCGGTGGTTATTCGCTGTCACGTCCTGCATCGGAAATCCGCATCGGCCATATTATCCGCACCCTGGACGGTCCGTTGGCACCTATCCGCTGCGCCAGCCGCACGGCCTATGAAGCCTGCGAGGACTGTTCCGATCCGGAGCGCTGTCAGGTTCGGCGCTCGATGACTGAGGTGCGGGACGCGATTGCCGAGATTCTCGACAACATGTCGCTCGAGCAATTTGTTGCCGGCGGCGCTGACGCTGATCTGCCGGAACGGGAAGAACGCCGGGCTTCACACATCGGCTGATCTGGTCGATTCTCCTGCGCCCATTAAGGTAATGAGGTCTTCGATGGCTTTACGCCGTTGAGATGGTAGTTGCCGACGATGTGGTATTTCCGCCGGGTCGGTTCATGCAGGGTGTGAATGCGGGCGTTACGCCAATGGCGGTCGAGGTTCAGTCCGATGCGCGCAGACTCCGTGCCCGCAAGCTCGAACAGCGCGTCGGCTGCTTCCATCGCGATATCGGCAGTAATCGTCTGGGCCGCCGCAACGGAAAGTGCGGCGTCGATAACATGATCTTCGGTGAGATTGATCTGTGCGGCATCGATCTTGCCGCCGGCGCGCTCCACCATCGCCGTTGCCGCCTCGATGCGGATGGCAATCTCGCCGATCCTTGTCACGATCAGCGGATCGTTGGCGGCTCGCTCATCCCCGTTGCCTTCCCCTGAGTGAGAGCGGGTCCGCACGAATTCCATCGTCGCCGCCAGCGTGGAGCGGGCAATGCCGAGATTTATGCCGGCGCCGGTGAGTTGGTTCACACTATCGATCACTGTGGGCTCAGCCAGCTTTTCTCGGTGCAGAAGAAGGGCGTCAGCATTGAGATAGACGTTATGCAATATGATCGTGCCGTTTCCGGAGGTGCGCTGACCAAAGCCATCCCAGTCGTCGATGATCTGGATACCCTCAGTATTTCTGGACACGACAGCGGCGATTAGCCCCTTGCGTTTGTCGGTCGTGAATAGCGCAATCCAGTCCGAAAACAGAATGCTGGCGGAAGGCTGGCTCCGTCCGCTGAGGCGGAAGCCGAGCCCGTCCGCTGTCAGATGCCAGGGATGCTGGTCGGTGCCGCTTGCACCGGATTGGGAAAAGATGCCGCCGAAACGATCGCCGATAATGGCGCGGTCGAAAAGGGATGCCCGTTGGTCCTCGCCGCCCCCAATTCTCACCGCTTCCAGCACATGAAAATGCGTTTGCAATATCTGTGCTATGGAAGGGTCGGCCTCGGCAAGGATCGCAACGACCTCGGCGAGAACGCAGTTCGAAATGTCGATACCGCCATGTTCCGAAGGAACGGAAATCCCTAGCAGGCCTGACTGCGACAGGGCGTCGATCTCGTCATAGGGCAGGATGCGATTGATATCACGATCGCTTGCATGTTGAGCGAAGCCGGCGGCGAGCGAACGTGAGATGTCGAGCGCTTCCTCTTCGCTCTGGACGCGATGGGCGGGCGGCCTGACACGTTCGTGCAACTGCGAAACAGTCCCCATTTACCACTCCTCGGCCAGCGCCAAGTCGGTTTCTCAGGCGCAGCAAATCCCTGCGATCTTAATTTCGATAGATGGAGTGCACAACGGATTTTCCTGGCGCATTCATGTTGCGCCCTCGGGCACGATAGGCGCCGACCACGAAAATTTTAAGCGAACGGCCTGATATAATGCGTTGAGGATGGCGGGTTGCGAGCCCTCTTCTCTGCGGCCAACGAATAGCGAAAGCTGCTTCATAAGCTGATCCTAGAGCTTGGAATTGCTTTCCTTTTTTGCCGGTCAACGCAGGTGCCGGATACAAAGGGGGTGTCCGGTCGTCCGCCGTTTTCTGTACCGCAGCTTGGTCGACCCTATTCCGTCCGGACAAGAAAGCACTTGCTAGCGGAGCGTTTTCGCGCTTTCATATACGACTAAATAAGTAGACAATGGCAATAATTCTGCTGCCTGATGGCTTTTGACGAAGTAATCATGTGGCGGCTGATTGCAGGCATCTGGTGTTGGATCAGAGTTGGACCTGCCTGTCGCATCTTTCATTTTGGAAGGGTCCTGATTGAAGAAGCGCGACGCGTATTGAGAACGGAAGCGGCTTTCGTGCGTTCTGTCGGCCGCAGTTCCAAGGTTGCCGAGGCCCGGATATCGGCTCTGTGTTTCCGGACCTGTGAAGTCAGCAAGCCCAAGAAAGGCATGATCGACCACCTCTCGCCCCAGGAGTTGATATGACGGTTCAGGGATTCTTTTCCGCCAGGACGAACGCGACGGCGCGGCCTTATGCGATGCCCCGCATTGCCGTGATCGGGCGCGGTTTTTCCGGCATGATGATGGCGATCGCCCTGATGAAGACGGTTCGCTTTCCCTTCCATCTGCAGCTTTTCGATCCTAATTCCACCGTCAGCGGCGGACAGGCGCTCGCCTCCGGACATAGCAGTGAAATTCTCAACAGCCGTGTTCGCGATCTTTCCGTTTCCGCGGGAGATCCTGACGACTTCAATCAATGGCTTTGCGGCAATGCGCCTTTCCGCAGCGCCGTCCCCGCCGCCATACCCGGTTTTTTACAGATCTTCGTGCCGAAGAGCATTTTCAGCGACTACGTCTATCAGCGCTTTTCGGAAGCCTTCTCGTCACGGCGGGATGTGGCGGTGCAGGTCAGCAGCGAGACGGTCTTCGCGCTTCGGCGTGTTCGTGGCGGCCGGTTCGTAGTGGAAAGCGATGGCGCCGCCAATGCGCCTTTCGACATGGTGGTGCTGGCGACAGGCTATGGCATTAGCGATCACGAATTCCAGGCCAGCGATCTCGCGACCGTGCCGACGACGGTGCGGGCGCGTCGTCTCGTGTCGCGACCGCATACGATCCTGCTCGGAAGCGGCCTGCGCGTCGTCGATCGGCTGCTGCAGATGCGCGAGAACGGCTATACGGGACAGATCACCATCGTTTCGCGGCGAGGCTTTCTGCCGCAGAGCCACACGCGCAACAATGCTGACCCGGTTTTCCCTGCCGACGAGATGCCCGGCAAGCTCAGCGAGATCGTTCGCTTCGTCCGCAAGGCTTGCGGCGAGGCGGAGGCGAACGGCCAGAGCTGGCAATCCGTCATGAACGGCTTGCGCAAGCATGCGCGCTCGCTTTGGCGATCCCTGCCGGCGGGGCAGAAGCAGCAGTTCAACCGCCATTTGCGGGCGCTTTACGATAGCCATCGCAATCGGTTGCCCGAGGCGCTGCATGTGCGCCTCAATCAGGAGCTTGCCGAGGGCAATACACTGCTGCGGCGTGGTCATTTTATTCGCCGCACGCCGACCGGGCTGGTTTTGAAGCCGGCTGGTCGGCAGGAGACCGAGCAGCTCTACGCCGACGATGTAATCGACTGTCGGTGCCAGGCGCCGGATCTGAATGCACCCTTGCTGCGTAGCCTCATCGACGCCGGCCTCGCGGTGCCGGACGAGCTTGGCCTCGGTCTCGCCGTGGAGGCGACAGGCTCGCTCGAGGTCAACGGGCGCACGACAGAGGGGCTTTTTGCGATTGGTCCCCTGGGACTTGGAAGTCTCCCCGACATCGATCTGGTACCTGAGATCGTGACGCAAGCCTATGCGGCGGCAGAGAGCGTCGCGGAGCGTTTTCATCCTCAGTGCAAGGCGGTCTGACAGCCCTGCGGTTTCTTTCATTCTTGATCGCGATTGAGCGCCTCCGAACATGCATATCGCAGTTGCGGCTTCGAGCGGAGATAATGGCTTGTCATTTGTTATGTAATAACGTAACAAATGACTATTCAAGCCAAGGCTCCAGGACAAATGAAAGCGCATATGACATCGCCGTTGCCCGCATCCGCTTTCTATGACATGAATACCGCCGATGGTGCTGCTTTCGGATCGATCCGGATGGCGGCTGAAAAGGGAACACGGTGCGGATTACCCATCAGGGGCCAAAACCGTGGCTGCCCCCGCAACTGTAAGCGGAGAGCGCGTTCGCAATATGCCACTGGCGTCAAGCCGGGAAGGCGCGAACGAGTTGTGACCCGCGAGCCAGGAGACCTGCCATCGACGATATCAACCGCAACGGACGGGGTGTTCCGATGGAAAATCAGTGGTTGGGCGAGGGCGCCGCTGCGTCCGCTGGCCCTATCTTGACTGTGCCTCCGGCGAAATCTCCGGGAGGCATCTCATGGATAATACAAAAGAGGCGACGCACCGGATCACCGTGTGCACCAACTGCCGTCATGTCGGCAAACCCTGCCGGCCGGGCCTCGAGCTCTTGAAACATTTGCAGATGGCGATCTCCCAGGCTGGCGCCGCACTCGCGGATGATTTCAGCCTGGAAGGCAGTGTCTGCATGGCGGGCTGCGAACGGCCGTGCACGGTCGCTTTCCAGGCCACGGCGAAGGCGACGTACCTCTTCGGTGACATCGAGGATGCGGGCGATATCGGCGCGCTTGTCTCCTTCGCGAAGCTTTATCGGGATCGCCCCGATGGGCTGACCCGCGAAAACGAACGCCAGAGAGCACTGGCAGGCAAGACCCTCGCACGCATTCCCGCCGCCATCGTTTCAGCCGAACGACAGCTGGTCGTATTGCAATAGGAGCCGGGTCATGTCCGAACGAAGCGCGCGACTGCAAGCAGACGGCATCAGCTGGGGTCCCCAGAAGGCAATGCCGATCATCAGTGGCATCACGCTATCAGTCGAGGCCGGCGCCCGGCTTGCGATCATCGGTCCGAACGGAGCCGGCAAGTCGACCTTGCTGCGCTGCCTCTATCGCGGCCTCAAGCCGCAACGAGGTTCGGTGCGTCTCGACGGCATCGATCTTTGGTCTATCGGTCCGCGGGAGGCGGCGCAGCGCATCGCCGTCGTGCCGCAGGAGACGCCAGGTGATTTTCCCTTCAGCGTGCGCGACGTGGTGTTGATGGGCCGTATCCCGCACCGCAAGGGCATGGCACGCTGGAGCGATCGCGACCATGACGTCACGACCAAGGCGCTCGCCCGCCTGGAACTGGAGTCTTTGGCACTGCGGCAATTCGCGTCGCTGTCGGGTGGCGAGAAGCAACGGACGCTGATCGCCCGTGCCTTGGCACAGGAACCGGAGCTCATCATCCTCGACGAACCCACAAATCACCTCGATATCCGACACCAGCTTGAGATTCTTGAGCTACTCAAGGGACTCGGCCCGACGGTCGTTACGACGCTGCACGATATCAATCTCGCTGCTGATTTTGCGACGCAGATCGCCGTAATGGATTGCGGGCGGCTCATGGGCCACGGCGAACCTGCCGAAGTCCTGACTGTGGCGCAGGTCTCGAGCGCTTTCAGGGTTGGTACGCGGCTGCATCGCACCGACGGCGGCCCGCAGCGATTTTCCTTTTCCCTTCGATAATACGATCATTGGAGTTATTCATGTTTTCTCGCATATCCCTGTCTGCGGCGGCCTTGCTTATCGGAAGCCTGTTTGCGGGCACGACATTCGCCGAGCCCGTCACCGTGCGCAGCTGCAATCGCGATGTAACCTTCGACAAAGCGCCGGAGCGGGCCGTTTCCAACGATGTCAACCTGACCGAGATGATGCTGGCGCTGAAGCTGCAGGACCGCATGGTCGGCTATACCGGCATTTCCGGCTGGAAGACGCTGGATGAGAAGCTGCGTGACGGCGTGAAGGAACTGCCGGAGCTGTCGCCGAAATATCCGAGCAAGGAGGTGCTGCTCGGCGCCAATGCGGATTTCTTCTTTGCCGGCTGGAACTACGGCATGAAGGTCGGCGGCGAGGTAACTCCGGAAACGCTCGCACCCTTCGGCATCAAGGTTTATGAGCTGACCGAATCCTGCATCTTCGTCATGCAGAAGAACAAGCCGACCATGGACGACATGTTCGTGGATCTCCTCAATCTCGGCAGGATCTTCCGCGTCGAGGACAAGGCGGAAGCGCTCGTCGCCGGCTATCGCAAGCAGTTTGCCGAGATCCAGGCGAGGATCGGTCATGTCGACAAGCCGACCAGCGTTTTCGTCTATGACTCCGGTGAGGAAAAGCCGTTCACATCGGGGCGTTTCGGCATTCCGACTGCCTTGATCGAGGCTGCCGGCGGCGTCAATGTGATGGACGACGTCGAGAAGAGCTGGACTGAAGTGTCCTGGGAGCCGGTCATCGAGAAGAACCCGGAAGTGATCGTCATCGTCGATTACGGCCAGGTGACCGCCGCCCAGAAGATCGCCTTTCTCAAGGGCAATCCGGCCTTCAAGAATATCGATGCCGTGAGGAATGACCGCTTCGTCGTGCTGCCTTATGTGGAGGCGACGCCGGGGCCGCGCAACATCGAGGCCATCGCCACGCTGGCCAAAGCCTTTCATCCGAGCGCCATGTAATCGTCTACAATGCCGATCCGTCCAGTCGATCATGGGGCGGATCTCTTCCTCAAGATTCAAGCATGCGCCTCAATCTCTCCATTCTCATCTCCATGCTCGCCATAGGCTTCATTCTGTCGATCACCGCCGGTGTGTCGCTCGGTTCGGCATCCATTCCGTTCTCCACCGTCTGGTCGATCATCGGCAACAGACTGCACGTTGGTGCCTTTCCGGTCACCTGGTCCAGCGGGCAGGAAAGCATTGTCTGGGACGTCCGTTTCCCGCGCGTCGTTCTGGCGGCGCTCGTCGGGGCGGGGCTTGCCATCACCGGCGCCGTCCTGCAGGCGCTGACGCGAAATCCATTGGCGGACCCGCATCTCCTCGGCGTCTCCTCCGGGGCAGCATTCGGCGCCATTCTGGCGCTGTTGCACACCGGGCTGATCCTCGGCCTGTTGACGGTGCCGTTGTTCGCTTTTGCCGGCGCCTTGCTCGCAACCGCGGCCGTCGGGCTGACGACGCGGCTGACGCGCTCGCAATCGGCCGATCGGCTCGTCCTGTCGGGCGTGGCGGTTGCCTTCGTGTTCACGGCGCTTGGCAACCTCCTGATTTTTCTGGGCGATCCCAGAGCTGCCAACACGGTTGTCTTCTGGATGCTGGGCGGGTTAGGACTGGCACAATGGCAGCATCTTATCTATCCCGCCGGCATCCTGCTGCTCTGCCTCGCCTTGCTTCTCCCGAAGACGAGGGAGCTCAATGCACTTGCGATGGGCGATGAAACGGCCGTCACGCTTGGCATTGCCGTTGCACAGTTTCGCTTGCTATTCTTCGTTATCACGGCGCTGCTGACCGGCGTGATGGTCGCCTTTTCAGGCGCAATCGGTTTCGTCGGGTTGATGGTGCCGCATTTCGTGCGGCTAATCGTGGGCGGCGACAATGTGCGCGTGGTGCCGCTGAGCGCCGCTTTCGGCGCACTGACGTTGATCTGGGCTGATGTCGTCGCGCGCCTGGTGATGGCTCCGGAGGACATGCCGATCGGCGTGGTCACCGGACTTGCCGGAGGCATCGCCTTCATCCTGATATTACGGAGCGGGCGCGCATAGATCGACCCATTGCCAAGGTGTTTTCGTGGCCTATTTCCGGGCGGGCGATGATCGCGCGACAGGTCGTCGTCAAGATGAGAGCGGGCGATATCCGGTTTTGAGCGAGAGTCCGGACAGGATAAGGGCATGGAATGCCTTCGTGTCGCCTTTCTTTGTCTTACAAGGCGTACGCGTAAAGACTATGGAATTCGCAATCCTACTATAGGATGACTCGGGCCTCCATTTTTGCGGCGATTTCGGTCATCCACTGCCTGCGACTTCATGTGCAACGAGGAGCTCTGCTTGCGCCCGCTGAAATCTCGTCTTTTTCTATTGTCCCTTTTGTTGCTGGGATTGGGCGTTTTTACCGCCATCATCCCGCTGGCGGGGGCTGCCCTTGCGCAAGATCAGCAGCCGGTCCAAGCGTCGCAGCAAACGGACCAACAGCCCGGGCAGCTCGCCAATGGGCTGCTGGACGCAGCTGTCACCGACCTTGGCAAAGCGAAGAAGACTTATGCGTCGCTTCAGGACGCGGCGAAACAGGCAACATCGGATGACGAGGCGCTCGTGGCGCTGTCCGGCCAAGTCGACGAGCTCAACCGCACCACAGCTGCTATTTCCGCACGCCTGAAACCCCGTACCACCGAAATCGATGCACGCCTGACTCAACTCGGTGCTGCACCCAAGGAAGGCCAACCGCCTGAGGCTCCGATCGTCACGCAGGAGCGCGACCGGCTCAATGCCGAACGCTCCCAGATCAGCGCGGTCATCCTCGATGCCGATAATCTGACCACGGAGACCAATCGGCTTGCGATGCAGTTCATGGAGATGCGCCGAAGGCTGTTTGCCGAGACGCTATTCAAGCGGACGGAGGTTTCCACGGCGACATTCGACGATGCAGGGGCGGCTCTGGTCGATGAGGGCGTCAAGTTCAGTACCGCCGTGACGAGCTGGATCGGCTTCGTGCTCAAGGCGAAGCTTGCCTCCTTTCTGGCCGCCGTCTGCCTGTCGATCGGCGCTGCGCTGCTATTTCTTTTCGGTGGTTATCGGCTATTCCGCCGCTACTACGTGCAGGATGAGGCCATCGAGAATCCGCCCTATATCAGCCGGCTCTCCGTTGCCTTCTGGTCGACCCTGATCCGCACCCTGTCTCTGGCCGCCTTTCTCGTCACGTCCTTCTTCTTTCTCTCGAATTTCAATGTGCTGCGGCCCGACATCGCGCCGATACTGGCTGCGGTCTTCGGTTTCATTGGCCTCGTCTATTTTGTCGGTCGCCTGAGTAATGCCGTCTTTGCGCCATTCCGGCCGCATTGGCGCTTGGTCAAGCTGTCGAACAAGGGGGCGCATTCGCTGACCTGGTGCCTGCAGGCCATGGCTGTGGTCAACGGACTGGATTACGTTTTCGACCGCATCAGCGAGTCCATGGGATCGCCGGTCGTCGTTACCGTGGCCAAGAGCTTTCTGGCGGCACTGCTGATCGGCCTCATTCTGATTGCGGCATCCTTCGGCTCGCCGATGCTTGCCAAAAACGGCGATCCGGATGCGCCAGGCCGCCATTGGCCGCATGGCATGGCCATCATTCTCCGTGTTCTCGGCATATTGGTGATCTTCATCTCGTTCATCGGCTATGTCGGGCTGGCCCGCTTCATGGCAACGCAGATGATCGTGACGAGCGCCGTCATCGCGACCATGTATCTCGGCTTCCAGCTCGGCAAGGCGGTATCCAAGCAGGGCGTCTTTGCCGAAACGATCATCGGACGCTTTCTGGAAAATCGCCTGAAGCTGCGTGAAGTGGCGCTTGATCAGGCCGGTCTTGCAGCTGGGCTTGCGACCTACGCCGTCGCGCTGCTGACCGGCATTCCGCTGATACTGCTCTCCTGGGGCTTTCACATTCAGGATCTCGAAGTCTTTGCCTACAGGCTCTTTACCGAGATCAAGATCGGCAACATGTCGATCTCGCTGCTCGGCATCTTCGTCGGCATCCTGCTGTTTGCGGGCGGCTATCTGGTCACGCGCTGGTTCCAGCGCTGGCTCGACAGCAATGTCATGGCGCGCGGGCAGGTGGATCTGGGTGTCCGCAACTCGGTGAGAACCGGCATAGGCTATCTGGGTATAGCATTGGCGGCGATCTTTGCCATTTCCGCTGCCGGCATCGATTTGTCCAGCCTGGCACTCGTCGCCAGCGCCCTCTCGGTCGGTATCGGTTTCGGCCTGCAGAATATC
>Ga0209371_1001990_pt1 | contig 12330 bp, 11 predicted proteins | sample AgamicAtAmrz_FD_187165 | JGI IMG/M metagenome (GOLD analysis project Ga0209371, IMG submission 187165) | Agave microbial communities from Guanajuato, Mexico - At.Am.rz (SPAdes) (version 2) | ecosystem: Host-associated > Plants > Roots > Rhizosphere | place: Guanajato, Mexico | collected 2012-06-07
GGAAGATCGGCCGGAATTGGAAGAAGTTGCGCTGCCGCCCGGGCGCCGCTAAGGCACTCGCAGCGCCTCGTCCGTGCATGAAACTAGACAAGTTTCTCTAATCAGCGCTAAAGTGCGCCCAATTCCACGGAAAAAGAAGCGACCATGACGCGACTGCTGGTACTGCACGGCCCGAACCTCAATCTTCTCGGCACCCGGGAACCCGAGGTCTACGGCCGCGTGACTCTGCCGCAGATCGACCAGGCGCTCGCCGATCGCGCCGCGGACGCCGGCGTCGAACTGGCGTCGTTCCAGAGCAACCATGAAGGTGCGCTCGTGGACCGCATTCAGGCGGCGCGCACGGAAAAGACAGATTTCATCCTGATCAACCCGGCCGCCTACACGCACACCAGCGTGGCCATCCGGGACGCTCTCGCGGGCGTCGGCATTCCGTTCGTCGAGATTCACCTGTCGAACGTGCACCGCCGTGAGCCGTTCCGGCATCACTCGTATTTCTCCGACCAGGCAGAGGGCGTGATCTGCGGCCTCGGCTGGAAGGGCTATCTGTACGCACTGGAGTTCGCGCTCGACCGGCTCGCCGCCGGTTCGTCGCGCGTCTGAATCAACAACACTTCTAATTTGCGCCGGCCGCACGCGCGTCGGCACTTCCATGCATTGAAAGGGGCTTCCTGATGGATCTACGTAAACTGAAAACTCTGATCGACCTGGTCTCGGAGTCGGGCATATCCGAGCTCGAAGTGACCGAGGGCGAGGGCAAGGTCCGCATCGTCAAGAATGCGCCGCCGGTTTACGTGCAACCGTCCGCTTCGTATGCGCCGCAGCAACTCCCGCAAGCGATGCCGGCCAACGGCGGCGAAGCTGCGGCCGCAGCGCCCGCAGCAGGCGCGCCCGCCACGCCGGCGGCAGCGGCGCCGCAAGGCCACGTCGTGACCTCGCCGATGGTCGGCACGTTCTACCGCGCGCCGTCGCCGGGCGCCGATCCGTTCGTCCAGGTCGGCGATACGGTCAAGGAAGGCCAGACGATCTGCATCATCGAAGCCATGAAGCTGCTCAACGAAATCGAGTCGGACAAGTCCGGCGTCGTGAAGGAAATCCTCGTCGAAAACGGCCAGGCGGTCGAGTACGGCCAGCCGCTGTTCGTGGTCGGCTAACGCAGCGCGCACCGCGCCTTGCTGCGCGCATGCCGCCTATGCGCCCGTCGCGCCCCGCTGCACGGAGCGCGCGCCCGATCCTCTGAGGCAGCCGGTGTTGTGAACAACCCGGCGCCCACTGATGAGTCGAAAACCCGCTATGTTTGAAAAAATCCTCATTGCCAATCGTGGCGAGATCGCGCTTCGTATCCAGCGCGCCTGCCGCGAACTCGGCGTCAAGACGGTCGTCGTCTATTCGGAAGCCGACAAGGAAGCCAAGTACGTGAAGCTCGCGGACGAAGCGGTCTGTATCGGCCCGGCGCCGTCCAATCTGAGCTATCTGAACATGCCGGCGCTGATCAGCGCGGCGGAAGTCACCGACGCCGAAGCGATTCACCCCGGCTACGGCTTCCTGTCGGAAAACGCCGACTTCGCCGAGCGCGTCGAGCAATCCGGTTTCACCTTCATCGGTCCGCGCCCGGAAACGATCCGCATGATGGGCGACAAGGTCACGGCCAAGCAGACCATGATCAAGACCGGCGTGCCTTGCGTGCCGGGTTCGGAAGGTGCATTGCCGGAAGATCCGAAAGAGATCGTGAAAATTGCCCGCCAGGTCGGCTATCCGGTCATCATCAAGGCGGCGGGCGGCGGCGGTGGCCGCGGCATGCGCGTGGTTCACACTGAAGCGGCGCTCGTCAACGCGGTCAACATGACGCGCGAAGAAGCCGGCCGTGCGTTCGGCAACCCGCAGGTCTACATGGAAAAATTCCTGGAGAACCCGCGGCACATCGAAATCCAGGTGCTGTCCGATTCGTTCAAGAACGCAATCTGGCTCGGCGAGCGCGACTGTTCGATGCAGCGCCGCCACCAGAAGGTGATCGAAGAAGCGCCGGCGCCGGGCATCGCGCGCCGTCTGATCGACCGCATCGGCGATCGCTGCGCGGACGCCTGCAAGAAGATGGGCTATCTTGGCGCGGGTACGTTCGAGTTCCTGTACGAAAACGGCGAGTTCTACTTCATCGAGATGAACACGCGCGTGCAGGTCGAGCACCCGGTCACCGAACTCATTACCGGCGTCGACATTGTCCAGGAACAGATCCGCATCGCGGCCGGCGAAAAGCTCGCCTACCGTCAGCGCGACATCGTGTTCAGGGGCCACGCAATCGAATGCCGCATTAACGCGGAAGATCCGTTCAAGTTCATTCCGTCGCCGGGGCGTCTGACGTCGTGGCACATGCCGGGCGGTCCCGGCATCCGCGTCGATTCGCATGCCTACAATGGCTATTTCGTGCCGCCGAACTATGATTCGATGATCGGCAAGCTGATCGCCTACGGCGCCACGCGCGAGCAGGCAATCAAGCGGATGCGCATTGCGCTGTCGGAAATGGTCGTGGAAGGCATTCAGACGAACATCCCGCTGCACCGCGAACTGATGCTCGACGCGAAATTCGTCGAAGGCGGCACGAGCATTCACTACCTCGAGAACCGGTTGGCCGCGAAGCAGCAGGCCGCGCCGGAAGAAGCGTAAGTCATGAGCTACCGGGAACTGGTCGCCGAACTGGCACGCGAGCACGCGGAGGAACTGTCCGACGCGCTGCTCGAGTTGGGCGCGCTGTCCGTATCGGTCGAAGATGCGGACGCCGACACGCCCGACGAGCAGCCGCTCTTCGGCGAGCCCGGTCTCACGCCTGAGCGCACCGCGTGGCAGCGCTCGCGCGTGATCGCGCTGCTCGCGCCGGAGCACGAACCGGCGGTGCTGCTCGCGGCGGCGTCGAACGAAATTGGTCTGAACGAAGCACCGTCCTTCACCGTGCGTGAAGTCGAGGAGCAGGACTGGGTGCGGCTCACGCAGTCGCAATTCGATCCGATTCCGATTGGCGAGCGCATCTGGGTCGTGCCGTCGTGGCACGACGCGCCGGACCCGGACGCCCTGGTGTTGGAGCTCGATCCGGGTCTCGCGTTCGGCACCGGCAGCCACCCCACCACGCGTCTTTGCATGGAATGGCTGGAGCAGTCAGTGAAGCCGGGGCAGTCGGTGCTCGACTACGGCTGCGGCTCCGGCATTCTTGCGATCCTCGCGAAAAAATGCGGCGCCGACCCGGTGTACGGCATCGACATCGACCCGCAAGCGGTCGAGTCGGCACGCCACAACAGCGAACGCAACCGCGCCGAGGTCACCTACGGCCTGCCCGACGAGTGTCCCGCCGGCCAGTTCGAGATCGTGGTCGCCAATATCCTGTCCAATCCGCTCAAGCTGATGGCCTCGATGCTGTCGTCGAAGGTCAAGCCGGGCGGCCGCATCGCATTGTCCGGCATTCTGGCCCGCCAGGCCGACGAGGTCGCGCAGGTGTACGCGCGCTGGATCGACATCGGCGTATGGCGCGAACACGAAGGCTGGGTATGCTTAACGGGAACACGCCGCGAAAGCCATTAGAATAAGGCGTATTGTCCAACCAACGGCCTTCCGGCTATCCGGCTCAATATGCTTCTGGCGACGCGCTGCCCCTTCTGCGAAACCGTTTTCCGCCTGCAACCGGCGCAGCTCGCGCTGCGCCGCGGGCTCGTGCGTTGCGGGCAATGTCACGAAGTGTTCGACGCCTCCAGCAGCCTCTACGACATCAGCGAGGGCGGCGATTTTGCGAGCGCAAGACACGTCTCTGCGGCCGCCGCCATCGAGGCCCTTTCCGGCACGCGGCCTGGCGCCGCGGACTTCAGCCCGGCCGCCTGGGACCCGTGGGCGCCGCGGCCCACCCCGCTCTTTGAAGAACGCTTCCGGCACAACGTAGAGAGTGTCGCGGCCCAGCCTCGCTACACGGGCGCCGGCACACCTCCGGCATCAGGTCACGCGGCAACGGAAGAACCCGAGCGGTCCGCCGGCGCGCCTAACGCTGCACCGGCCGATCACGAGCCCGTGCTCGCCGATGCACCGCTCGAACCTTTCGCTTATGAGAATGAGCCGATAAATGGGCCGATCAGCGAGCCCGCCGACGAAGCGCCGCGGGTCTGGCACAAGACCGGGCGCTCTGCCGGCGTGCCGGATGACGAACCGGTCTTCAATCAATCGGCAGGTTTCCACGGCTTTCCCGACAACGAACCGCATTTCGGCACGACCGGCGTAGGCGCCGCTGGACTCGGCACCACGCATCCACATCCGCAATTCGACGATGACGATCTGCGCGGTCCGGCGCGGGCTGCGGCCACGCCGGTCGGCGAGCCGTTCTCGGTGAATCCGGTCAACGACGACGTCGACCCGTTTCCGGTGGTGCGCGAAACGCGCCCGGCCGAGCCGCGCCGCCTTGCGTGGATCATCGGCGGATCGGTGGCGGCGGCGCTGCTCGTCATCGCCCTGCTTGCACAGCTTGCGTGGTGGCAGCGCGAAACAGTGCTCGTCTATTTCCCACGCACGCAAGTGCTGTACGCGAAGGCGTGCGCGCAGCTCGGCTGCCAGCTCACGGCGCCGCACGACATCGACGGTCTGCAGGTCGAGCCGTCCGATCTGCGCCAGGTCGACGGGCCGCACAAGCTCGAATTGCGCATGCCGCTGCGCAACCGCTTCAACGTGGCGCTCGCCTATCCGGCAATCGAACTCACGCTACTCGACGACCAGAACAACATTGCGCTGCGCCGGGTGCTCTTTCCGCAAGACTACGTTCCGCCCGGCACGCCGATCGCGGCCGGCCTGCCGCCGCACATGACGCAAACCATGATCGTGCGCCTCGACACGGGCAACGCGGTCGCCTCGAATTTCCGCGTACAGATTTTCTATCCGTAACGCATCCCTGCGCGCCCGGCTCGAACCGGGCGCGTTCACCGTCATCACTGACGAACCTTCGGAGCACAACAACATGAGTCAAGTCACGCTGGGTGGTAACCCGATCGAAGTAGCCGGTACGTTCCCGTCGGTCGGCCAGACCGCGCCTGCCTTCTCGCTGGTCGGCAAGGACCTGAAGCCGTTGTCGCTCGCCGATTTCGCCGGCAAGCGCAAGGTGCTGAACATCGTGCCGAGCCTCGACACGCCGACTTGCGCGACCTCCACCCGCAAGTTCAACGAAGCCGCGGCCAAGCTCACCAACACGTCGGTGATTGTGGTGTCGGGCGACCTGCCGTTTGCCGCGTCGCGCTTCTGCACGACCGAGGGCATCGAAAACGTCGTGACCGCCTCGACCTTCCGCGGCCATGAGTTCGCGCAAGCCTACGGCGTCGACGTGACGAGCGGGCCGCTCGCGGGTCTGACGGCGCGCGCCGTCGTGGTGATCGACGAGAACGACAAAGTCGTTCACGCGGAACTGGTCAGCGAAATCAAGAACGAACCGAACTACGACGCTGCACTTGCCGCGCTGAAGTAAACCCCAAGCGTACGAAGACTCCGGCGCCGCGCTTCACGCGCGGCGCTGTCGCATCTTCCGCCCGATTTCTCCATAGTTTTTTACAGGAACGCTCGCCTTGTCTACGCTGATTTGCGGCTCGCTCGCCTACGACAACATCATGACCTTCGAAGGCCGGTTCCGGGAGCACATCCTGCCGGAGCAGGTCCACATCCTGAACGTCAGCTTTCTCGTGCCGACCATGCGGCGCGAGTTCGGCGGCTGCGCGGGCAACATCGCCTACTCGCTGAATCTGCTTGGCGGCGACGCGCGCATCATGGGCACGCTCGGCGAGGTCGACGCACAGCTCTACATGGACCGGTTCCGGCAACTCGGGCTGTCGACGGAAAACGTGCTCGTCGTGCCAGGCACCTACTCGGCGCAGGCCATGATCACCACAGACCTCGAGAACAATCAGATCACCGCGTTCCACCCTGGCGCGATGATGCAATCTCACCTGAACCGCGCGGACGAAGCGAAGGGCATTACGCTCGGCATCGTCGCGCCCGACGGCTACGACGGCATGGTGCAGCATTCCGAGCATCTGGCGGCGGCGGGCGTGCCGTTCATCTTCGATCCGGGCCAGGGTCTGCCGCTCTTCGACGGTGCCGCATTGCGGCGCATGATTGAACTTGCGACTTACGTAGCTGTCAACGATTACGAAGCCAAGCTCGTTAGCAACAAGACCGGCTGGTCGATCGAAGAGATCGCCGGCAAGGTCGAAGCGCTCATCGTGACGCTCGGCGAACACGGCGCGCAGATTCATCATGCAGGCGGCGTCGAAGAAATTCCGGCCGTCAAGGCGCAGCAGGTGCTCGATCCAACCGGTTGCGGCGACGCATTTCGCGGCGGCCTGCTGTACGGCATCGAAAAGAAGCTCGGCTGGGCGACCACCGGCCGTCTCGCGAGCCTCATGGGCGCGCTGAAGATCGAGCACCAGGGCCCGCAGAACTATGCGCCCACCCGGGCGCAGATCAACGAACGGTTCAAGCAGGCGTTCGGGTACGACGTGCAGTAATAACGGAAGCTATTGGAGTTAGGGAATGAGAACAACGAGTCGCCTGGTAGTGGCCGCCTTGATTGCCGGTTCGCTGGCCATGTCGGGGTGTGCGTATAACAGCAGCTCTGCAGACGTGTACACGGCGTCGCAGGCGCAGCGCGAGGAAACGGTCCGCATGGGCACGGTCGACAGTGTGCGCGCGGTGAAGATCAGCTCGAACAACGGTCAGCCTAGCGGCCTCGGCGCAATCGGCGGCGGCGCGCTCGGCGCGGTGGCCGGCAGCGCGATCGGCGGCGGACGCGGCTCGATTGTCACCGGCATCATCGGCGGCCTGGCGGGTGCGGTGGCGGGCAACTCGGTCGAGAACAGCGTCGCCGTGCGCGACGGTCTTGAAATCACCGTGCGACTCGACAACGGCGACATCCGCGCGATCACCCAAAGCGCCACCGGTGAGATTTTCCGCGCCGGCGAGCGCGTGCGGCTTCTCTCCAGCGGCGGCGTGACGCGCGTCACCCACTAGTTTTCCCCTCTCGAGCGGCCAGCTTGACGCGGCCGCATCGACCTCACACGCATGCCCTCCCCTGTGCATGCGTTTTTTTTCGCCTCACGTTGAGCAGACGATGCGAAGCCGCTCGCGGCGCCAGCATGATCGCGGCCGCGCTGTCGACGCGCGACACATCTGGACTCACTCCTGCTTCAGGCGAGAAAAATCCCGTTGCCAAAAAAACGGCAACGGGATCATGACCGCGTAGCGCTCGCGATACTGCGTCAAGCGCTACCCGATCGGGGCGCATCGAACGACGCGCCGAAGTACTTCTACTGCCTGCGTCCTGTTACGGACGGCTGCCCGTCGGGAACGGCCATGCCGCTGCCGGGTTCAGCGCGGTCTTCACCGTTGCCGCCGGCGCGCTCGAAACAGAAGTCGCAGCGGGTGCAGGCGCAGCCTTCTTGGCGACAGCCTTCTTCGCAGGTGCGGCCTTCTTCGCGGGAGCGGCAGCCTTCTTCGCAGGAGCAGCCTTCTTGGCAGGCGCAGCCTTTTTAGCGGCAGCCTTCTTCGCAGGGGCAGCCTTCTTGGCAGCAGCCTTTTTCGCAGGCGCAGCTTTCTTCGCAGCAGCCTTCTTCGCAGGCGCGGCCTTCTTCGCCGCGGCCTTCTTAGCCGGCGCTGCCTTCTTCGCAGTCGCCTTCTTGGCCGGCGCTGCCTTCTTCGCTGCTGCCTTCTTGGCCGGCGCTGCCTTCTTCGCTGCTACCTTCTTCGCCGGAGCTGCCTTCTTCGCTGCGGTCTTCTTGGCCGGTGCAGCCTTCTTCGCTGCTACCTTCTTCGCCGGAGCTGCCTTCTTCGCCGCGACCTTCTTAGCCGGCGCTGCCTTCTTCGCTGCTACTTTCTTTGCCGGTGCGGCCTTCTTCGCCGGAGCTGCCTTCTTTGCTGCGACCTTCTTCGCTGCAGGCTTCTTAGCGGCGGCTTTCTTTGCAGTTGCCATCATTTTCTCCTTCAGGTTTTCAGATGAGAGTCAGTTCAAACTACACCCTTCGTCAAAACCCGCTTCCCGCGGACGCTTCTCAGGGCGCGCGCTACGAAGCGGGCTATTCATCGGCGTACGCAGGTGCTGCGCGCTTACGCTAATGAATGCGGTAAGGCGCGCCGTGCCCGGAGGCACCGCGCGCCAAATGTCATCGGCGTTGGGTCGCAACGCCGGCAATTGCTTGATCGAGCCGACGGCGATCACGCCGACGGCTTTTTCCGGGGGGAAGTTTGCCCATCCCACTGAAGGGTTCGCAAAGTGCCAGTCATGTTTGTGGGCCGCGAAGGCACGCGGCGCACGGGGCACGCTTTGCATCAGGCGGTTCAGCTCCTAAACATAATTGCCGCAGCTTTTAGGCCCACGGCATCCCCATCGATGAATGCATCTGCGACTCGAACCCGGATCACTCCCAGGTCAGCGCGCCGCCAGTCTGATATTCGATCACACGCGTTTCGAAGAAGTTGCGCTCCTTCTTCAGGTCGATCATCTCGCTCATCCACGGGAACGGGTTTTCCTCGTTCGGGTACAGCGGATCGAGACCGATCTGCTGGCAACGGCGGTTGCAGATGAAGCGCAGATAGCTCTTGAACATCGACGCATTGAGGCCGAGCACCCCGCGCGGCATCGTGTCTTCTGCGTAGCGATATTCGAGCTCGACCGCCTGCTGGAAGATCTCGCGGATTTCCGCGCGGAACTCAGCGGTCCAGAGCTGCGGGTTTTCGAGTTTGATCTGGTTGATCAGGTCGATGCCGAAGTTGCAGTGCATCGACTCGTCGCGCAGGATGTATTGGTACTGTTCCGCCGCGCCGGTCATCTTGTTCTGGCGACCCAGCGCCAGGATTTGCGTAAAGCCGACGTAGAAGAACAGGCCTTCCATCACACACGCGAAAACGATCAGCGAGCGCAGCAGCGTCTGGTCGGTTTCCAGCGTGCCGGTCTTGAAGCCCGGATCGGTCAGCACATTGATGTACGGAATCAGGAATTCGTCTTTCGCGCGGATCGAGGGGACCTCGTGATACGCGTTGAAGATTTCCCCTTCGTCCAGACCCAGCGATTCGACGATGTACTGGTAAGCGTGCGTGTGGATCGCCTCTTCGAACGCCTGGCGCAGCAGGAACTGGCGGCATTCGGGCGCCGTGATGTGGCGGTAGGTGCCCAGCACGATGTTGTTGGCGGCGAGGGAGTCGGCCGTGACGAAGAAGCCCAGGTTGCGCTTGACGATGCGGCGCTCGTCTTCGGTCAGCCCGTTCGGGTCTTTCCAGAGGGCGATGTCGCGCGACATGTTCACTTCTTGCGGCATCCAGTGGTTGGCGCAACCAGCCAGATACTTTTCCCAAGCCCACTTGTATTTGAACGGCACCAACTGATTGACGTCGGTCTGGCCGTTGATGATGCGCTTGTCGGCGACATTGACCCGAGCCTCTGAAACGGCAGCCGTTCCAGCACCACGAGCAACGGGAGCGACAGCGATGTCGTTCGCGAAGATGTCTTGAGCCGAGGGAGCATGAGGAGCGGAACGCGTTCCCACTTGCGAACCGACAGCCGGTCCCGCAGCGTTGCGCAACACGTTCGGTTGCGTAGCGCTCGAGGGAGTTACGGCAGTGATCTCGTCATCCCAGTTGAGCATAAATGTCACCATCAATTTAGAACGGTTTGTACCATCTTTTCACGAGCGATAAAAGAGTCCGCTCATGAAAAATCCTGTTTTCGATTCGCGTTGCTACGTTCATACAACACTTTGTTCAACGATGTGTGTGCATCGCCTCGTGTGAGGCGTGTTGAACGTATGCCGTCGACGTACTTCGCGAGCTCGAAGAGCAACGTGTTCAAGCGTCGTTTCGCTGCTCTATCTATCTGTGTTGCGCAGTGCTTGTGTCGTCTACTGAACCTGCTGCGGGTTACGAACCCGGTGCCGGTTGCCAACTTGCTGCGCGTGCCGATTCGTCCGCACGAGTGAGATGAAGTTCAACGCAACCTCGGGTCATGCATGTAGCCGGCTGCCTTGCTTGTCCGCTTGCCCGCTTGCCGCAAGCGCGATGGCGTGTTGCCGAAGCGTTGCACGAGCGTTGCGAAACATTGCCCTGGGCGGCGGGTCTTGCAATCCGCTGTCGTCTCGCGCGCTGCGCGATGTGCCGAGCTGCCGCTTCGCTACTTCACTTTTCCGACGCTGAGCGGTGCGGCCTCTCACTTCATCATCGCGCTTGCCGCGCCGCTCGTCGGGATACTTCTGCTTCATCTTCGCGAGGTTCGTTGTCGCTGCATGCGGGTGATTACCTAGGACCCTTTAGCAAACAACGAACCTGCGTGCTGCTCGCCGCTTATTGGCAAGCCTCGCACTCGTCGAAGCCAGGGTCGCCAGGACGCATCATGCAGACGGGACCGTCGGCTTCGGGCGCGGCTTCCACCGCAACCGCCGGCACTGCTGCCGCCGATGCCTGCAGACCGCCGGCACCGCCGCTCACGCCGAAGCCGCCCGCCGCGCCGCCGTTGATTCCGCCCGCGCCACCAGCACCTTCGCCGCCGCCCGAGCTCACCGCGTTGAGCGCGCCGTGAGCAACCGTCGACTTCTCGACGTGCGTCGCCGCCATCGTGCGCAGGTAGTACGTGGTTTTCAGACCGCGCACCCATGCGAGCTTGTAGATCTCGTCGAGCTTCTTGCCCGACGCGCCGGCCATGTAGATGTTCAACGACTGCGCCTGGTCGATCCACTTCTGACGGCGCGACGCCGCTTCGACCAGCCACTTCGGATCGACCTCGAACGCGGTCGCGTAGATCGCGCGCAGGTCGGCCGGAATGCGGTCGATGCGCGAGAGCGTGCCGTCGAAGTACTTGAGGTCGGCGACCATCACTTCGTCCCACAGGCCGCGCGCCTTCAGGTCGCGCACCAGGTAGTCGTTGACCACCGTGAACTCGCCCGACAGGTTCGACTTCACGTACAGGTTCTGGAACGTCGGCTCGATGCAAGCCGACACGCCGATGATGTTCGAGATGGTCGCCGTCGGTGCGATCGCGATGCAGTTCGAGTTGCGCATGCCGTAGGTGGCGATGCGCTGACGCAGTTCGCTCCAGTCCATCGACTCGCTCGAATCGACTTCCACGTAGCCGCCGCGAGCTTCGGCGAGCAGCTTGACCGAGTCTTGCGGGAGAATGCCGCGATCCCACAGCGAGCCGCGGTAGCTCGAATAACGGCCGCGCTCTTCGGCCAGTTCGGTCGACGCGTAGTAAGCGTAGTAGCAGACCGCTTCCATCGACGTGTCGGCGAACTTCACCGCTTCTTCCGACGCGTACGGCGTGCGCAGCAGATGCAGGCAGTCCTGGAAGCCCATGATGCCCATGCCGACCGGACGGTGCTTCAGGTTCGAGTTACGTGCCTTGGCCACCGCGTAGTAGTTGATGTCGATCACGTTGTCGAGCATGCGCATCGCAACGCTGATCGTGCGCTTGAGCTTGTCGTGGTCGAGCGCGAGCGTGCCGTCGGCCTGTTCCTTCAGATGCGCGACGAGGTTCACCGAGCCCAGGTTGCAGACGGCGATTTCAGCGTCGCTGGTATTCAGCGTGATTTCCGTGCACAGGTTCGACGAGTGCACGACGCCCACGTGCTGTTGCGGCGAGCGCACATTGCACGGGTCCTTGAACGTGATCCACGGGTGACCCGTTTCGAACAGCATGCCGAGCATCTTGCGCCACAGTTGCGCCGCCGGGATCTTCTTGAACAGCTTGATCTCGCCGCGCGCGACCTTGTCTTCGTAAGCCGTGTAAGCCGCTTCGAACTCGGCGCCGAACTTGTCGTGCAGGTCCGGGCAGGTGGACGGCGAGAACAGCGTCCAGTCGCCGCCTTCCATCACGCGCTTCATGAACAGGTCGGGAATCCAGTTCGCCGTGTTCATGTCGTGCGTGCGGCGACGGTCGTCGCCGGTGTTCTTGCGCAGCTCCAGGAATTCCTCGATGTCGAGGTGCCACGTTTCCAGGTATGCGCACACCGCGCCCTTGCGCTTGCCGCCCTGGTTCACGGCCACTGCCGTGTCGTTGACGACCTTCAGGAACGGCACGACGCCTTGCGACTTGCCGTTGGTGCCCTTGATGTGCGAGCCGAGCGCACGCACGCGCGTCCAGTCGTTGCCGAGGCCGCCGGCAAACTTCGAGAGCAGCGCGTTCTCCTTCAGTGCTTCGTAGATGCCGTCGAGGTCGTCGTCGACCGTCGTCAGATAGCACGACGACAGTTGCGAGCGGCGCGTGCCCGAGTTGAACAGCGTCGGCGTGGACGACATGAAGTCGAAGCTCGACAGCACGTTGTAAAACTCGATGGCGCGCGCTTC
>Ga0209371_1001992_pt1 | contig 12310 bp, 10 predicted proteins | sample AgamicAtAmrz_FD_187165 | JGI IMG/M metagenome (GOLD analysis project Ga0209371, IMG submission 187165) | Agave microbial communities from Guanajuato, Mexico - At.Am.rz (SPAdes) (version 2) | ecosystem: Host-associated > Plants > Roots > Rhizosphere | place: Guanajato, Mexico | collected 2012-06-07
GCTGAAATTCATGAATAGTCATCGGGAAACTCCTTAACGATCTTTCGGGTCGAGGGCATCACGCAGGCCATCGCCGATAAAGTTGAAACAGAACAGCGTCACCACCAAAAAGCCCGCCGGCCAGAGCAGCAGCCACGGCGACACTTCCATCGAGTTAGCGCCGTCGCTGAGCAGTGCGCCCCAGCTGCTTAAAGGTTCCTGCGTACCCAGACCCAGGAAGCTCAGGAAGGATTCAAACAGGATCATGCTTGGCACCAGCAGCGAGGCGTAAACCACCACCACGCCCAGCACGTTCGGCACGATATGGCGCACCACGATTTTCCAGGTTGATACCCCGCCGACATGGGCCGCTTCGATAAACTCTTTACGCTTCAGGCTCAGCGTCTGGCCGCGCACAATACGCGCCATATCCAGCCACGAAACCATGCCGATAGCAGCAAAAATCAGCAGGATGTTGCGACCAAAGAAGGTCACCAGCAGGATCACGAAGAACATAAACGGGAAGGAGTTGAGGATTTCCAGAATACGCATCATCACCGAGTCCGTTTTGCCGCCGAGATAGCCAGCAATCGAACCGTAAAGCGTGCCCACGATCACCGCGATCAGCGCAGAGGCCACGCCCACCATCAGGGAGATGCGACCACCAATCGCCACGCGCACCAGCAGGTCGCGACCCGATGAGTCAGTGCCGAACCAGTGGCCGGAAGTGGTATCCGGCGGCGAGGACATCATGGCCCAGTCGGTATCGTCGTAGGTGAACTGCGCCAGCATCGGCGCAAAAATCACGAACAGGGTAATCAGTAACAGCACCAGCAGGCTGATTAAGGCCGCCCGGTTATGGATAAAACGACGACGCGCGTCCTGCCAGAGGCTGCGCCCTTCTACTTCCAGCTTCTCACTGAACGCATCAAGAGCTTCGCTGTTTTTCTTACTTAACATCATGGCGAACTCCGCAATCAGTAACGAATTTTTGGATCGATAACGGCATAGAGCACGTCAACAATCGCGTTGAAGATAATGGTCAGCAAACCGACCAGAATGGTCAGGCTCATCACCAGTGAGTAGTCACGGTTCAGCGCACCGTTCACAAACAGCTGACCGATGCCCGGCAGACCATAGATCGACTCAATGACCATCGAACCGGTAATGATGCCGACAAACGCCGGTCCCATGTAGGAGATCACCGGCAGCAGCGCCGGTTTCAGCGCATGACGCAGCACAATGCGGCGCAGCGGCAGGCCTTTGGCGCGCGCGGTACGGATAAAGTTGGAGTGCATCACTTCAATCATCGACCCGCGGGTAATACGCGCGATACTGGCGATATACGCCAGCGACAGCGCCACCATCGGCAGCAGCATGTAGTTCCACTGCCCACCATTCCAGCCGCCGCCCGGCAGCCATTTCAGGGTGATGGCGAACAGCAGGACCAGCAGCGGCGCGACCACGAAACTGGGTATGACCACGCCGGTCATTGCCACCCCCATCACCGCGAAGTCCCACAACGTATTTTGTTTGAGCGCGGCGATGACGCCAGCGGTCACGCCCAGTACTATCGCCAGCAGGAACGCGGCCAGGCCGAGTTTGGCAGAAACCGGGAACGCATGTGCGACCAGATAGTTGACCGAATAGTCTTTGTATTTAAACGATGGGCCGAAATCGCCGTGCGCCAGCTGCACAAGGTAATCGACATACTGCTTACCAATGGGATCGTTGAGGTGGTATTTCGCCTCAATGTTGGCCATGACTTCGGGTGCCAGCGTACGCTCGCCGGTAAAGGGACTACCGGGGGCCAGACGCATCATAAAGAAGGAAATGGTAATCAGGACGAACAGCGTCGGTAGCGCTTCAAGCAAGCGACGCAGGATGAATTTTAACATTGCCGTACCTACCAGGCTGTTGCTTCACAACATATAAAAAATTAAAAAAGGCGGCGCCAGACGCGCCGCCACTGCTGATAGCCTGAATGCTATTAGTGTTTAATGATGTAGAAGTCTTTAGACAGCGTTTTATCCAGTGGATCTTTACCGGTATAACCACCGACATAAGGTTTCACCAGACGCGTATTTACGTAGTAGTAAACCGGCACGATGGTGCTGTCTTTATCCAGGATCTGTTCAGCCTTCTGATAGTCCGCTGCGCGGGCTTTGGCATCCGGCGCTTTGATCGCATCACGCACTACTTTGTCAAACTCATCGCTCTTGTAGTGCGATGTGTTACTGCTGCTGTTGGACACCATGGTGTTCAGGAAGGAGGTCGGTTCGTTGTAGTCCGCACACCATGCCGCACGCGACACATCGAAGTTACCCTGATGACGGGTATCCAGGAAAGTTTTCCACTCCTGGTTTTCCAGCTTGATGTTTACGCCGATGTTTTTCTTCCAGATCGACGAGGCGGCAATCGCCAGCTTCTTGTGCAGATCGGAGGTGTTATACAGCAGGTTAAAGGTCAGCGGTTTGTCGGCGGTGTAGCCCGCTTCAGCCAGCAGCTTCTTCGCTTCGGCATTACGTTTGTCCTGTGACCATGTGAACCAGTCTGGCGGCAGAATATCCATGCCGTCAGTGGATGGCGGCGTGTAGCTGTAGGCTGGCTTCTGGCCCTGTGCCAGCACTTTGTTGACCATGATGTCACGATCCAGACCCAGCTTCAGGGCCGCGCGGACGCGAGGATCGGTGAATGGCGCTTTCTGGTTGTTAATTTCGTAGTAGTAGGTGCAGAGGTAAGGATCGACGTGCAGCTCTTTACCGTTGTCACGCTGCAGTTTTTTAAACAGCTCAATTGGCAGATTGTTGTAGGTCATGTCGCTGCCGTTCTCGGAGAAGTAACGGTTAACGTCACTGACTTCAGAACTGATTGGCAGGTAGGTGACCTTGTTCAGCACGGTATGTTCGTTATCCCAGTAGTTCGGGTTACGGACCAGGGTGATGCGCTCGTTTATCACGTGCGCGTCCAGTTTAAAGGCACCGTTGCCGACCCAGTTCTGTGGCTGGGTCCACTGCTCGCCAAACTTCTCAATTGCCGGTTTATAAACCGGTGACATGACGGAGTTAATCAGCAGCTTATCAAAATAGGGAACTGGCTCGCTCAGGGTAACTTCCAGCGTGTGGTCATCAATGGCTTTTACGCCCAGATCGGTAATCGGTTTTTTCCCGGCGATGATGTCATCGACGTTCAGGATATGACCATACTGCGGATAGCTGGCGTACGGTGAAGCCGTTTTAGGATCGACCAGACGCTCCCAGCTGTAGACGAAGTCCTGCGCGGTAACCGGCTCGCCATTGGACCATTTGGCATTTTTACGTAAGTGGAACGTCCACACTTTGAAATCTTTGTTTTCGTAACTTTCCGCTACGCCCGGGATCGGTTTACCGTTGCTGTCATTGACCAGCAGACCTTCGTAAAGGTCGCGCGCCACGTTGTCTTCCGGCACGCCTTCAATTTTGTGCGGATCGAGCGACTGGACTTCATCGCCATTGCCGCGAACCAGCTCCTGTTTTGCAGCCAGTTCGACGCCCGCAGGCACGGTTGCTGCGAAAGCCGCATTCCCTGCCAGGGCACTCACTGCGGCGAAAACGCCCGCTGCAATCAGGCTTTTTTTCGTGATGTTGTTCATTATTACACTCCAGTTTTATTATCGTCACCGTGGCGATGCTCTGCCCCGGCGTCCCCCGTCTCCGGGCTCCCTGGCCTGTTACCAGGGAGATTGACCCCAAAATGGTCTGTACGCTGATGCGTGTCCCGACTGTCTCGCCGAAGCGGCGATCAGATCAGTGTTGTTTGATGAAATAGTACTTCAGGTCTGTCATGTCCTGCGGGTCTTTGCCCGTAAAGCCGCCAACCCAGGGCTTTACCAGGCGCACACTTACGCGGTAGTAAACTGGCACAATTGGTGAGTCTTTGTCGAGTTGTGTTTCAGCCTGCTGATACAGGTCGGCGCGCTGCGCCTCGCTGCCCGCCGTCAGCGTTTCCGCCATTAAGCGATCAAAGGTCGCGCTGCTGTAAAATGCGGTGTTGATCGAGGCGTTACTGATCAGCATGTTCAGGAAGGTGGAGGGCTCGTTGTAATCGGCACACCAGGTGGCGCGCACCACGTCATACTGGGCCTGATGACGGGTCTCCAGCATGGTTTTCCACTCCTGATTCTGCAGCGTCACCTTCGCGCCCAGGTTTTTCTGCCACATCGACGCGGCTGCAATCGCCTGCCGCTTATTTTGATCAGAGGTGTTATAGAGCAGCGTAAAGGTCAGCGGATGGCTGGCATCAAAGCCCGCCTCTGCCAGCAGTTTTTTCGCCGCCTCATTACGCTGCGCCTGTGTCCAGGTGAACCATTCAGGCGGGGATAGCTTAATACCAGCCGTAAAGGGTGGCGTAAGGCTATAGGCAGGAATCTGCCCCTGAGCCATGATCTTATTGGCAATCACCTCGCGATCGAGGGTCATTTTCAGCGCGGCGCGTACTCGTGCATCGGTGAACGGCGCTTTTTTGTTGTTGATTTCGTAATAAAAGGTGCAGAGCAGCGGACTGACTTTTACTTCATCCCCCAGCTCTTTGCGCAGCTTGCCAAACATCTCTGGCGGCACTGCGCTATTGGTAATGTCCGTGCCGCCGCTGCGGTAGCGATTGATATCACTGTTTTCCGAAGCAATCGGCAGGAAGGTCCCCTGCTCAATCACCGTATGCGTATTATCCCAGTAGTGGGGATTACGCTTCACGACGATTTTTTCATTCACCACCCAGTCGCTTAGCGTATAGGCACCGTTACCGATGTAGTGATCGGGACGGGTCCAGGCGTCGCCCCACTGCTTAATGGCAGGCGCATAAACCGGCTTCATCGCCGTGTGCGCTAACATCGCCACCAGGTATGGCACCGGTTCACTCAGCGTAATCTGCAGGCGATGGGCATCCAGCGCTTTCACGCCCAGCTGGTCGGGTGATGCTTTCCCGGCAAGGATGGCATCGATATTGGCAAAATGAGCGGCCTGCGGATAGCTGGAGTAAGGCGACGCTGTTTTCGGGTCTACCAGACGACGCCAGCTATAGACGAAATCAGCGGCGGTCACCGGTTCACCATTGCTCCACTTCGCGTCGTCCCGCAGAGTAAAAATCCAGACTGTAGGTTGTGGATTTTCCCAGCTTTTGGCGACACCCGGCACAACCTGGCCGAAGTTATCGGTGTTGACCAGGCCATCCAGCAGGTTATGAATAACATTGGATTCAGGCACGCCTTCGGTTTTATGCGGATCCAGTGAGGAGACTTCGCTTCCGTTATTGATCACTATTTGCTGTTGCGCTGCCAGAACTGTTCCCGGCGGAACCGTGGCGGCGTAAGCCGGAGAAAAAGCCGTGAACAAAAAGAGTGCGATTGCTGACCGCTGTTGTTGCAAGTTTTTCATCCCAATCATGCGAAACGCCAACCTTTAATTAAGTATCCCGATAGGCTTAAGCAAAAAGCGTTCTCACTTTGGACTTTCGGAGAAAAAATTTACGCTGGGCCAAAAATTATCAGAAGCCGTGAAGGGGCGCCAAAGCAAAATAGCTAAAATGTTAACTAATTCTCTTTTATCATGAGATGTCAGGCAGCGAAAGTGTTAATTTTCGTCCTGAAAATATTATATGAATATGAAAAATAGACTATTTAGCTGCAAACCTGTTTCCAGGGCGGTATGGAGCCACAAAAAGCGTCTGTTTTGGTATTTGTATTGATTAAAACGGTAAGGACATGATGAAATTCAGGCTGAGCACTGAAGCATGGTGATTTATTGGGTCAAGTGGACATCAGATAGCAGTTTGTCGTGTGAAAATAGTGACATTATTTTGCAAAAAAAAGTCTGTGAGCAAACACACAGTAACGGAATTTATAATCGTCTGCTTTTATTAAGCAGGATGAATAACTGCATTGTTATGGTGCAATAAAACGCTTTACTGCACCACTTCAGGTCACCCATTCGCTTCGCTGCATGAAATAAGTGAGTTTCTAGTTCAGTAAACCGGGGAAAATCGACTTCATACCAGTTACGACAAATTCAATTCCCAGCGCCATCAGTAACAGACCCATAATGCGGGTAATGACGTTGATGCCGGTCTGCCCAAGAATGCGCACCATTAATGGCGCAGCCCGGAACAACAGCCAGCAGCAGAACGCAAAGATGGCAATCGCCAGCGTGAATCCCAGCAGATTTATCCAGCTGTGGTAGCGGGTACTCCAGACGATGGTCGAGCTGATGGCCCCTGGTCCTGCCATCAGTGGTAATGCCAGCGGCACAACACCCACGCTTTCACGAATCGCGGTTTCTGACTTCTCCTGTTTATTCTGCTTATCCTCGCCCAGCTTGCCGCTGATCATCGACATCGCAATGGTGACAACCAGAATGCCGCCCGCAATACGGAACGAGTCAATCGAAATGCCAAACACACGCAAAATCGCATCGCCGAGGAAAAGTGACGTCCAGAGAATAATGGCAACGGCCAGATTGGCCGTAAGGTTGGTTTTGTTACGCTCCGCCACCCCCTGATAACGCGTCATGCTGATGAAAACCGGAATAATGCCTACCGGATTGACAAGCGCAAAGAGCCCGACAAAAAATTTTATATAGCCTGATAGATCTAACAGCGCTGGATTCACAACATTACTCCGTACCACAGGGGGAAAACGCGCCTAATGTATGTGAAAACGTGCAGAGACGCCAGATGTGCGCCTGGCTATTTATCCTGATGAACAGCAAAGCATTTAGCGCTTTCCGCCAGAGATTAAAAAGTGGCTGGATTTAGCCACTACCATAAGTGCTAAGCGCAGGAGCAGACCGGCTTAACAGAAATGCAGTAAAAAGGGGTGCTGAAAGGTGTCAGCTTGCGCTTAAATTGATCTGCATCAAAATTGACCTACCCCAAACCAGGTAATCTTTTCTTAACGGAAGTATAAGCGTCAGCGTAAGAAAGCTCGTTAACGCCAGCAGAAGACTCGTTCAGTAAACAGTTGAAAATCCAGGCGTTCCCTGCCAGCCAGTCACGTTATTTCAGCGTGACTATACTCAGGACGCAGGATTGTTTACTAAAAAAGTTTAACTTCCTTCAGGAGAACACCATGGCCGTAACCAATGTCGCTGAACTCAATGCACTGGTCGAACGTGTAAAAAAAGCCCAGCGTGAATATGCCAACTTTTCTCAACAACAGGTCGACGCCATCTTCCGTGCCGCCGCCCTTGCCGCCGCAGACGCCCGAATCCCGCTAGCCAAGATGGCCGTTGCCGAATCCGGTATGGGCATCGTCGAAGACAAAGTCATTAAAAACCACTTTGCTTCTGAGTATATCTACAACGCCTATAAAGATGAAAAGACCTGTGGCGTGTTAGCCACTGATGATACGTTCGGTACCATTACCATCGCCGAGCCGATTGGCCTGATTTGCGGTATCGTCCCGACCACCAACCCAACCTCAACCGCCATCTTCAAAGCGTTAATCAGTCTTAAAACCCGTAACGGCATTATCTTTTCGCCCCACCCACGCGCCAAAGACGCAACAAACAAAGCTGCCGATATCGTCTTACAGGCCGCCATTGCTGCCGGTGCGCCTAAAGACATTATCGGCTGGATCGATGCCCCGTCTGTTGAGCTGTCAAATCAGCTGATGCATCACCCTGACATCAACCTGATTCTCGCCACCGGCGGTCCGGGCATGGTGAAAGCGGCATACAGCTCCGGTAAACCGGCGATTGGTGTCGGTGCCGGTAATACGCCGGTTGTGATCGATGAAACCGCCGATGTGAAACGTGCCGTTGCGTCGATTCTGATGTCGAAAACCTTTGATAACGGGGTGATCTGCGCCTCTGAACAATCTGTCATTGTGGTTGATTCAGTTTATGACGCCGTGCGTGAACGTTTCGCCAGCCATGGCGGCTACATGCTGCAGGGTGCTGAACTGAGCGCTGTACAGAATATCATCCTGAAAAACGGCGGCCTGAATGCGGCCATCGTGGGTCAACCTGCCTTCAAAATTGCAGAGATGGCGGGTCTCAGCGTGCCACCGAGCACTAAGATTCTGATTGGTGAAGTAAAACTGGTGGATGAGTCTGAGCCATTTGCCCATGAAAAACTCTCACCAACACTTGCGATGTATCGTGCGAAAGATTTCCAGGATGCCGTAGATAAAGCGGAGAAACTGGTCGCCATGGGCGGTATCGGTCACACCTCCTGCCTTTACACCGACCAGGATAACCAGACTGAGCGCGTGCACTACTTCGGCGACAAAATGAAAACCGCGCGTATTCTGATCAATACCCCAGCTTCACAGGGCGGTATCGGTGACCTCTACAACTTTAAACTGGCACCGTCTCTGACGCTGGGTTGTGGTTCCTGGGGCGGTAACTCTATTTCAGAGAACGTCGGTCCAAAACACCTGATCAATACCAAAACTGTCGCCAAGCGAGCTGAGAATATGTTGTGGCATAAACTTCCTAAATCCATCTACTTCCGTCGGGGTTCACTGCCAATTGCGCTGGAAGAGGTGGCAACGGACGGCGCGAAACGTGCCTTTATCGTCACTGACCGCTTCCTGTTCAATAACGGTTATGCGGATCAGGTGACCCGCGTGCTGAAATCACACGGCATCGAGACAGAAGTGTTCTTTGAAGTTGAAGCTGACCCAACGCTGAGTATCGTACGTAAAGGTGCAGAGCAGATGAACAGCTTTAAACCTGACGTCATCATTGCGCTGGGCGGCGGTTCCCCAATGGATGCCGCGAAAATCATGTGGGTGATGTACGAACATCCGGAAACCCACTTCGAAGAGCTGGCTTTGCGTTTCATGGACATCCGTAAACGTATCTACAAGTTCCCGAAAATGGGCGTCAAAGCACGCATGGTTGCCATCACCACTACATCCGGTACCGGTTCAGAGGTCACACCATTCGCTGTGGTGACCGATGATGCGACCGGTCAGAAATATCCTCTGGCTGACTATGCATTGACGCCGGATATGGCGATTGTCGATGCCAACCTGGTGATGGATATGCCGCGTTCACTCTGCGCCTTCGGTGGTCTGGATGCGGTAACCCACGCGCTGGAAGCCTATGTTTCCGTGCTGGCGAATGAATACTCTGATGGTCAGGCGCTGCAGGCACTGAAACTACTGAAAGAGAATCTGCCGGCCAGCTATGCCGAAGGTGCTAAAAACCCGGTGGCGCGTGAACGCGTTCATAATGCCGCGACTATCGCCGGTATTGCGTTTGCCAACGCCTTCCTCGGGGTCTGTCACTCAATGGCACACAAACTGGGTTCAGAGTTCCATATCCCACACGGTCTGGCGAATGCCCTGTTAATCTCGAACGTTATCCGCTACAACGCGAATGACAATCCGACCAAACAGACTGCGTTCAGCCAGTATGATCGTCCACAGGCGCGCCGTCGTTACGCTGAGATTGCTGACCACTTAGGTCTGAGCGCACCAGGCGACCGCACCGCGCAGAAAATTGAGAAGCTGCTGGCATGGCTGGACGAGATTAAAACTGAACTCGGTATTCCGACCTCAATCCGCGAAGCCGGTGTGCAGGAAGCAGACTTCCTGGCGAAAGTCGACAAACTGGCCGATGATGCGTTCGATGACCAGTGTACCGGCGCGAACCCACGCTATCCGCTGATTGCTGAGCTGAAACAGATTATGCTCGATACCTACTACGGACGTGAATTTGTCGAACCGTTCTCAAGTGTCGCCGAAGCCGTAGCTGAGCAGCCGGTAAAAGGCGTGAAAGTTGAGAAGAAAGTGAAAAAAGTCTGACAGCCCGCCTTCTGACTGTCTGATAAAAAAAACCCGCCGCGGCGGGTTTTTTATTGCCTGAACCGCGCGATTAATTCAGCGGAGTCTGTGCGCCGTGAATCGCCTGTAACGATCCCTGCTCTATCGCCTGTTTATAATGCTTACGGCAGACGGAGATATAACGTTCGTTACCGCCAATGACCACCTGCTCGCCTTCACTGAAAGGTTTACCTTCGCTATCCAGTCGCAGCACCATGCTCGCCTTGCGGCCACAGTGACAAATGGTTTTAAGTTCAACCAGCTTATCTGCCCATGCCAGCAGATACTGACTGCCCACAAACAGCTCACCGCGAAAATCGGTTCTCAGGCCATAGCAGAGCACCGGAATATCCAGATCGTCTACGACATCAGAGAGCGCTTTAACCTGCTCCCGGGTCAGGAACTGACTCTCATCAACCAGCACGCAGTGGATTGGCTGCAAAGCATGTTCGGCGGCAATGTCGCTGTAGAGTGCGGTTTCAGCATTGTAGAGCATGGCTGGCGACGAGAGTCCGATACGGGAACTCACCTGCCCGGCACCGAACCGGTTATCGATCTCAGCGGTATAGACCAGCGAACGCATGCCGCGCTCCTGATAGTTATAGGAGGATTGCAGCAGTGCCGTCGATTTCCCCGCATTCATAGCAGAGTAATAAAAATAGAGTTGAGCCATAGGAGCGTATCTTCATCAGGACTTAACGGAATGGCGCGCATATTATCACAAAGTGCAGGTAATACGTTGCGCTGTAGCGGTAATTAAAGCGTAACGGCTGAGTGGTTATTCCTCTTCGTGCTTCACAGGGGGCCGGTTATGTACACTTCACGCTGGATAAGTTTTGCTTATTTTACCCGCAACAAAAGGAATGACATTTTTGTTACTACGCTAAATACATTAAATTTATTGCATATCAGACCCGCGGAAACTATTTTTTATTTGCCATTACCGTGGAATTTTGACAGTGATTATTTTAATTACTCTGGCAATTATCGTTCTGAATATTTTTTTAAGATTGAAGTTATTTAATGTCACCACTACTATTAGCGGGCAACACAACTTTTCCCTTATTCAGAGACCAGGACAATGAGCGAAGCACTAAAAGTTCTTAATAATATCCGTACGCTGCGCGCCCAGGCCAGAGAGTATTCCGTCGAAACACTGGAAGAGATGCTGGAAAAACTGGACGTGGTGGTAAAAGAACGCCGCGAAGAAGAGTCACATTTTCAGGCAGAAAATGAAGAACGCACGCGTAAGCTTAATCAGTATCGTGAAATGCTGCTGGCGGATGGAATCGACCCGAATGAACTGATTAACACGCTGACCGCCACTCCCCGAGCTGCGGCAAAAGGTAAACGCTCAGTGCGTCCGGCCAAATATGGTTATACCGATGAAAAAGGCGAGTCCAGAACCTGGACTGGTCAGGGACGGACTCCGGCCGTGATTAAAAAGGCGCTGGAAGAACAGGGTAAATCACTGGACGATTTTTTACTGTAATGCATACGGCTTCGCCGCTTAAGCGTTAGCCTGATAACCAATAAAAAAGGAAGCCGAAGCTTCCTTTTTCTGTTAATCAGACGCGGTAGAAATCGCGATACCACTCAACGAAGTTTTTAACGCCCTCTTCAACCCCGGTCTGCGGTTTAAAACCAATAGCCTTATACAGCGCTTCGGTATCCGCACTGGTTTCCAGTACGTCACCGGGCTGCATCGGCATCAGATTTTTCTTCGCCGTAATCCCCAGGGCTTTCTCAATCGCTTCGATATAGTTCATCAACGTAACCGGCTGACTGTTACCAATATTGTAAACCCGATAAGGCGCAGAGCTGGTTGCGGGTGAACCGGTTTCAACGGTCCAGTTATCATCCTGTTGCGGAATAACATCCTGCAGGCGGACAATCGCTTCAGCAATATCGTCAATATAGGTAAAGTCGCGTTTCATCTGGCCCTGGTTATAAACATCTATCGCTTCACCCGCAATCATTGCCCGGGTGAACTTAAAGAGTGCCATATCAGGACGGCCCCATGGACCGTAAACGGTAAAGAAGCGCAATCCGGTCGTCGGCAACTGATAAAGATGTGAGTAAGTGTGCGACATTAACTCATTAGCTTTTTTGGTCGCCGCATATAAAGAAACCGGGTGATCAACGCTGTCTTCGGTTGAGAACGGCATTTTGCGATTCAGGCCATAAACTGAACTGGATGAGGCGTAGAGCAGATGTTCAATTTTATGGTGACGGCAGCCTTCAAGAATATTGAGGTGGCCGATCAGATTTGAGTCTGCGTAGGCATGGGGGTTTTCAATGGAGTACCTGACGCCAGCCTGAGCGCCAAGGTGAATAACGCGCTGGAATGTGTGCTGGTCGAACAGTGACGCAATTGCGTCACGGTCCGCCAGATCCATCTCAATAAATGTAAAACCAGAATCAGTTTTAATTAAATCGAGACGGGCATGCTTGAGATTTACGTCGTAATAATCATTCAGGTTGTCGATACCGACAACCTGGTGACCGGCGGCCAGCAGACGCTGA
>Ga0209371_1001993_pt1 | contig 12303 bp, 12 predicted proteins | sample AgamicAtAmrz_FD_187165 | JGI IMG/M metagenome (GOLD analysis project Ga0209371, IMG submission 187165) | Agave microbial communities from Guanajuato, Mexico - At.Am.rz (SPAdes) (version 2) | ecosystem: Host-associated > Plants > Roots > Rhizosphere | place: Guanajato, Mexico | collected 2012-06-07
TGCCAGCCTGGCGCTGGATGGTGTGGATGCACAACATCTGCAAATTGAAGCGATGAAACTGGCTTTCGCTGATGTCTATCGCTATGTGGCCGACCCGGCCTCGATGGAGATCACGCCACAGCAAATGCTGGACAGCAACTATCTGAAACAACGCGCCGCACAAATTGACCCGGCGCGCGCCAGCCTGCCGGTGGCGGGAATTCCGCGCAGTGGTGATACTGTCTACCTGACCACTGCCGATGAAAATGGCATGATGGTGTCATTTATTCAGTCGAATTATATGGGCTTTGGCTCGGGCGTGGTGGTGCCGGAATATGGCATCAGCCTGCAAAACCGGGGAGCCGGGTTCTCCAGCGATCCGAAATCCGCCAATGTGGTAGAACCGGGCAAACGTCCCTTCCACACGATTATCCCGGGCTTCCTTACCAAAAACGGCCAGCCACAAATGAGTTTTGGTGTGATGGGCGGCGATATGCAGCCGCAGGGACATGTTCAAACCCTCGTAAGAATGCTGGATTTTCATCAGCAGCCGCAGTCCGCCTGCGATGCCCCACGCTGGAAGGTTAACCGTGATTTTACACTCGATCTGGAAACTCGTTTTGACCCGACTGTCGCACAACAATTACAGGCACGCGGACATCAGTTAAAAACCGTGGATGATCCTTACATGGATTTCGGTGCCGGACAGTTTATTTGGCGTTTGTCAGACGACCCAGACCATGGCTATGTCGCCGCCAGCGACAGCAGACGGGATGGGCAGGCGCTGGGTTTTTGATATCAAGAGCCGGCTCTTACCATTTGGAAGAAATTAATTTCTTGCACTATCACTGGCCTGCCAACAAAACACGGATTTTTTCAGATAATTATGCCCGATCATATAAGCCGTGATGAGGTACTGACCCGGGGGCGGGATACCGTATTCGCCCGGAATACGGCGTGTGCATAAACGGTGAAACAATAGAGAGCAACCGCCCTCCCTGCCGGGTCATTTTGTCGTTCTGCCGAGGGCTGGATAGCCAGACTACCTGCAGCGAGGGAGACGCCCCTGCCCTGTTTCGCCGTGGGGGCTCAATTCCAGTAGATAGCGGGGTTGAACGTAAAACCCAGGAGAACCTTTTTGCAGTCTCACGCTGACTGGCCGATAAAAGTAGCGCGCCACTGCTTCGTGTTGAGAAACCCCTTTTTGACATTGAGGTAAATATTGACGGCAAAAAAGGATTTGTACTGCCTTGCCTGACGTCATCGGAGCAGCGCAAGGATCTGGTTCTGAAGCGCATACGGTTGTTATCGAAACGATGGGTTATACAGGTGATGTGTAGTGGATGGAAGTCAGCACAATAACCTGGGATGGGACAGACAGGGATACTGCAACAGATCCGCCTCGCTGGCCGCATGATCCTTGTGCAACTTTCTTGAGGCATATCTATGGAATATTTCTGCATAGTGATGACCACAAATAAGTACTATCCGTACTCTCACCATATATAAGCTATAGCAAGCAGTCACTCACTACAGCTTATCGTATAAGCTGTAGTGAGAACATAAGCTATAGTCAGCAAAATGCTTACTACAGTTTATGTTTGTGATGACTTCAATTTGCCTCCTTCTTTCTCACCCCCTAAAACATTGGATTATCAAGTATGCGAGCACTTACACACTAATTTACATAAGCTATAGCAAGTAACTCCATTTCCGCTAACTTGATACATAAGCTATAGAAAGGAACCAGGCATTAAAAGACCAGAACATAAGCTATAGAGAGCAGATTGCTTCCCAGAAAAACGGCAATCTGTTCCTACGGAACCTTACGGTACTTACCAGGGACTATATATAAGCTATAGAGAGTCCAATGCGTATTGAACTCTCTATCAACTATGTGAAGTGGGAACTGTTGCTTGCTATAGCTTATGTCGCTACTTGTTGCGGAAGAGCTTTTCCAGATCGTCCATAGTAATGCCTAATTTTTCAAGCAACTGGAGTTTTTCGGCAAGTTCTGTTGAGGGAGCTGATGGTGCGGACTCAGGTAATTTGGGGTTCTCTGAACTGGCGTCTTTTGGCGCTTTCAGCTTTGGCCTGCGGTAATGCACATTGAAAAGCACGCTTCGACCGCGTTGCATCTCTGTATAGTCCAGATAACCAATCTCTTTAAGTTGCTCCATAGCACGTCTCACAGTTTGATTCTGCGAGAATACGGGTGATTTCAGGCTCAGCCTTGCCCGCAAGCGCGCAAGTGATATTGGGGCGGGATCTTTTGGCAGACTCTCAATAAACGTATATAAAGCCTGTGCTGACTCGCGGCGCTTCAGTGCATTGATCGCCTTAAGCTGGAGCAGGACTTTCTTATCAAATTCATAGAGCTCAAAAAGCCGAGGATCAGCCTGCAAGACCACGATGTCCCGCTCTGTATCGTAAAAAGCGGACTGAACGAGGTGGGTTATATACTCTTTGGTGTGCTTCTCATTCGTACGTGAGAATGATATTACTGTACCAGCGATGCGCTTAAGAGAGGGGCTAATACGCTCTCTAAGCTTACGAGATGACTGACTGGACGGGATCCCACAAAGTTTGGCGAATTCGACGAATGACAGCTGGACCTTATCCCCTATCACCTTATGCTTCGCGAACGAGTGGATAATGCCAACCCAGGTCTTAAAATCATTGTCCATATCAAGACGTGGGCCAGTGATTTCGACCTTGTCGAAACCTTCAGCTTTAGCCAATGACAATCGCGTGAGTTCTTCCGTGGCATCAGTCTTTGATAAAGTATTTTTTTTACTATTTTTCAGAGACTTGAGAGTTGGAACAAAAACCCCCAGCCGCATCAATGCAACTGGTTGAACCGTATTATTTGCATTTGGAGTAAGTGTAATTAGCTCGCCAGTTGCTTTATCCACTTCTTCAAACAGCTTTTTCAGGTCTTTGCTTTCGTTTTCCAAAACGATCTCCGGAACTGTGGAACGATGAGCAATTTACATCGTCCTGACGTTTAAAAGAAGTCGTAACTCTATGAAATAGAGCGCGGTTTTTACCCACAAGTTATACAGAAACCAGGATCCTGTTTCTGACTACAGCTTATATTGTTTGCTGGCTATAGCATAGGAATTTCTCTTTGTAGTTTATAAGGCACTGGTCACAGTTTATATTTTTCTTTCTATAGCTTATGGCACCCCCCTTCAGGGCCAGAGCTGGCGCGGCTTAGCGCGATCGGGGATCTATTTGGATCTTATAGAGGATCTACTTTGGATCATTATTGTTTGGATCTATCAACTGTATAAGTGGATAACTCTCTATAAATATGGCGGTTATCAGATTAAAACAGACCCTGTGGTCAATATCGTAGAAAAGATCTCCTTGCGACTCGCTCTCAGCGAACGGTGCATAACTTTGCAAAACCTCTCTTCACGTCATTCAGGCATACAAACAAACTTTCGACCCAAACCCGCACACTAACCACACAAGCTGCAGATTACACAGAAAATCACATAACATGTTTACTTCAAAGATTTTATGTAGGATTATTGAATTAATTCACTAATCCTGCTCAAAAGGAACTTTCAATGGACACTTCATCACAATTGCTGAAGGTAGCTCAGCGTTCCGAAAAAATGCTGATAGGTCTGACTGATCAGATACGGTCACAAAAGGAAGAATTAAAGGAAAACGTTTTCTACCAGGTCTATGCCAAAGCTGCGCTTGCCAAACTACCAAAATTAACTCGTGCAAACGTTGATTACGCAGTCAATGAAATGGAAGAAAAAGGCTATGTTTTTGAAAAACGCCCGGCCGGAACATCTTCCAAGTATGCAATGTCAATCCAGAATATTATCGATATTTACCATCACAGAGGCGTACCGAAGTATCGCGAACGACATGGCGAGGCATTTACCGTATTCGTGGGAAATTTGAAAGGCGGTGTTTCCAAAACAGTATCAACGGTTTCCCTGGCGCATGCTTTACGAACACATCCGCATTTGCTCTTCGAAGATCTGCGGATCCTTGTCATTGATTTGGATCCACAATCTTCAGCAACAATGTTTTTGAATCATACGCAAGCTGTTGGAATCGTTGAGACTACAGCTGCTCAAGCTATGCTGCAAAATGTTACAAGAGAGGAACTGCTTAATGAATTTATCGTTCCCTCGATAGTACCTGGTGTGGATGTTCTGCCAGCTTCAATTGACGATGCATTTATTGCATCAACCTGGTCAGAACTTTGTGCTCAGCACTTATCCGGACAAAATGAGCATGCCGTTCTTAAAGAAAATTTAATATCAAAACTAAAGAACGACTACGATTTCATTTTCATTGATAGCGGCCCTCATCTGGATGCGTTCCTCAAGAATGCAATCGCCGCTGCAGATCTACTCTTAACGCCAGTGCCTCCAGCTCAGGTTGATTTCCATTCAACCTTAAAATATCTGACGCGTTTGCCTGAACTGGTCAGCATCATAGTTGAATCTGGCTGCAACTGTAACTTATTGGGAAACATAGGGTTTATGTCAAAGCTTTCCAATAAGCCAGATCACAAACTTTGCCATAGCCTGGCAAAAGAAATTTTTGGTGGGGATATGCTCGATGTTGCCCTCCCCCGCCTTGACGGCTTTGAGCGGTGTGGTGAATCCTTTGATACTGTTATTTCAGCCAACCCATCTACGTATATAGGAAGTAGCGAAGCATTAAAAAATGCACGTGTGGCTGCGGAAGATTTCGCTAAAGCCGTATTTGATCGTATTGAGTTTATCCGAGCAAACTGAGGGATATATGAGCACAAAAAGAGCAACAATTGGTCGGACCTTTAACCCCTCTGCACTGTCCGATACGTCATCCGATAGCTCACTTGAGCAAATATTCACGCTTTCCTCCGGAAGGAGGGCTATCTTCACTTTACAAACAGTTCCGGCAAATGAAGTCGAAAGTAAGACATTTGTCGTACAGGAAACGAATGGCCGCGATCAATCTGGCCTTACCCCAGAGTCGCTTAAAGACATTACATCCACTATCCGGTTGCAGCAGTTCTTTCCATGTATTGGCATTCAGCGCGAACAAGGGATCGAAGTCATTGATGGTTCGAGACGAAGAGCCGCAGCTGTCATATGCCACAGTGCATTAAATATTATGGTTACCAAGTCAGCTATTTCTGCTGACGAAGCCAGGAAATTAGCAAAAGACATCCAGACAGCAAAAGAACACAATATTCGTGAAGTTGGGCTTCGTCTGATGGCTCTGAAAAATACGGGAATGAGCCAGAAAGAAATCGCTCAAAATGAAGGGTTATCAGAAGCTAAAGTTACGCGTGCAATCCAGGCAGCGTCAGTATCATCTTTGTTGATCTCTGTGTTCCCGGTACAGTCTGAACTTGGATTTGCTGATTATAAAGCGCTGGGTAATCTTGAAGCACTTCTCAACAGCAAAGAGCTTTCTGTTGAGTCCCTGCTCGACGCGACGGCACCTGAAATCAATATGGTTCTGGCAGACGCCTTGCTTGCCGAAGATGAAATCAAAAACAGGATTATTAAAATCCTGGCGCGCGAAACAGCTTCCATGGCTTCAGTTACAAGTAAAGACAAGGCTGTTGTAACGAATTTATGGTCTTTCCCTGATAAGGATCGATTTGCCAGAAAACGCAGTAAAGGTCGTATGTTCATTTACGAATTTAACCGTTTACCCAAGGAATTGCAGGACGAACTTGATGAAGCTATGGCAAAAGTTCTCCAAAAGCATCTCTCTTCCTGATGGGGATTTGAAATTCTTCGCCACTATGATTTCACGCATAAGTAACTGTTTTATATTGAGTTTCATTAAAAATTTCACAGTGAAATCGCCATTATTTCAGCATATCCGTCCTTAAATTGCCATGCCCGGTTCCTCCGGGCTTGCCAAACCCGTTACTCCCGGACAGAGAAAAATTGTCAAGCTGCGTCGGGTTATCATTTCCAGCCTGTGTATGTTGTGATATCCGTACTCATATCAGATCGGTGCAGCGAATACTCTTTTCTGCCGATCTGAAGCAGGTGGCCTGTGAGCGACAATCGGATTTACTGACCGCTGGTTTGCAGGAGTATTCCGAACATAATTAAACCCTGACCAAAATCAGAATACGCCAGCTCAAAAGAAGCAGATTACCTTGCTGGTTTAAGTCAAAGGCGATTAGGATGGAATTGCCAGAATAACCATACCAACCATACAGGAAGCGATGGTAGATGTTTAATGATAATTTGAGGTGCAGAACGGAATCTGAGCTGATTCAATCGTTATATGAAATTGTTGGCGAGCTTGAACAGCGAAATCCAGGTCGCCGGTTCACTCCGGATGGCCACCTGATTGGTAGTATTGGTGAAACCATTGCTGCCAGACAATATGGCCTGACTCTTTATCTAGCCAGTGCTGAAACTCATGATGCCCGGTCTCCCTGTGGAAAAGAAGTCCAAATCAAAGTGACGCAAATTGGTCGGATCGCGCTTAGCTCTGAGCCTGAACACCTCCTGGTTCTTCATCTGTCTCCGGATGGTCGTGTGAGCGAAATTTTTAATGGGCCTGGTGCACTTGCCTGGAATGTAGCAGGTAAGATGCAGAAGAATGGGCAACGGCCCGTTTCTACGCGAAAACTGAAAAAGCTCGCTGAAAATGTTGCTGTAGCGGACAGAATCCGGCTGTTGAAGCCTGACAAGCTGTCGACAGTAGAAGACAATCCAGAGCAAGTTGACTTACGCCCGGTTTTAAACAAACCGCAGGGCAGTAATATGTACTGCGATCGTTGCCTTTACCGCTTAATGACTGACAGAAATGAGCGAGTAGCAGACCTTGAGTGATATCGTCTTTGTGAGCATAGGGGAATTAGGCCCTGCAAAATTACACAAGGCCTTTTTCAATGTAAAAACGACGGATGCGACCCCTTCACCGGGCTGACACCTTCAGGCAGCGGAGTGATATGTAAGATGATCGTCTCAGTATACCATTTGCCGACAATCTGAATGTTAATTGGCATTCCCCCGCGACTTTCTCCGAATGAAAGAGATATGCCGGGTAATCCCGTTACATTCAGTGGAACCGTGTCACCCTGAAGATAAGTGGCATCGACCTCCTTACCATCAATGACAAATCGCTCAACGCCATGTTTGTAGTTTGTATGCAGGAATGGGGAGAATATGCGTGATTAGCGCATTATGCTGTGAAAAGTACGCTGCAAAACCGTCCCGTAGCCCTTCTGCTACCTGCTTCGCATCAATAAAATCAGGCATAAAAGTGTCCAGTAGTGCAAGCATAGTCCAGGCCATTTTATAAAGCTCATCAGGGCTACGGCCTGCCATTGTGTAAGCACACCTTTTTTAGTTCCACGCACTTTTTGAGATGTTCGGTTTTTCAGCCATCAGCCGGTACTCTTCCGGCGTCAGGTTATTCAGGGATTCATGGGCGCGCTCGCTGTTATATTCAGCCAGCCAGCACTCTGTAATTTCCCGTGCTTCATTCAGCGTGCTGAATAAATAAAAGCACAGTATTTCTGTCCGGGACGTCCGGTTGAACCGTTCGATAAACGCATTCTATGTCGGCTTCCCGGACCTGATAAATTCCAGTGCCACACCATGCTCTTCTGCCCACTGCGCCAGCGTCAGCGAGATGAGTTCAGGGCCGTTGTCCATCCGCAGTTTCAGCGGATAACACCGGTTTGCCACGATCCTGTCCAGCACCCTGACCACCCGCTGTGCCGGGATATTCAGATCGATTTCTGGTGCGAGGGCCTCGCGGTTAAAGTCATCCACCACATTGAAGGTCCGGAAGCGTCTGACGCAGACCAGCGCATCGTGCATAAAATCGATGGACCAGCTCTGGTTCATCGCCTCCGGCGTTGCCAGCGGAGCCGGATTACGTACCTGCCGGCGCTGTTTTCCCTTACGGCGAAAATTCAGTTTCAGCAGACAGTAAATCCGGTGAACTCTTTTATGGTTCCAGACGTGTCCCTGTCTGCGAAGTATCTGAAAAATTTTATTAAATCCATACCGTGGATAGCGTTCAGCCGCCACGGTCAGCGCCATAATCACCGGCTCATCACGTCGCGTATCCGGCTGATAACGAAATACCGTCCTGCTCAGCGACAATGTCCTGCAGGCCTGCCGTAAGCTCATGGCAAACTGCGAGATCAGATAGCTGACCAGCTCACGCTTTATCGCTGGTGTTAAAGCTTTTTCGATGACGTCTTTAAGTGCCCGGCATTCAAGGCTGAGATCAGCAAACATCTGTTTGAGGCGACGGTTTTAATCTTCCAGATCTTTCATCTTTTTGATATCAGAGGCTTCCATACCGCCAAACTTCGCCTTCCAGTTGTAATAAGAGGCCTCAGAGATCCCGGTTTTGCGGCAGACATCCTTGACGGTACGTCCGGCTTCGACGGACTTCAGAACGGCAATGGTCTGGTGTTCGGTGAATCGGGCTTTACGCATGACGATCTCCTCAGGGGACATAGTCAGTATGTCGGAAGATCGCTAAAAGTGAATGGGCCGGTTTGTAGGGATACTTACATACCCTTTCCATCATCTTTGATTAACATTTGAGAGAGCCCTGGTTCAGAAAACACCAAATCAACGTAGACATTGTCCGCATCAGCGTCCAAGGCGTTCCATACCAATTCGGCGACTGCCTGTAATGCAGATGATTTAGAAACCTTATCTAGATAATCAATTTGAATCTCAACATTGAAAGATTTCTCAGCCATGCGACAATTTTTTATATATAAAAATCAACAAGTTATAAATGTTAAAGCAAATAATTACAATCACTTTAATGCACGAAAAGAAAGCAGGCCAGTTTTTTAAAGTGATCTGCTCTCCGTTGATTCACGTAGAATGCTGTTAGCAATGTCCGCAGACGCTCTTAACAGACCTTACGGCCTTTCTTTCAGTCCGCTTCGTGCCAGGGACAGAAATTGCTTACATTGCGATATGTTAATTTATGGGGAACAGGTCAGTACAGGTCGTTAATTATTTTGGCTTCAATAAAGACTGTTTTGCCTATGAGCAGAGCATCCAGGGAAGGGGGATTCGGTATCGCTGGATGAGATAAACACTCTCCTGGCTCTCGGCACGGGGGGATTTTCACCCTCTCAGAGCAAAAGCATGTATGGAGGGTTTTCAACGAATTAAGCGCCAAACATAACGCGTTCACGGTCAAGTTAAAATACAGATCGATTTACAATATCTCTTATCTTCACGACTCGTCCGATAATTCTCAGAAAAAACTTTAATAATATTGAGAGAGTGACACCACTCCCTTCCTGATGCCTGCCTCAGACAGAGAGCATTACTTCCGCCATCAGATGAATCTATTCAGAAAACCTTATTTTTATAGGGGCCCTGAGATGGGGCAACTGAGTCGCAGGGCATCCTCAGGGCGAGTTGAACTTCACCCGATCAGAGGCGCGCTCGCGCTTCTTCCAGAAGATTGAGAGCGAGTATGGACTCGGGAGTGGGCAGGTTTTTCCTCCCCATCTGACGGAAGCCGTCATACATGCTGCCTGCGATAAGTTTAGGATCGCAGGTGAGCAGGGGGGTATTGTCGGGCTTGATCAGCGGAATCTGGGCCTTGGCCTGCTCCAACTGCTGAGCCAGGTCAAGTCCCAGATCGGCACCGTATTTGTTGACGGCCAACTCGACGGCCGCATCGACGTTCGCGAGGTAGTCCGTCCATCCACGGAGCGTGGCTTCAAGGTAGTTCACCAGCAGATCATGGTGGGTTTCGAGGTAACGTCGGGTACAGTAGTAGGTGCCGGCGTAGCCCGGCATGCCCAACTGTGAGTATGTCCGCGTTACATAGTCAATACCTTTCAGCTTCAGCGAAATCGGCTGGTTGGTCACGAAGCAGACAAACGCATCGCAGGCGCCTTCCAGGAGCGGCGTGGGGTCGAAGCCGACGGGAACTGGCGTGTATTTCACCGGCAGGCCGTTGATTTTGAGCAAGGCGTCGATAAACACGGCGCTGCTGCCTTGCATGCCGATGCGTTTGCCCACCAGATCCTCGGGTTTCAGGATTGGATTGTTCGGCAACGACAGCAAGCCTGACGGATTCTCCTTGAAAGTTGTACCCAGTACCACCAGGTCGCTTCCTTTCGATATTGCATCCACCACGCTCAGTAATTGGTCAAGGCCAATATCCGCCTGGCCACCCGCGACAATTGGTGTGGTAGAGGGGATATTCGGGCCGCCCCCGATCCAGTTAGGTGTAATGCCCGCACGGCTGAAGTATCCCCGACTATCGGCCAGCCAGATCCCACCGAATTCCACGCTCTTGAGCCAGCCAAGTTGCGTGCTGACGGCACCGTGCGCGCCAGCGGCACACACGCTTAGCGGCAGGCCCGCCATCGCAGCCAGGGAACCAAGGCCGAGCCCTGCCAGGAAATGGCGTCGACTGAGATCGAAAGTCATTGTCGTATCCTCACTTTGCTGTCAATCTTAGGCCACCTCCTGGGGAGGTGGTGATTGCTCCTGTAAGGCTATAGCCTGAAGAATGCCCATGTCGGAATATCTCTGCTTACTCACCACAAGTAAAAGGAGACAGACCGACATGGGGCTTTACAGGAGTTCATCACATGTATATTGGCGTTGCAAATACCACATAGTCTGGACGCCTAAGTACCGTTTCAGGATCCTGAAAGATAAGTTGGGCAAGGAACTTTACAGGACAATCTACATTCTCTGCGGAATAAAAGATTGCGAGGTTCTGGAATTAAATGTTCAGCCAGATCATGTACATCTTGTTGTAATAGTCCCCCCGAAAATCTCGATATCAACTCTGATGGGGCATCTGAAAGGCCGCAGTGCAATCAGGCTCTACAATCGTTTCCCACACATAAGAAAGAAGCTATGGGGCAACCATTTTTGGTCCCGTGGTTACTTTGTAGATACGGTGGGAGTGAACGAAGAAATAATCAGACGATATGTGAGGCATCAGGAGAAAATGGAACAGACACATGAACAGCAGATGGAATTGTTAGAGTAGTAAGCGGAAAGTGACAATAGCCCCCCTTACAGGGGGCATTCTCAAAAGCCACCTTCTCAGAAGGTGGTCTTTTACTTTCTGCTTTGCCATGAATGTGCATGAAACTATACCAGTAACACTAACTCTGAAGGCGTCTGCGCGTTCTGCTGCCAGCTCGCGCCAGGCTGAAGACCTGTGGAAAAATTGCAGATACCTGTGCGGCTCTGCCAGACGCCAGTAAATAGCATGAAAAGCACTACCAGTAGCAATAATAACCCTAACTTTTTACAGTTTCTGCATATTAGCGGTGCGTCTGCCCTTACCCCAGCATTGTCGAATTCTTTATTGGCAACAATATGTATATCCGTACTCAGTAAAAATCCTGTCTTAGGAATGGTTTTAATAACTTGAACACCTAAGCCAAAATTAGATAACATTCTACGTAACAGCGAAATATATTGATTTAGCGTATTGTTTGACGAATGCTGGCCATATTTACCCCAAACCGCTTTCAAAATATCATTGCGTGTTAAGATTTTTCCTTGATTCTCAATTAAAAACGTCAACAATCTACTGCTGGCGCGCGTCAGCGTTAAATGGCTTTTTTCGCTTTCAACTTCATTATTCCAGATAGTGCCATCGGCGGGCCTGAAATGGATTTTGTGATTAATGATAAATATCATAGTCGTACCTTGCATAGCGATGCTTATTATGGTTTTAGTTATCCTGCATTAATGAGTTAATTAAGGGTTGTTGTTACCACAAAACATTATAGTGGTCGCGATCTGTTTTTTAATGAATGTCATCATTGATGATTCCGTTCACGAATTTTTTTTGAGGTGTTACCATACTGTCTATCTAATATATATTGTCAATGGTTTTGGTGGTTATTTTCCCGAGCAGAGGGGTTAATCAGATTATTATGAGCGTCAGGGTTTTAACCTGTTAAGGTTTGCAGATTCAGCGCGATGCGCTGATATTCTTTTTTCGTTACCCGGCATATTATTTTATTGCCAATTATCGGTTGATAGATAATCGCTTAACAGGTTGTATTCAGCCCCGGATGTTGTTTGAGTCGATGAGAGCTGACGGCGAAAAAACAGGCAGAACGCCGTGCGCGAAACGTACATCTCAATCAGCGCAGCTGCGTTGAAGCGCAGCCAGCCTCTCCAGGCGTTGTTCCCTCTCCAGTCTAATCGTTGCAATACCCTTTTTTGGGGCACTATTTTCCGCGATTTGTGCGGCTTATGCTGAGGATGTTTTTCTTTTAGTCATCTTTTTAGTATAAGGTTTACACACGGGCGGCATGCGTCCAGCTCATTGATTATGGGGAATAAC
>Ga0209371_1001996_pt1 | contig 12277 bp, 10 predicted proteins | sample AgamicAtAmrz_FD_187165 | JGI IMG/M metagenome (GOLD analysis project Ga0209371, IMG submission 187165) | Agave microbial communities from Guanajuato, Mexico - At.Am.rz (SPAdes) (version 2) | ecosystem: Host-associated > Plants > Roots > Rhizosphere | place: Guanajato, Mexico | collected 2012-06-07
ACGTTTTGCCGTCTCCCATTTGGAAATAACTACGCATGGGAGACCGGCATTAATCACGCTCAAACGGATGACATCACCCTGTTACACTTTTCAGCCAGCCGAGCAGACTTTCCACCGAAAGTTGTGCAGGCCCTCGTGCCGCTGGCTGGCCTTCTCTTAACACAAGCAGCGTAGGCAGACCCCGTACGCCAAGGGTGGCAGCCAGCTCCTGATGCTGGTCGGCATCCAGATAGCGTGTATCCAGCGCCGCAGTCCGCTGGCTAATTTTTTCATGTGCCAGCAGTTGCCAGAGTTTGCGGCAATGCACGCAGCGCTCCGCGCCAACAAATAACAGTATTAGCCGATCGCTCTCCAGATCGTGCGCCGCGCTTACTGGCCTGAACGCGCTTTCCGCGACGCGGAAAAGTTTCGGACTACGGCGCAGGGTATCGTTATCGGTCGCCACACACAGCGCATCCGCGCTTTTACTGTACGGCTGAACGCCCGCCACCCGCACCACGCTCTGCGCCGGGCCAGCCGCCGCTGCACCTGGCTGGCGCAGGGTACGCACATCCACCGCCGCAATCGGTGTTTCCTGCGGTTGCACCAGCTGCGGGATCCAGGCGTAAGGGATACGGTAAGCGCGGTAGACCATATTATTGTTCAGTGTCTTGCCCCAGAATGGGGAAATATATTCCCAGACAATCTCATGGTCGCGGGTCACTTCAAAAATGCGCCCGTTCGATCCTTCGTTAATCAGGGTATTGCCGTTTTCCAGGCGCTGCATATTGCTGATATACGGGCTGTAGAAGCGGTATGAATCGGTCGGCTGCGGCAGTTCCGCCTCATAAGGCGAGTAGCGCCATTCAATATCAAGGGTTAGCGGGTTAATCTCAAGGATCCGGGAGTAATCGCGCCAGGCGTTTTTCACCCCGTCCGCCGACGCCGGGTTCGGCGCACCGTATCCGGCCCAGCCGCCGTTATCGAAAATCAGGATATTGCCCGCGCCCGGCAGCCCCCGCGGGATCATATGCGCATGGTGCTGGCCGATAATCCATCCAATGTGCTTCAGCTCCGGTTTGCTGTAGTCCGGGCCAAGCTGCCAGACTATCTTGCCGCTCTGCTTATCAATGATGGCGATAATGTTGGATTCGCGGGCGTCCCAGATAATGTTGTCGGGATGGAAGCGCCGGTCCCCGGCGTCATACCATTTATTCGGCCCCAGCGCCGACATCGAGTTGATATGCATCCAGTCGCCCATTCCACCGCCGCTGGCACGCATGTTCGGGTTATTGTACAGCGCGGTGCGCGCCGCATCGTCGAAGCCCAGTTCGTGAAAATGATCGCTACAGCGCCACTCCCACACCACGTTACCCTGCCAGTCGACTTCAATAATGGTGTCATCCAGCAACCGTTTGTCGGAGATCGCTTCATTAACCAGATTGGTATGGGCGAGGATCAGCGTATTGCCCCCTTCAACCTGCGGTTCGAGCCCCGGCGCGTAGTAGCCCACCGGGTTACCCGCACGCTGATAGTCGTGATGCGCTCGCGCCATCCAGCGCGTTTCATTGCCGGGGTCGCTGACCTGCTCGTAACGGTCGAATTTCCAGGTCACGTTACCCTCCCAGTCCACCTGGATCAGGTCGAGCATATCCTGCATACCGTAGCGCGGGTCGCGCTCGCCGCTGTGGCCGAGGATCGCCCCGCCGGGGAGGATTTTATTGGGAAACCCGTGCAGCTCCGGCCATTCACGCACCACGTGACCGTTCATATCCACCAGCACTGCGCCGTGTTCCGTGGCCTGAAAAAGGGTATAGCCGCTCCAGGCGCGCTGCGGATCGTAAAGGGTGGCGCCGGTCGGGTAGACAGAAGGATGTCCCATGTGTTGCTCCTTAAATAAAGTAATCAGGCAGAAGTAATCAGATTGCGAATCTGGCGGCAGGCGGCGGCAAACGCAGCATCGTCGCGCTGGCGCGGATGGGGTAGCGTCAGGCTCACCACTTCGCGTATCCGCCCCGGGCGCGGCGAAAGCACCACTATCCGGTCGGCTAGCGCTACCGCCTCTTCCACATCGTGCGTCACCAGCAGCGTCGTGGTCCCCGCGCTTTGGTGGATCTGTAAGAGTTCCTGCTGCAGGGTATGGCGCGTCAGAGCATCCAGCGCGCCGAAAGGCTCATCCAGCATCAAAATCTGCGGGCGAGCCACCAGACCGCGGGCAATGGCAACCCGCTGGGCCATTCCGCCGGAAAGCTGCGCGGGCAGCGCGCTGGCGAACTCGCTTAACTGCACGCGCGCCAGCATCTCCTGCGCCCGCTGGCGTTTCTCCACCCGGCTGAGTTTTTCATCCGCCAGGCCAAGCATGACGTTGTCAATCACGCTAAGCCACGGAAACAGGCGCGGCTCCTGAAACACAATGCCGCGCTCTTTACCCACGCCGGTTACCGGCTCGTCGTTGATGCAAATTTCGCCCTGAGTGGTCGATTCAAGGCCCACCAGCATCCGTAGCAGTGTCGATTTACCGCAGCCGCTGCTGCCCACCAGCGCCACCAGTTCACCGGCGGCAATATCCAGGCTGAAATTCTGTAGCGCCGTCACCTGTTGCCAGGATTTACGCACGTGGCGAAAAGAGACCAGAGTCGAAGAGGTCATAGTTGCTCCTGTTGACGCCAGCGGGTGGCGCGAATTTCCAGTAAACGCCCGGCTTTATCCAGCGCCGAGCCGGTAATACCGACCAGCACCATACCGCAGAGAATGGTCGGCATATCCAGCAACTGCTGGGCATTGATCATCAGGCTGCCGATCCCGACGCCGGAGGACATGAAATACTCCGCGCCGATATTGCCAAGCCAGGCGTAAATCAGCGCCAGCCGCAGACCGGCGAAAATCCCCGGCGCCGCGCCGGGAAGAATCAGCATGCGCAGGCGCGCTATTTCGCCTAAGCGCAGCACTCTGGCGACTTCATCGAGCTGCGGGTTACGCTGAAGTACGGCCTGCAGAGTGCTGAAAAACATTGGAAAGAACGAGGCCAGAGCGATAAAGACGATTTTGCCGCCGTTATCGTTGCCAACCCATGCGGTCAGCAGCGGCAGCCAGGCAAACAGGGCGATATGGCGCAGCACGTTAAGCGCAGGCGTGAAGATCTGTCCGGCGCGCGGTCGCAGCGCCAGCAGCAGCCCGCAAAGCAGACCGCCGACGATACCCAGTGCGCCGCCGACAAAGGCCCGTCCCAGGCTTGCCAGCATCGCCGCGGTCAGCTCTCCGCTCGTGGCCCCCTGAACAAAACGTTTCACCACCGCCAGCGGCGAAGAAAATAATGCGCCATCGATCCAGCCCCACTGGCTGGCTAATTGCCACAATACCAGCAGTACGACCGGCAGTTGTATCGCTCGCCAGCTGGCCTGCGGCTTCCAGGCCAGGCGTCCGGCAGCCGGCTGCGGCCAGAACACCAGCCGGGAACAGGCCCGGTTAGCCGCCCACTCCATCAGCATGCCGCTAAGGCCCACTACCGCGATGGTGACGAAGACGATATCCAGTTGGAATAGCTGGCGGCCCCAGACCATCAGGTAGCCAATCCCTTCAGAGGACGCCAGCAGTTCAACGACGATAAGCGATACCCAGGCCTGCGAAAGCGCCAGCCGCAGGCCGGTAAACCAGCCTGGCAGACTTGCCGGGATCACCAGCCAGCGTAGCCGCTGCCAGCGGGAAAAGTTCATCACCTTTCCTGCTTCGCTCAGGGTCAGCGGCACGCTGGCAACTGCCTGTTGCGTGTTGATGGTCATCGGCACAATGGTGGTTTTTACGATAACCGCCAGCTTGAGGCCGTTATCAATACCGAACAGCACCATAAACAGAGGGATCCAGCCCAGCGTCGGAATTTGCGCCAGGGCATAAAACAGAGGTTCCACCCGCTGAGCAGCCGCCGGAACCAGACCGAACAGCATCCCGAGCAGCGTTCCGCTGATGGCGCCCAGCAGCAGGCCAAGCGCCAGATGCTGGAGGCTAAATCCCCATTGCGCCAGCAGATCGCCGCTCAGCAGCGACAGCGCGGTATCGGCAACCACCGACGGCGCGGGCAAAATTTGCTCCGGCATCCACCGTTCGCGGGCGGCGACGTACCACAGCACCAGCAATAACGCAGGCAGCAGCCATGGCCAGCCGTTAAGCCTGAAGCCCGGCCTGCCGGGGGCATCGGTTCTTAAGATCATCTGCGACATATCGGTCCACTTTTCGGGAAGTTATGCCGCTATAAAAACGTGACTCACGCCCTGCCGCCATTGCGTTAGACGAATAATCCCGATGCATCGAATGCATTTCAGCCTGCCGGGTGCATGGCCCCTGATTTAGCGTTTTTTCGCCAATACTTCGCCAATAAAAGCATTTAACACGTTGCCCATCGGCTCTTTAGGGTGTGGAAAAAACTCAGGGGAGCAATAACTTATGATAAAAGCATTTTTTAGCCGTACCTTGTTGGCGTTGGTCGCAGTCGTCGGTCTGGTGGTCAATGCCCAGGCCGACGAGCTACGTACCATTCGTATCGGCGTGCCGGATCAGAGCGCGGGCAGCAAACCGTTTATTGGGGGACCGGTCGGCATGGCGTTTATCCGTCATCAGCTGGAAGAGGTGTTTAAGCCGCAGGGAGTGGAGGTTCAGTGGCAGTTTTTCAAAGGCGCGGGTCCGGCGGTGAATGAAGCGTTAGCCAACCGGCAGCTTGATTTTGTCTACCTCGGCGATCTGGCGGCGATTATCGGCAAAGCAAACGGGCTACCAACGCGCCTGCTGCTGGGCAGCCGCGGTTCGGAATCTTACCTCGCGGCAACCAAAACCTCGGGGATTAAAACGCTGGCAGACCTGAAAGGAAAACGGGTGGCGGTGTATCGCGGTACGGCGGACCAGTTGGCCTTTGACCGAGCCCTGCAAACTGTCGGACTTAACGAGCGCAGTTTGCAGGTCATCAATCTTGACTGGAACGCCGGAAAAGCAGCACTGGCGGCCGGCCGCGTCGATGCGGTCTGGGGCGGCGTCTCCCTGCTGGCATTACGCGGCGATAAGATTGATGTGGTCGTGAAAAGCGGTGATTCCGGCCGCCAGAACACCACTCAGGCGGGTTTCCTCGGGACACAGTCGTTCATCGAAGCGTGGCCGCAGGCTACCCAGCAGATTATTAATGTGCTGGTGAAGAATGCCGCTGAAATCAGCGACCCGGCCAATCGCGATGCCTGGTCTGCCGAGATGGCGCAGCAGAGCCAGATCCCGCAGACGCTGTTCCTGGAAGAATTGCAGCCGCAGGATCTGAATTTCACCACCTCGCCGCGCATCGACCCGTTCCTGACCGACAGTTTCAGCCGCAGTGTCGAACAGGCCAAATCGGGCCGCCTGATCCGCAGCGCTTTTGACGTAAGTCAGTGGGTGGACGGCCAGTTTGTCGAGCAGGCGCTGAAAACCCAGCAGTTGGAAAACCACTGGCCGCAGTACGATGCCAAAGGACAGGCGAAAAACGCCGGTTAACCCCTCTCCTCCTGCGCCAGCAACTGAAGCTGATGCTGGCGGTCAACATGGAGGATAATCTCAATCAGCTTCTCAACCAGCGGCGGCTGCACTGCGTGAACCGCAGAGATAATGGCAAACCGGGTCTGCATCAGCCGCCACTCATCCGGCAGATCGCTGAGCTCCAGTTTCACCAGCCGGTGGCTGTGCTGGCAAAGCGCGAAGCCATCCTCGCTGGCGAAGCTTATCGCGTCGGTATGCGCCAGGGTGGAGAGCAACGCATAGATATGGTCGCACTGAATCGCCGGAGTAAAGTCCTGCTGCTGGCTGAGGGTCGCCAGTACCTTGCGAACTCCCGGCGGTAAATAGGGTGCCGCAAAGGGATAGCGCAGCATCGACTGAATAGAGACCGGCCCCTGCTTTGCCAGCGGATGATCCGCGTGACAGACGAAGAAGCAGCGCTGCGGGCTGAGCGGCTGAACGCGCAGTTGCGGGTCCAGCTCGGCCTGCCAGCTATCGGCTACCACAAAGGGATAGTGCTGGGTGGTGAGTGCATGATGCAGGGCAAACCAGTTATCAATGTGAAAGCGCACCCTCGCCTGCGGCAAAAGACGGTGGAACTCACCGACAGCGGTCGGAATCAACCTCGCGCCTGGTGCCGGGCCGCAGCCAAAGGCGACCTCGCCGTTTTGCGCATCGTCCGCTTCACGCAACTGGCTGCTGAGCTCAACGTTTAGTTCCTGAAAGCGGCGGGCGTAAGGCAGCAATTTTTGCCCGTGCAGCGTTAGCGTCGGTAGTTTGCTCTGGCGGTCAAATAAAGGATGGCCGACGCTCTGCTCCAGCGCCTGAATGCTGCGGCTGAACGCCGACTGCGACAGACATACCGCCTCCGCCGCGCGATTAAAACTGCCGTACTCAACCAACGCCACAAAGTTACGCAGTTGGCGAAAATCCAGATGCATAGACCCGACTTATCCTCTCTTTATATTCCGTAGCAGTACTGGTAGCGCAACAACGGACGGTTAAACGGCATGCGGCCGGCTCCGGGTTGATTAACATCCTAATGCCCTGAAACATTCGACAAGCTTTTTATGGCTTCAGCAAAGAAGTGTTTCGCTTTCGAGTACCCGTTATTTTGCCTCGTCGTAACGGGCTCTGGCCTTCCGGCAGCGATAAATGATCCTTATCCATTTGAATGCCAGAGCCCGGATCGCGGATTGATGCGATTTTCCTTTTTCTCGCTGTTCCCGATAATACAGCCTCGTTAACCGTTTTCGCCGTCCATTCCACGGATGTCTGCCTGACAAACCTGGCACATTGCCGACGCCAGTATACCCGGGATTTCTGGCCGCTTCGCTCGTCGCAGGCTCCGATAAGGTCACCGACAAAATCGCGTGCCGTTCGCCCCTTCAATCCGGCTTTATGACGAACGCCAGGGATAGCGTATCCGCGTGGGTGAAAACGAACTTTCCACCCGGCCTTACTTCCGTATTGCTGGATTTAAAACAAGAATGAATTTATGCCGATCCCGCGCTTTCTGCGCGTAACCAGTTATACAGCGAAATCCCCTCTTTGGTCATTTCGCTGTCCTGGCGAACACACAGATAGTAGCTGCGTCCGTCATCAATCGGCAGGTCGAACAGTTTCACTAGCTCACCACTTTGCAGATAAGGCGCAATCAGCGGCTCACGCATCAGTGCACAGCCCAGCCCGGCCTGAACGGCCGCCAGCGTCAACAGCCCGTCCTCGAACAGTGGGCCACTGCGTTTCGGCGGACGACGCACGTTCTGCTGTAAAAACCACTGCGTCCACGTCGTACGTTCCTCATCATGCAGTAGCGGCATTTGCAGCAGTTGTTCCGGAGTATCCACATGCCCGTGCAGACGCAAAAACCCCCGGCTGGCCACGGGCACCATTTTGCCGGAGATCAGCGCTTCGCTGTGGTATCCCGCCCACTGGCCATTACCAAAACGGATCGACATATCGGCCGCGTCGCTAAGGTAGTTGCGATGATTAGCATAAACCACGTTGATCTCTGTTTGCACATTGGCGCGCATAAACCCCGGCAGACGTGGAATAAACCAGCCCATGCCAAACAGCGGGATCAAACTAATAGTGACTTGCCGGGTTTGCGACTGCTCTACAAGGTGTTCCGTCGCCTGGCGCAGCACATTGAACGCGGTACGAATGGAACGGTAATAATCCCTGCCCTGTTGACTGAGGATCAGCCGCCGCCCGTGACGCTCGGTGAGCGGCATTTGTAAGAAGTCCTCCAGCACCCGTAACTGATGACTCACCGCCGACGGAGAGATCGCCAGCTCCTCAGCCGCCTGCCTGATGCTGCCCAGCCGGGCAATGGCTTCAAAGGTACGCACCGCACGCAGCGGCGGATCGTTAACCAGCACGCTCTGTGTGGGCAACACCTGTCCTGCTGATTGTTCTATTTTTCTCATATGATGATTTCTTTAGCGTTAAGCGACATATCAAAAAATCAATTAAATTCAATATAAACAATAAGTTAAAATTACAGAAAAATATAATAAGAAATAATATATCTGTATTTCACAATTAAATTCAATTGTTGGAAGGTAGCGACAAAGTGAGCAACTTGTCGGATTTGTTTTGGACACCCTAATACAACAATTCATCAATGGCGTGATGTTGGGCAGTATCTACGCCCTGATCGCCCTCGGCTACACCATGGTGTACGGCATTCTGCGCATCATCAACTTCGCCCATGGCGATATCCTGATGATCGGCGCGCTGACGACGCTATCTGGTCTCAACTGGCTGGAACACACGGCTCCCGGCTTACCGCCGCTGGTGCGTCTGACGCTGGCGTTGCTGGTTGCCATGGCGGTCTGCGCCCTGCTGGCGATGGCGGTTGAACGCTTCGCCTATCGCCGCCTGCGCAACGCGCCACGTCTGGCACCGTTGATTTCCGGGATTGGCGTGTCGGTACTGCTGCAAACCGTGGCCATGGTTATCTGGAGCCGCAACCCGCTAATGTTCCCGCAGATCCTGTCGATGGATCCCATCGCCGTGACACACGGCAGCGACGCCCATCCTCCGGCCCTCATCACCGTGACCGGGATCGTCACCATTACGCTGGCGTTATTAGTGATGCTCGGCCTGTGGGCGCTGGTTGAATTTACTCTCCTCGGGCGCGGCATGCGCGCGGTGGCGGAAAATCCCCGCGTCGCCAGCCTGATGGGCGTCAGCCCCAACCGTATTATCACCCTCACCTTTGCCATTGGCGGCCTGTTTGCCGCGCTGGCCGGTGTGATGATGGCCAGCAACTACGGTAACGCCAGTTTTTCAATGGGCTTCCTGCCCGGCATCAAAGCCTTTACTGCGGCGGTACTGGGCGGCATCGGCAATATTCGTGGCGCAATGCTTGGCGGCGTACTGCTGGGCGTTATCGAAGCATTGGGCGCAGGTTACCTCGGCGAACTGACCAACGGTGTCTTTGGCAGCAATTATCAGGATGTTTTCGCCTTTATTGTGCTGATCCTCGTGCTGGTATTCCGCCCGGCGGGCATTCTTGGCGAGCGCGTGGCGCATCGGGCATAGGAGAAATCATGACAACCTCGTTATTACACACCGCCGCCCCCTCGTCGCGTCGACTGCACGCCGGTCTGGCGCTGTTTATTATCGCGGTGATCATTGCGCCAATGGTTGCCGGTTCGGTCGGTGGCAATTACTGGGTACGGATCATCGACCTCGCCCTGTTGTATATCATGCTGGCGCTCGGTCTGAACATCGTTGTGGGCTTTACTGGCCTGCTGGATATGGGCTTTATCGCCTTTTATGCCGTTGGCGCCTATCTGGCGGCATTGCTGGCCTCCCCTCACCTGCTGTCGGCATACCCGTTACTGCAAGTGTGGTTGCCCGAGGGCTTACACACCTCATACTGGCTGATTGTGCCTGCCGCAGCGCTACTGTCAGCCCTCTGCGGCATCTTACTCGGCGCACCAACGCTAAAACTGCGCGGTGATTACCTGGCAATTGTCACTCTCGGCTTTGGTGAAATCATCCGCATCCTGATGCGCAATCTCGATCGTCCAATCAACATTACCAATGGCGCAAAAGGCATTTCTGGCGTCGATACGTTGTCGCTGTTCGGCGTTAAGTTCAGCGGTGTACAGCACTTATTCGGCCTGAAAATACCCTCACTATGGCTGTGGTACTACCTGCTGGTGCTGATGATTGTGTTGATTATCGCCATCTGCCTGCGCTTGCAACATTCGCGCGTCGGCCGCGCCTGGCATGCCATTCGTGAAGATGAAGATGTGGCGCGGGCCATGGGTATTCATGTGCGTAACTACAAACTGCTGGCCTTTGCCATGGGCGCGTCCTTTGGCGGTGTGGCCGGTGCGCTGTTTGCTGCGTTTCAGGGTTTTGTCTCGCCGGAATCCTTCACCTTACAGGAATCCATTGCCGTGCTGGCAATGGTCGTGCTCGGCGGTATGGGCCATATTCCCGGCGTCATTCTTGGTGCGGTACTACTGACCGGGCTGCCGGAGTTGTTGCGCAGCCAGGCAGTGCCAGTGCAGCAAGCGCTGTTTGGCAGCGTGCTGATCGACCCGGAAATCCTGCGCCAGTTGTTCTACGGGCTGGCGCTGGTGTTAGTGATGTTGCTGCGCCCGGCTGGCCTCTGGCCTGCCCGTCATACGGAGGTGAAAGTATGACACTACTTACCATCCGCGACCTGAGTAAACGCTTTGGCGGCGTGCAGGCGGTGGATAACGTCTCCCTCTCGATTCAGCCCGGTGAGATATACGGTCTGATTGGCCCCAATGGTGCCGGGAAAACCACCTGTTTTAACCTCATTACCGGCCTGTATCGCGCCGACAGCGGCCACTTCGCCCTGAATGACACGCCGTACTCGCCGCGTAATGTAGAAAAAGTGACCCGGGCCGGGATCGCCCGTACCTTCCAGAACGTGCGCCTGTTTAACGAGATGTCGGTGCTGGAAAACGTAATGGTGGGCCGTCATGTACGCACCCATAACGGCCTGTGGGCAGCGCTCTCCCGCCATCGCCGCGCGCGTCAGGAAGAGGCGCAAACTCGCGAACTGGCCTGGCACTGGCTGGAGTTCACCGGCATCGCACCCTTCGCCCACTACCGCGCCTGCGATCTCGCCTATGGCCACCAGCGCAGGCTGGAGATCGCCCGGGCACTGGCGACCGAACCGCTACTGCTGGCGCTGGATGAACCTGCGGCGGGAATGAACGCCGCCGAAAAAGTGGCGCTCGGTGAACTGCTGCAACGCATCCGCAACAGCGGCAAAACGCTATTGATGATCGAACATGACGTCAAGCTGGTGATGGGCATTTGCGACCGCCTGACGGTGCTGGATAACGGCAAGGTCATTGCCAGCGGCTCGCCACAAAGCGTTCGCAGTGACGGGAACGTGATCGCCGCCTGGCTCGGAGGGCATAAACATGGCTGAACCTTTACTGCGCGTCGCACAACTGGATGTGTACTACGGTGGCATTCAGGCCGTGCGCAATCTCAATTTCACCCTGAGTGAAGGTGAACAGGCAACGCTGATTGGCGCTAATGGCGCAGGCAAAAGCTCCACTGTGCGCGCCATCAGCGGCTTACAGCCTTTTCGCGGCGAGATAACCTTCGCCGGTCGCGCGGTAGCAAAACAGAAACCGGAAGATCTGCTGCGCGCCGGGCTGGTGATGGTCCCGGAGGGACGCGGCATCTTTGCCCGCATGACGGTACTGGAAAACCTGCAAATGGGCGCGTGGTTACGGCGAGATACCCGCGCGGTGCGTCACGACATCGACGACATTTTTCACCGTTTCCCGCGCCTTGGCGAACGCCAGCACCAGCTTGCTGGCCTGCTCTCTGGCGGTGAGCAACAACTGCTGGCGCTCAACCGTGCGCTACTCAGCCAGCCGCGGCTGCTGATCCTCGACGAGCCATCTATGGGGCTGGCACCGCTGATGGTCGAAAACATCTTTAACGTTATTACCACCCTGCGTGAGCGCGGCGTCAGCCTGCTGCTGATAGAGCAAAACGCCCGACTGGCACTGGAAGTCACAGATAACGCCTGGGTGATGGACAGCGGCAGCATTGTCCATCACGGCGACGCGCGCGCACTGCTGGCTGATGACAGCATTGCGCAAATTTACCTGGGCGAAATGCCCGTTTAACCATAATCCACTTTAGGGATCCCCAATGAAAAAAATAACACACAGCTTACTCAGCACAGCCATCGTGCTGGCCGGTTTATCCGCCGTCCCCGCGGGTGCGCAAGAGAACGAAACCGTACTGATTGGTCTGGCCGGCCCATTAACCGGGCCGTCAGCGCGTATTGGTAAAGATCTGGAGAACGGTGCGCAGCTGGCCATTGACGACATCAACAATCAGCACCCGGTGATCGGCGGCAAAGCCATCACGTTCAAACTGCAATCGGAGGACGATCAATCCGACCCGCGTACCGCCGTGGCCGTTGCACAGCGTCTGGTCGATAGCGGGGTTGCAGGCGTGGTTGGTCACTGGAACACCGGAACCAGCATCCCGGCAGCCCGTGTTTACCACGATGCCGGTATTGCGCAGGTCGCGCCTGTAGCAACCGGTCATGCTTATACCCGCCAGGGATTCGATACCAGTTTCCGCGTGATGGGTCATGACGATGACGGCGGTCAGTTTGCCGGTCAGTACGCCCTGCAAACCCTGAAAGCAAAACGCATTGCGGTGATTGATGATCGTACGGCCTTTGGTCAGGGACTGGCGGATGAGTTTATTAAATCGCTGGAAGCGCAAGGAGTGAAAATTGTTGATCGCCAGTATGTGG